>RRYU01000965.1_pt1 | contig 11425 bp, 12 predicted proteins | sample 2162651 | NCBI WGS metagenome assembly RRYU01 (sample SAMN10267283, study PRJNA491782) | microbial mat metagenome | isolation source: biomat in the production well | place: Japan: Minami-Kanto gas field, natural gas well KTG3 | collected 2017-06 | reverse complement strand
GTAGAACTGGCCGCGAAGCTCGCCGTCGCGGTCTTTGATCTCGTAGAAACGTACGTCGGGATGCCAGCAGTCAATGCCGGTGGTTTCCGCGATATCCATTCCGTATAAATTCTTCACCACGGCAAACATGCCAGGTATGACTCGAGTCTCGGGGAGATATGGTTTGATCTCTTCCTGGGTGATTGAGTATCTCTGCTGACGCAGTTTCTCTGCATAGAAGCCTATGTCCCAGGCTTGCAGCTCAGTAACGCCGAACTCCTTTTTCGCATATTGTTCTAGCTCTTGTAGCTCAACTTCAGCTTGATGGTGTGAGCGGGTGGCAAGGTCGGTGAGAAAATCCATCACCTCTTCACCGGTACGGGCCATCTTGCGGGCTAGAGAGCGCTCTACATAGTTGTTAAAGCCTAGTAACTGGGCCTGTTCATGACGTAGTGCCAGAAGTTGTTCCATGACCTCGCTGTTGTCCCACTCGCCCGCGTCCGGCCCCTTGTCAGATGCACGGGTGGCGTAGGCTTCGTACATCTCGTGGCGCAACTCACGGTTCTCCGCATAGGTGAGTACGGGGAGGTAGGAAGGAAACTCCAGTGTCAGCAGCCATCCATCTTGCTCGCGCTGCTCTGCTGTTTGACGGGCTAGATCTTTTGCAGACTGGGGCATGCCTGCCAGCTCATCCTCGTCTGTTATCAGCTTGCTCCATGCATTTGTGGCATCTAGTACATTTTCGCTGAACTTGCTGCTGAGCCGTGATAGCTCCTGGCTTATCTCCTTGTAGCGGACTTTTTTATCTGCTGGCAGAGCAACGCCGGAGAGTTCGAAGTCGAGCAGTGCGTTGTCCAGGCTCTTTATCTGTGCCGCATCCAGGCTGGTATCTGTTTCTCTGACCTGTTTGTAGGCCTGGTATAGGCGCTCGTTCTGTCCCATCTCTGTGGAGTAGTCACTTAGCTTAGGCAGGCAGGCGTTGTACGCCAGGCGAAGCTTTTCTGAGTTGACCACGGAATTCATATGACTCACTGGCGACCAGGCTCGGCTGAGTTGATCATCCAAAATATCAAGAGGTTCTATCAGGTTGTCCCAGGTGAACTTTTCGATGCTATCCAGAAGCTTTTCGGTCTCTGAGCGGCAGTTGGCTAGTAGCTGATCTATAGCTGTCTCAACATGCTCTGGGCAAATGCTGGAAAAAGGAGGAAGTCCCTCAAGATTCAGTAGGGGGTTGTCCATTTAGTGGAAGATCCTCTCTGGATAGATAATAAATAACAAAACGGACATTGTGACATGAAACCGGCTTATCACACAGTCTGACAGAGTAATTGACAGCTAGTTTGTAAATTTGATCGTGAATAACCAGACGGCCAAGGCTCCGCCGCTGAAAAATGCCAGGGTGGCTAGCATTACAAACAGGCGGTAGCGGCGAACCAGATCGAATTCCGGCAGGGTCGATAGCAAGAAGGGATGGCTACTAGATTTTGTCTCACTCAGGGTGTTTAAGATGCTTCCGTCCAAAAGCTCTTGTTGTTCAACATGTGCCTGATTCTCTGCTTTCTGGCGAACATTTTCCCACTCTGTTGAATCTATACGGCCATCTCGGTTGCGATCAAACTCAACCAGCAGGGATGGCATATCCTGTTTCCAGCTTCGTAGCAGATCTCTGGTGATTTCACTGCGATGTTGGATATGATCCACTTCATCCAGAGTCTTGAACATGCCGATAGCATAGAGTTGATCCTGGCTGTGAATACGTGATTCGGTAAAGCGGTAGCGCCCTCCTACGTTTATACCGCTGTTTACTGATGCTCCAAGCTTTAACAGCAGGCTTGATACATCTTGGCTGCTGTTGCCGGTCGTTGTGGTGGCTGTTCTGCTGTTTCCGTGCCAGACATCTTTGTGGCCTGGCGTTACATCCGCCCCCTCTGGGTCTATGATGCAGTCGCCGGTTTCATCGCGCAGCAGAAATAGGCTATCACTGGTTCCCTTCTCAACGGTTAGCCAATGCTTGTCTCCACGGCGTTCTATCTTGTAACTGAACCAACAGCACTTTTTTCCGGTGAGCGGGGCGAGGATCGGCTCTCCCTCCATAGATATGGCCTGACCGGCAAGCTCTACATATCCCTGGTGGGCGGAGCGCACCTTTGCTGTTGGGGTGTCCTCTATGGTGCGGGCACGGCGTAGATAGCGGAATGCCAGATAAAAGCCGCTGATTGCGCTGGCGGCTGATAGAAGTGTAAGGCCCCAGAACTCCCAGCTGGCCAGGAGGAGTGCTTGTTCAGTCAGGGACATTACTCAAACAGTGACTTCATATCTACGTCTTGTTTTTCCTGTTCTGAGAACTCGAGAAGTTCTGCTGCCTTGAAGTTGAACGTGTTGGCGATGATTACATCTGGGAACTGCTCGATGCGTACGTTGTTGTTATTCACGCTCTCATTGTAGAACTCACGGCGGTCGGCAATGCTGTTTTCCAGACCGCTGATACGACTTTGCAGGTGTAGGAAGGTCTCATTCGCCTTTAGGTCTGGATAGGCCTCTGCTACTGCGAACAGGTTTCCCAGCCCCAGTCTGAGCTGGCCTTCGGCAGCACCTAGTGCGCCAATATCGCCCTGCTGTCTGGCGGCTGACACGGCGCTTCTGGCCTGCATCACCTTTTCCAGGGTCTCCTGCTCGTACTGCATATACTGCTTACAGGTCTCTACCAGCTTGGGCAGTTCGTCATGACGCTGTTTCAGCAATACGTCTATGTTGGACCAGGCCTTGGTTACGCCATGCTTAAGGTTAACCAGGCTGTTATAGATGGTCACCGCATAGATTGCGGCCAGCGCTACTACTCCAAGCACCACAAATGTAGATATCTCCATGCCAGCTCCTTTTTTATATTATGCGGTTGATTGTATCATTAACCTGTATTACCAATCTCTAGGAGAAACATGTGGCAGATATAAGACCATTTCAAGGTATGACGCCTTCCGTAGCAGAAGATGTTTGGGTAGATCCTACTGCTGTGGTGATAGGTGATGTGGAGATTGGGCCAGGATCTTCCATCTGGCCGTTGGTGGTGGTTCGAGGAGATATCCATCATATCAAGATAGGTGCTAACACGAATATCCAGGATGGCAGTGTGGTGCATGTGACCCACGCCAGTCGATTCAATCCAGACGGCTTTCCAGCCATTCTTGGAGATAATATTACTGTTGGCCATAAGGTGATGCTGCATGGCTGTACTATCGGCGATAACTGCCTGATAGGCATGAGTTCAACCGTGATGGATGGTGCTGTCATCGAACCCAGAGTGATTTTGGGTGCCGGTAGCCTGGTGCCTGGTGGCAAGCGACTGGAAGGCGGTTATCTCTATGTCGGATCGCCGGTAAAGAGAGTCCGTAAATTAAATGATAAGGAACAGGATCTCCTTGATTATTTGGCTAAGAACTACACGGGCTTAGCAAAGAAATACCTGGATGAGAATAGGGCCTAGGTTAGATCTTGTAACAACTCCACTTCATACCCGTCTGGATCTTTTATGAAGGCCATCCGGCGGTCACCGCTTGGAGTATCTCCAGGTCCCCAGGAAAACTTGCTGCCAAGCTTGGCCAGCTTTTGCTCGATATCAGCAATTGATTCTACCTGGTATGCGAGATGGCCATAGGCGTTGCCGTTTTCGTAGTCATCGGTATCCCAATTGTGGGTCAGCTCTAGCATGGGTCCGTTGCCTGGATCGCCGCTGGCTTTAAGAAAGCAGAGGGTAAAACGGCCATCTTCATAGTCGTCGCGGCGTACTTCATGAAAACCCAGTCCCTTGGTATAAAAGTTTACTGCTTTATCTAGGTCTCTAACCCTAAGCATGGTATGTAGATATTTCATTTACGCCGTCCTGTTTAGTTCTGTTTACTAAGCATAGCAATAACGGGAGCGGTATCCGGACGCACGCCACGCCAGAGGAAGAATGATTCGGCAGCCTGCTCAACCAGCATACCGATTCCTCCAAGGGCATGACTTGCTCCGTGAGATTGCCCCCAGTGCATGAAGGCGGTGGGTTTGTCGCCGTACATCATGTCGTAGGTCCAGCCACCGGGACGTAGGATGTTATTCGGGATATCAGGGACCTCATTGGTAAGCCCTGCTGCTGTGCCGTTGATGATGATATCGAAGGATTGCCCTTCGAGCTGATCCAGCCCGCATCCGCTGATTGCTCCCAGACCTGCACAATCGGTCGCCAGGGCAACGGCCTTGGATGCGGTGCGATTGGCTATGACTATGCTTTTAGGGTCGGAATCCAACAGTGGGCGCAGTACGCCACGAGAGGCCCCGCCTGCGCCAAGCAGAAGGATGTTGGCACCGGCCAGATTGCAGCCATGATTTGAGGTTAGATCGCGAACCAGGCCAACACCATCGGTATTGTCGCCACGTAGTGATCCATCTGGCAGTAGTATCAGGGTGTTGACCGCGCCTGCGGTCTCAGCGCGTTCGCTTCTTTCGGCCGCCAGTCTCCATGCATCCTCTTTGAAAGGAACTGTAACGTTAAGCCCCTTGCCTGTATTTGCTAGGAACTCAGAGACTGCCTGATCGAACTGCCCTGGCTCACCCAGAACGCGTCCGTATTCCAGGTCTTCACCGGTCTGTTCGGCAAATACCTGATGGATCAGCGGCGATTTACTGTGCTCAATCGGGTTGCCGATGACTGCATATCTATCTGTCATGTTTCAGATTAGCCGTTTAGCCACTGTGCAGCCCGCTTGGCGAAGTAGGTCAGGATGCCGTCGGCCCCAGCGCGTTTGATGCAGAGCAGAGATTCCATAACTACCGCCTTCTCATCCAGCCAGCCATTTTGGGCGGCGGCCATCAGCATGGCGTATTCACCGCTTACCTGATAGACGAAGGTGGGCGCGCCGAACTCGTCTTTTACCCGACGGACAATATCCAGATAAGGCATACCTGGCTTCACCATGACCATATCTGCGCCCTCTTGTAGGTCCAGTGCGATTTCACGCAAGGCCTCATCCGAGTTGGCTGGGTCCATCTGGTAAGTATATTTATTTCCGCCTGCAAGATTTTCGGCCGAGCCCACGGCATCTCGAAATGGTCCGTAAAAGCTTGAGGCGTATTTGGCAGAGTAGGCCATTATCTTGGTGTGGATATGTCTGTCTGCTTCGAGGGCTTCACGGATTGCGCCGATGCGTCCGTCCATCATGTCGGATGGCGCAACCATATCTGCTCCGGCGGCGGCGTGGGATGCTGCCTGCTTAACCAGCACTTCAACGGTTTCGTCGTTCATTACGTAACCGGAGGCATCGATAAGGCCATCTTGACCGTGGGTGGTGAATGGGTCTAGGGCCACATCAGTCATCACGCCCAGTTCTGGCACTGCATCCTTGAGTGCGCGCACGGCACGTTGGGCTAGACCGTCTGGATTGAACGCCTCCCGGGCATCTTCTGATTTTGCCTCTGGGGGCGTAACCGGAAACAGGGCGATAGCTGGTACACCAAGGGCGTGGACCTCTTTGGCCTCCTGCACCAGCAGATCTATGCTCAGGCGCTCAACTCCTGGCATTGAGGCAACTTTTTCTCTCTCACCAGTGCCTTCAAGTACGAAGACAGGATAGATGAAGTCGGAAGGGGTTATCTCTGTCTCGCGCATCAGACGGCGGGAAAAATCGTCCCTGCGCATACGACGCATACGAGTGTTGGGATATGGTGCGCTGAGGGCTGTCTTGTCTTGCATCTGCAGGTCTCCGGTTACCCGTGTTTCTTATCAGCGCATAAGATACCCTAGGAGGCGGCTGGATATAAGCGTAAATACCGACTTCGCTCAAAAAATGTTCTCTTATGCGGCTGAAAATTATCTTCTACTAATACTGGATTTTTTGCTTATTACCTGCTCAAATCTGTGGTTTCGTGGATATCGGGGAACGTAATATGGGCTGGGATGCCCAATGTATTACGTGTTTAAGAATAACAATTGATTGGTCCCTGTGAGTTTGTATGACCAAAATAAGTGTATAAATGGAGGTTTAATATGGAGCTGTCAGCAGTTAAGAAGACTGGCCTGCCGTTGTATCTAACGATGCTTATCATCCTGGCATTGGCATTGCCGCAGATGGCCGTGTCCAGTACTTTAACTCCACCTCAGGCGGTAGTTCAGAAACTTTCGGATCGCATGCAGCGGGCATTGAAGGGTAAACCAAGTCCGGCTCGTGTATATAGTCTGGTCAATCAGATTCTAGTGCCATATATAAATTTCCACATGGTTTCGCAGCGCGCATTAGGTAAAAAGTACTGGAATAAAGCGACTTCCGGACAGAGAAGTAGGTTCACATCGCAGTTCAAGCGGATGTTGGTTCGCACCTATGGCACAGCTTTTTCCAGCTTCAACAGTTGGCAAATGCAGCACACTGGCGCTAGGAAGTCGGGGCGCACTGTGGCGGTAAGTACTAGGGTAACGCCTTCTGGAACCAGTTCAGTCAATGTGGTTTACCTGATGTATCAAGGAAAGGGCGGATGGCGTGCGTACGATATAATAATAGCTGGTGTGAGTCTGGCTAAAAGCCACAGTGCCAGTTTTCAAGGGATAGTAAGAAGTGAGGGAATGGAAGGACTGATTAAGCGCCTTGGAGCGATGAACCGCACTAATAAGAAAACCTAAGGCATCTTAAGCTAAAAATATTGCTTAACGACGAAACTAAAACGGCTGCTTTTGCAGCTGTTTTAGTTTCTGATTTCGAACTCAATAATGCGGGGGTGTCTCGTCCATCGATCCAGAAGCAAGGCTGGGGGCGAGGGCACGTATCTGAGTCTGTAGTTCCTCAACGTCACGTTTAAGTTCAAGCATCTCCTGTTGTTGGTTGGCAACTGTTCTGCTGAGTGATTGAATTAAATCCTCCTGGAATGCTATTTTGGTTTCCAGTTCAACTAGTTCGTTTTGCATTTCAACCTTCCATATATGTAGTTTTGCTGCGTTGGATTTCCCTTATATAGCCCAATATAACCACTAGTAATTTATGGCATTTAATATATTTTCGTCAAAATATTGATAAATGCCAAATTCATGACTAAAGTTTTACCTGAGAGTGCCGATAAAGGGATCGGAAGCAGACAGATTGAATTGGTTTAGTTTCAGGGTTTGACAGAGCCCAAACGGGTTAATCCTCCGTTAGCACCACTTGGTGGTGCCCTCAGCCCACCCATCCCCTGGTGGGCTTTCTTTTGTCTTTTGCTTCTCTAGCCTCTGAGAATCTTACCCGTTTCTGCATGCCTGATCAGCGAAGGTCTTTTTCGCCCCCCAGTCTGGCCATTAATGATGTAGTTTATTTTACAGGCTAGTCTGGCGCGGACCTGAGTGCTGTTTTGGGCTGGCTGGCGTGTGCTGATATTTGCACTTGTAGATACCAGTGGTGAGTCGCAGGCTAGGCTGAGCCCAGCCGCTATTGGGTGGTTTGTGACCCTTACCGCCAGGGTGTCGTATTTGCCGCAAAGCCAGTACGGCAGGCCATCTGCGGCCGGCAGCAGCCAGGTGTTGGGGCCAGGCCAGCTCTCCAGGACCGGTTGCATAAGGTCTTCCGATAGTGGTTTTACGAAGGGTAACAACTGTTCGAAGCTTGCTGCAATCAGGATCAGGCCCTTGTCTACTGGCCGCTGCTTGAGCTCTAGAAGACTCTTTACAGCGAGCCAGTTCAAGGGGTCGCATCCAAGTCCGTAAATGGCCTCGGTGGGGTAAGCAATGATACCGCCCTGATTAAAGCAGCGGGTGGCTTCACGCAATTTCCATGGATGGATGCAGGTGCTCAGCATATTTGAGAACCTCAAAGCTAGCTTAATCTGCTGTTATTACGCCAGATCTGCCTGGAGTTTGGCGTCCTTGGCAATTACACCTTCAGCGTTTTTCTCACGCTCTGCACGGATGCGCCGGGCCAGATCTGGATCAGATAGAGCCAGTATCTGGGCGGCCAGGTAGGCAGCATTCTTGGCACCAGCTTTGCCTACAGCAACCGTAGCTACAGGGATGCCGCCAGGCATTTGCACGGTAGAAAGAAGTGCGTCCATACCCTGCAACGGACCGGCATCAAGAGGGATACCAATTACCGGTTTCAAGGTCGCGGCGGATACGGCGCCCGCCAGATGCGCGGCTAGACCAGCAGCTGCAATAAATACGGAGCAGCCACGGGCATCAGCGCTAGTTACATAGTCGTGGGTTACCGTTGGGGTGCGATGGGCAGACGTAATCTTGGCCTCAAACGGAATGTCTAGAGACTTTAGTACATCGATGGTTGATTGCAGTACCGGCAGGTCCGAATCTGACCCCATTAGAACGGCTACAAATGGCTTGCTCATAACCCTTAATCCTGAAAATGTTTGGAAAGGGGGGGGACGATACCGGATTTTAGGGAATTAGGCTAGTGTCTGCTGGATCTGCGCTCGCTGATTCCCACACCCAGTGGGATGAGCAGCAGGGATAGGCAGATGTAAATAACTGAACTCCATCCCCCGAGGGCATAGGCGTAGCCCGATCCGGTAATGCCCAGCCAGCCACCCATGTAATAGAACATAACGTAGAGCGCGTTCGCCCGCCCCTGGCCACTGGTAAGCCTTCGATTAAGTGCGCCCACTGCGGCAGCATGGAGGGTAAAAAACCCGGCGCAGATGCCTAGTAACCCGAAAATAACGGCAAAAACATATGGTTGCAGCACCAGCAGTAGAGAGCATAGCAGGGTTGCGACCCCAGCTAGCATGGTGTTACCGCTGCCAAAACGGTTGCTGAGGCGTCCAGCCACCGGTCCCAAGAAGATTCCCACTACGTATACCGTGTAGAGCAAAGTGGTGATTTCGGTGGAGAATCCAAACGGCTGCTCGGTAAGCCTGAACGGCAGGTAATTGAATATAGCTGAAAAAATGGCAAAGCTGCCGCTGGCACAGAGGTAGATACGCAGTAGGTCCCAGCGCCCAAGCAGCTGTAAAAATCCAGAGGATGGACCTGGTGGCCTGACAGTGGGGCTGGCTTTGGGTAGTTCACGTAGGGCGACAAAGGTGGCGATTAGTATCAGCGCCGAGGCCGAGATAAAGGCGTAGCGCCAATGCAGGGGCGGATGAATCCAGCCACCTAGAAGGCGACCTCCCAGCCCTCCCAGGACCGTTGCTGATACGTATGACCCCATTACCACGCTCAAGCGTTCAATCGGCAGGGTGCGGGCAAGATAGGCGGCGAGACAGGTGGTAAGGGCCGGGATAAACAGGCCTTGAGTGAAGCGCGCTCCGATCAGTACCATTAGGTTGTCGGTGTAGGCGCAGACTAGTCCGGCAAGAGCCACCGTTACGCCACCGATCAGGATGATCGGCTGGATCGGCAGTCTGTCAGACAGGATGCCAAAGGGCAGGTTGGAGATGGCTATGCCCAGGATAACAGCGGATACGGTGAAGGAAACTAATACCAGATTTGCTGAGAATTCACTCTGTAGCACTGGTAGTACTGGTTGGGTGATGTATATGTTGGTAAAGGAGGCAGAGACTAGGGCAAAGACCACCAGTTGCAGACGGAAGTAGGATGATTTAGACATGGGTGAATCGTCGGTTGTTATTGGTGATGGCCACAATTTTAAGACTGGCCTACTAGAGAGATAAAATAGATCTTTCGTGGTGCCAGGTAAATGACAAGCTACAGACCTGACCGGTCAGGTCTGGGTTTTTGCTACATACACTGTTTGGGTGGCGTCTCTTTGCTGAAATGGATTGTGGAATGTGACTAGATGTGATTCCACCTCGACAAATACCTGTTTTAGTCGCTGCATAAATTCTGGATCAGGCAGGTCATTGGACCAGAGGGCAAATACCCCGCCAGGATGTATTTTGTCTACTAGCCTCTCCATGCCATCTTTGGAGTAAAAGCCGCCGTGGGCGGAGGCGAGTAAGTGGCTTGGAGAGTGGTCGACATCCAGCAAGATGGCATGAAATTTACGACCGGGCTGGGAGGGGTCATAACCATAATCTGAAGCGGTGAGACCGAAAAAGTCTCCGTGTATGAATCGGCAGCGCGCATCTTGAGTCAGCCCCTCTCCCAGCGGCACTAGGCCCTGTTCATGCCAGCCGATGACCTCTGCCAGGGTATCTACCACAATCAGAGATCTGACTTTTGGTTGTTTGAGTGCAGTGTCTGCGGTGTACCCCAGCCCCAGTCCGCCTACCACTACGTCTAGTTCGGGTGCAGCCATGTTCGCCAGACCGATCTCCGCCAGTGCATCTTCTCCAGCATGAAACAGGCTGGACATCAAAAACTCATCCCCCAGCTTTACCTCATATACAAGTATGCCGCCGAGTTGCAGCTCTGATCTCTTGCGCAGGCTTATCTGGCCAATGTGGGTATCTTGGCAGTCTAGCTCTTCAAAGATGATTTCCATGTGGGCCTTTCGCTAGGTTGAAAAGTGACAGGGCCAACCAGATGGTTGACCCTGAAAATTGTTTGAGACGTACGTTTGAATCCTATTCCTCAACAGGCTCAGTGAATGAGCAGTCTTGTTGAGGGCAGACCTTTTCCGTGCCTTTGCGCTTGGTGGTTTTGAGCGTGAGGATTGGCCAGCCGCAGCTCGGACAGGGCTCAGCCAGTGGTTCGTTCCAGATAGCATAGTCGCAATCCGGGTAGCCGGAGCAGGAGAAGAAGATCTTTCCGCGTCTGGACTTGCGCTGCATTATGGTGCCTTTGCTGCACTTAGGGCAGACGACGCCGGTGTCTTTGGGCTTCTCTAGCGGCTCGATATGGCGGCAGTCCGGATAGCTGGAACAGCCGATGAATTTGCCGTATTTGCCGCGTTTGATCACCAGGTCTGAGTTGCAGTCCGGACATTTTCTGCCTTCTACTATCTCGGGTGCTTCTGGTTCTTTACCATCGCCGTTCAGGTCTCGAGTGTAATCGCACTCAGGATAGTCGGTGCAGCCGATAAAGCGTCCGTGGCGCCCCAGTCGGATAGATAGCTGCTTGCCGCATTTTGGGCAGGCCTCGTCCATCGCTTCATGGGTGACGTCGCTACGCTTGACGTTTTCTTCGGTGTGGTCGATCAGCTGCTTGAACGGGGTCCAGAATTTTTCCAGTAGTGGAATCCACTCCTCTTCACCCCTGGAAACGGCATCCAGTTGATCTTCCAGGCCAGCGGTAAAGCCATAATCTACATATTGGGTGAAGTAGTTGGTCAGAAATTTGTTTACCACGCGGCCAACATCGGTGGGGAAGAAGCGTTTCTTCTCCAGCTCTACGTATTCGCGGTCCTGTAAGGTCGAGATTATGGAGGCATAGGTAGATGGACGGCCAATACCGTGTTCTTCCAGTGCCTTGACCAGACTGGCTTCGCCGTAGCGGGGTGGAGGTTCGGTGAAATGCTGTTCTGGCCGGATGGCCTTCAGGCTCAGTTCTTCACCCTCTTCCATCGGCGGCAGCAGCTTTTCATCATCACTGCCTTTTTTT
>RRYU01005753.1_pt1 | contig 11434 bp, 9 predicted proteins | sample 2162651 | NCBI WGS metagenome assembly RRYU01 (sample SAMN10267283, study PRJNA491782) | microbial mat metagenome | isolation source: biomat in the production well | place: Japan: Minami-Kanto gas field, natural gas well KTG3 | collected 2017-06 | reverse complement strand
GCCCTCTTCATTGCGGATATGACAATTGGTGGCACAACCCATTCCTGATTCGACCTGGGTGCGGCTTGTCCATCGCAATATATTATGCGGTGTCGTATAATTGTAGGTGGGAAGGGCATCAAAGTTGGCATACTGTTCCACCGAATATTCTTTCCAGTTATCGGGTGCACCCAGGGTGCGGCGTACCAATGTAAAGTCAAAATCAGGTTTGATATCAGGGATTGGGTTCACAGCGATCTTAAAGTCAAGGTAAGCGGGTATGCGTGCGCCTTCGCCTCCTATATGGCAGCTGCCACAGTTGTTGTAGTCTTGTGAGTGGCAAACCTGGCAGTTAAAATCATCCATATGAACGGAGTGGTATAGGTTTGCATTTCCTATTGCGCCGTGGCAATCATTACATTCAGGCATGGCCTGGTAAGCATAACGTTGCTCCACTTTATTTCCATCTCCATGCATTTCGTGGCCACTGTGGCAACTCAGGCAGTTAAACTGATTGCTGGTCAAATGTACATCAGGTTGTGTGCCGGGGGCAACGCCCAGGTAAGCATGGCCACCTCTTGAGGTATGACAGCTCACGCAAACATTCAGCATATCCGGTGTTTTATTGAAGTTGTGCCCGGCAATCAAACCACCTCCGCCAATGGGTGGCCTAACAACATGGCAGTTACCACAACTGCCATGACAGGTAGCACAGTTCTTTGTATATCCTTCGATTTGATGCTGGGGCAGCAGATGGAAGTCATCGGACCCACTAAGCCCACTTCTTAGGCTTACAGCGCGCATTTGCCCATAGCCATTGTGAATGCTCGATGCAAAGTTATCAGTGATCGAACTGTGGCATGAGCCGCATGTTTCAGCATAAGCAGCTGAGGGATGGGCTATAAAGTCGCCCGAATGTGCCTGTGCTTTATCACCCGTATTGTCAACGCCCCCATGGCATGATGTGCAACTCAGGTTTCCATGACTGGAGGCAAGGAAAGTTTCATAGCCTGCACCGCCTAAATAAACCCTGTCATAGGGCTCGTAATGCGGAGCTGTACCACCACACCCTCCGGCAGGAGGATCTGTGTCAGGAGTGTGCACTTCCTGCAGGTGTGCATAGTTTGTGTGGCAATCAATGCATGAAGCAAAACCCGGCGGGTCAGGCTCAGGGTCCTTGCCATTGTCATCTTTGCTGCAAGCAACTAGCAGAAAGAGGTTTGATGCGAACAAAACAAGGATTAGTCTTAGGAAAGCATTCATCGTAAAAATGTTTTAGTTTGGTTAATTTTCGTGTGTAAAGATCGATACATTTAGATAATTGTTAACGAAATAACAGCTGTAATGGATTGATAAAAAACTTGGTGCTTGTCAGAAATTAAACTGACCTGGATCAGTAAATGACATGATATTTTTGTATTTTTGTACGAACAATTATAAACATGCCGAACAAGGAGCAATATACAGGTTGCACGGTAAGTCTTCACCGTTGCAGGTGTTTTGACAGACTTTCCCAGGAGGAGCAAGCATTTCTTGAAGAAAGCTCTGTGGTGATCAATTATAAAAAGGGCGAAATGATTTGCAAGAAGGGCAGTTTTGCCTCTCATGTCATGTTCATGGAGAAAGGGCTTGCTAAGGTTTTTATTGATGATGGTATCAATACCCTGGTGCTCAAAATTGTACCTTCCGATACACTTTTTGGCCTATCTTCGATCAGTGAGCACAACAACACATTTCAATATTCAGTAAGTGCTTATGTTGACTCGGAGATCAGGCAGATCGAAATCGGTGCCTTTAAGGAAATGCTTGTCAGAAATCCATTGTTTGCGAAAGAAGTGATTGATACTTTATCAATGAACAGCACCCAGGTCAATGGTCGATTTTTTTGTTTGACGCACAAACAATCGTATGGCCGCCTGGCGGATATTTTAATTTGTCTTTCGGATCGTATATTCAAAATCCTGGACTTTGATCTTCCGCTCTCCAGGAAAGAACTGGCCGAGCTGTCAGGCATGAGCCAGGAAACTGTCATTCGAATGCTAAAAAAATTCGATGCCGACGGCCTGATCGGATTGCAGGGAAAATCCATTCAGATCCTTGACCACCCTCGTTTGAAACGAATCAGCGAAACCGGCTGATCAAATTTGCCTCTATACCATTTTTTTTATGGCACTCGCCTGTATGATGCTTCCAGATAGGAATCGTATCTGCTAATCAGTTGCCTCGTTAATTCCATCTTATAGCCGGAATTAGCTAATATTAGAGAGTGTGTTAAGAAAATAACAATTAATCTTATTTAATCCTATTCTAAATTAATTGATATACCATACTCGATCAGGAGCTTATGTTCTATTTATAATCATTATAAATTAGTGAATATATACTATTTATATAACTTAACATCTATATATTTGCATATGTATTCTTACCATTATTATTTCTTAATTTTGCTCTGCAAATAGGGTAGAGATACATCTATAATGTGAATTAATTAACAGTAAAAAACATTTTATATGGGTAATTTAAAAACCATCCTCACATTTGCCTTGGTTATTTTATTACCATTGGTCATCATCACCATTGCACTTCGGGAAGATAAAACAGAAAACCGGGTGCTTCTGAACCTTCAAAAGGAATATCCGGTCCATCACCAATCAGGTACTGACCATGCTGCAATGGAAATCCTGCAACAGGATTTTGACAATCCTCATGAAATAACAGCGGCCTGCCTATCCTGCCATACCGAACGCGGTAAAGAGGTGATGCAGAGTGCTCACTGGAATTGGGAACGCGAGGCCTACATTCCGGGCAGGGGTGTCACTTACCTGGGTAAGAAGAACCTGATTAACAATTTCTGTACTGGGATTTTTTCCAATGAAGCCAGCTGCAACCGCTGTCATATTGGCTACGGTTGGAAAGACAAGACCTTCGATTTTGCGAACCAATTTAATATCGATTGCCTGGTATGCCATGACAATTCAGGCACCTATGAAAAAGCCCGGGGACAGGCAGGATATCCTGTAATGGGGGAGGATGGCCCTGATTTTAAGCCCATATTGGCCAGTGTGGGAAGGCCAAAACGAGAAAACTGCGGAAGCTGTCATTTCCATGGTGGCGGTGGCAACAATGTGAAGCATGGTGACCTGGAGATGGCCTTATTGACGGCAGGCCGCGATGTGGATGTGCATATGGGTGTTGACGGTATGAATATGGCCTGTGTGGATTGCCACTCAGCAACCAATCATAAAATGAAAGGCCGTTATTATGGCACTTCATCAGAGAATACCCAAAGGGCTGAATGTACTGATTGCCATACGGCTATGCCACATACCAACAACAAACTCAATGAACACACTATTAAAGTAGCCTGTCAAACCTGCCATATTCCGGTGTATGCGAAAGTCAATTCCACCAAAATGTCGTGGGACTGGTCAACAGCCACCAGGCTGAGAGATGGAAAGCCCTATGTGGATCTTGATTCACTTGGTAATGAATTGTACACCTCAATCAAAGGCAGTTTTGGATGGCACCGTATGGTAACCCCTGAATACACATGGTTTAACGGAACTGCAGATCACCATTTGCTTACCGATAAAGTAGATGAGAGTAACTTGCCGTTGAAGATAAATACCTTAAATGGCTCCTATAGTGACCGCGACAGCAAAATACATCCCATGAAGGTGCACCGGGGAAGACAACCCTATGATACGGAGCTCCATAACCTGATACAAGCCAAACTATGGGACAGGGAAGCAAATATGGGTGCATTGTGGCTCGATTTGAACTGGGAGCGTGCACTTGAGGAGGGTATGGAGTATGCCGGTTTGCCATATAGTGGAAATTATGATTTTATACAAACGGAAATGCTCTTACCTGTCAATCACATGGTTTCGCCTGCCAACGAAGCACTTAGCTGTGCTGATTGTCACACACGTGAGGGCGGCCGCTTGCAACACCTCAACGATTTTTATATGCCCGGTCGCGATTATAATGCCACTTTGGACACCCTGGGCAAATACCTGATCATCTTATCAATCATAGGGGTATTTGTGCATGGTGCTGTCCGTTTTGTGGCTGCACGAAGAAATGCATGAAATTGACCTTTAACATTTTGCAAAATGAAAGAAACAAGAACCATCAAAGCATATGTTTACAAAGGATTTGAACGCTTCTGGCACTGGATGCAATCCTTTTTAATACTTTTTCTGGCTCTAACAGGTTTTGAAATTCACGGTAGTTACGGTTTGATGGGCTTCGAATCAGCTGTTGACCTGCACAATAAGGCTGCATGGGCATTTTTAGTCCTGATAGTTTTTGCGATCTTCTGGCATCTCACAACCGGTGAATGGAAACAATATTTACCCACCACGCAAAACCTGAGAGCCCAGGCTGAGTTTTATATCTTCGGTATTTTCCGCAATGCCCCGCACCCTACCAAGAAAACCCTGATCAGCAAACTAAACCCATTGCAACGTCTAGTATATTTGGGACTTAAAATCCTGGTGATCCCTGTGATGGTCATTACTGGTTTTTTCTATATGTTCTATAGATACCCCCAGGCAAGTACCATCCGGTCAGCCAACATACAAAACCTCGAAACAATAGCTCTGCTCCATACATTAGGCGCTTTTTTGCTGATTGCTTTTGTAATTGTACATCTGTATCTGATCACCACTGGCCACACCATTACCTCCAATTTAAAGGCTATGATAACAGGTTGGGAAGAGTTGGAAGTTGATGCGGATGCAGAAAATCAAAAAAGTCAGAAACATGAGGAGGTGAAGGATGAAATTAAATAATTTCAATATCAGTGATATTAGGGCACATTCATTTGTATTCTTAATGATTCTGGCACTTCTGCTTTCATCATGCAACGAACCCCCCGTGAATTCTTTGAATACATCCACGCAAAGCATTGATAAAACCATGCTCTTACTCGATTATATTGAGCAGAATGGCAATTACATCAACAGTGACGCTATTCCTTCCATTGCTGATGCAAGTGTAATATATGCTTTGCAAAATAACAACATATTGATTATTGACCTGCGGCCTGCCAATCAATATCATGAAGGGCATATTGCACATGCTGTAAACCTACAACCAGACGAGGTTTTGGATTATTTTATGTACAAGATAGACCCGGCATCATTTGAAATGATCTTTTTTACCTGCAACAATGGCAATGCTTCCGGACATGTAACCGCTATATTGCGTCTGCTGGGTTACGACAATGTGTATGCCATGCGTTTTGGCTTGAGCGGGTGGGACCTGCATATTGCTGAAAAATATTGGCTGGCCAATGTGAGTAGCCACCTGGAAGGAATGATGGACATGCGCTCTTACCCAAAAAATCCTGCTGGAAGCTACCCTGCCATATCTGCTGAGGCAGAAACAGCCTACGCGATTCTTTTAGAGCAGGCTAAAAAAGCTCTCAAACTCAAAGTTTCTGATTATACCTTAAGCCTATCTGATTTTGAAAGAAATCCCGATGATTTTTATACCATTTGCTATTGGCCACTTGAAAAATACGAAACCAATGGCCATTTACCCGGTGCAATACAATACGACCCCAAAGTATCACTTCTGCATGACAGCTATTTAAATACATTGCCTATTGATAAGACCATCGTGGTCTATTGTTATTCGGGGCAGCACAGTGCCTTTGTTGCCGCTTACCTGCATCTGCTCGGATATGATGCCAGATCGCTGGCATATGGAGCAAATGGTTTTATCCATGAAACGATGGCCCGCACAGAGGCACGACCTTCACGTACTTTCACGAAAGACCTGATCCAGGGTTTTCCGTTGGTTGAATCAGGCATGGAAGTGCAGGAGATTGATTCGGAAGAGAATGAAATAGAAATAATTACAATTCAAGGAGGCTGCTAATGCCAGCCTAATACGTTATTGATGAAAATATAAATTATAACTTATGAAAACAAATCAGAAGCCCTATATGAACTCCTACCTTGCAGGTTTTCTGTTAGGTTTGGTGTTGTTGTCTGCGTTTTTCGTCACGGGACGTGGCCTGGGGGCGAGTGGATCTGTAAAAAGCGTTGTCATTTCATCGGTGGCCAGTTCAGCACCTGAGTATGCAGAGACCAATCCCTTTTATGCAGAAGCTTTTAGTGAAGGGCCTGGTCCGATGAAAAACTGGCTGGTTTACCTCACACTAGGTGTCTTGGCTGGTGCTTTTTTTTCAGGGGCCATGTCAGGCCGATTGGGTTTTAAAATAGAGAAAGGAGCTCGTATTACTACGGGCTGGCGTTTGCTCTTTGCAACTTTTGGAGGGCTGCTTTTCGGTTTGGGTGCTCAGTTCGGTCGTGGTTGTACCAGCGGCGCTGCACTAACGGGTATGGCCATCTTGTCCACCGCAGGATTTGTGACCATGATGGCTATATTTGGAACAGGTTATATGGTGGCCTATTTTTTTAGGAAACTTTGGATTAGCTAGAAAGGAGTATATACTATGGGACCATTAATACCTATGGGATTTGTCAACCCCGAACTCAACCTCTTTTTTGCATTTGTTATTGGCCTGGGCTTTGGCTATGTGCTCGAGCAAGCAGGGTTTTCCTCTTCGCGTAAGCTGGCCGGTGTGTTCTATGGCTACGACTTTGTGGTGTTGCGGGTATTTTTTACCGCTGCCATTACTGCCATGTCCGGCATAATCCTATTCAATTATATTGGATGGCTTGATGTGAATATGCTTTATGTGAACCCGTTCTATTTGTGGTCAGCAATACTTGGTGGGGTGATCATGGGTGTCGGCTTTATTTTAGGTGGGTTTTGCCCTGGAACAAGTCTGGTGGCAGCAATAATTGGAAGAATTGATGCGATTTTCTTTGTCATTGGGTCCATGATAGGGATCTTTTTCTTTGGCCATTTTTTCGACCTTTTCGAATCCATTTATTCCGGCAATTTTATTGGTTATGTATTCGTTTTCGATTCCCTCGGAATAGGCAGGGACTGGTTTGCCTTTATTTTAATTGCTGTTGCGTTGATCGCTTTCTTTGTAACACAGATTATTGAGGATAAGATAAATAAGACTTCAAAAGAGATCAGAAAACATCGTCCTTCATATCTTGTGCCTACATCAATAATTCTGTTTATTGGTGTTTTACTACTTGTGCTTCCGAATGAGCCACGCAGTAAAATTCACGAGAACGGGCCAAGAGAAATACTTCAGAGAATGGCTGATGGCAAACACCTGGTTCCCATTGATAAAGTGGCGTACAGCCTCATTAAGCCTGATGCACAGGATCTGGTACTGGTTGATGTGAGAAGCAAGGAAGATTACAATCATTTTTCACTTCCGGGTGCGATTCATATACCTAAAAATGAAGTGCTTTTGCCACGCTATAAGGATTTCTTTGCCTCCGCAAAACGCATCGTGCTTTATTCCTTTGCTGATACGGATGCCACTGAAGCATGGATGATTTTGACCAGGGCTGGCTATAACCAGGTATTTGTGATGGAAGGTGGTTTGAATCACTTCTTTGCCGAAATATTTGAAGCGACAACTGAGGCTGAGGCTTACGACCATATGTCCCAATTCCAAATGCGGTTCAGGGAAGAGGCACAACAATATTTTCGCGAAGGAAAGGCAGCTATCAAACCGGAACAAACGCCTGTGCCTGTGATCAAACAAGTTGAAATTGAAATGCCTGCCGGTGGCTGTTAAATTGAAAATCTGAAAGAAAATGGAAAATAAAAAACCCAATCTTCTCAATACCGCAGCTTTTCTTTTTATAACGGTTGTGCTGTTGGTAATGCTGATCCAATGGTTGTTCTCACCTGCCTATAAGCTCACCAATCAGGAATTGGCCAGTCAGCTTGGCAATCATAAAATGTGGGTGATGCCGTCAGAAATCAAGGATATAATTCTTGAGGGAAGATTCGAAAACTATTTAATGGTTGACCTACGCGATCCGGATGCTTATAGCAATGGCACTTTACCTGAAGCCATCAATATACCTTTTGAGTATCTTATGGAAAGCTCAAGCCTGGACTTGCTTGATAAGGGCATAACCTTGATGTTGTTTTCCGATAAGGAATCTACAAGCGCGGCTGCAGGCTTGTTGCTGAAGTCGCAGGGATTTGAAAACATCCGCATGATTGCAAATGATTTTGATTTCATTATTAACCATGTTTTGAACCAATACCGGCCCACATCTGCCTTCAGTCATCAGGAAAAGGCGCGTTATGATTACAACCGTTACTTCAAACAGTCGCCCAGGGAGGTAACAGGAACAACACCGGGCATCCCTCCCGGCCCCGCGAATGAAGTGGTTACAGTTCAGGGAGGGTGCTGATATTTTTCAGCATTCACGAATTGATGGATTGTAATCATTTGGCAATGTCTATGTGTAATCCAATTCGTGTTGTTGCTATGGATTGTAATGAGGTATTTCCAAAAGGAGTAATCAGTTGCAATAATTCTTTCTTTAGGTTTACGAGAACCACTATTTTTGCACCGGAATGAGTATATTTATTGATCGGGTTTCAGCCAGGCCATTTAACCTTATCGCAGAGGTGGCCCAGTCGATGGGAGTAAAAGCCTACCTGATAGGTGGTTATGTGCGTGATATGATCTTAAAAAGGCAGTCCAAAGATATTGATATCGTTGTGATAGGCAGCGGAATTGAAGTAGCCAAGGTAGTGGCAAAGCGATTGGGTAAAAATACTGAAGCCAAATATTATGGCCAATTCGGGACTGCTATGCTCCGTTATCAGGACTTGATCATCGAATTTGTAGGGGCCCGCAAGGAATCATACAAACTATATAGTCGAAAACCGATCGTGGAAGATGGTACCCTGGAGGATGACCAAAAAAGACGGGACTTCACCATTAATGCCCTGGCTATTAGCCTCTGCAAAAATGACTATGGCCGGTTGATAGATCCATTTAATGGTGTGGCTGATCTAAAAGCCAAATTATTGCGAACACCACTTGATCCGGATATAACCTATTCTGATGATCCCCTGCGGATGATGCGTGCAGTGCGTTTTGCAGCTCAGCTGGGATTCACTATTGACCCCGATTCCTGGGAAGCCATCCTCAGAAACCATAACAGGATCAGAATTGTTTCCATTGAAAGAATTACCGAAGAGTTAAATAAGATCATTCTTACTACGCAACCCTCGGTTGGCTTTAAACTGCTTTTTGACAGCGGCCTGCTGCATGTTTTCTTCCCACAGATGGCTAATTTGCAGGGTGTTGAAATCATGAATGGCAAAGCACATAAAGATAACTTCTACCATACTCTCGAAGTGCTCGATAACCTGGCAAAGATGACGGATAACCTATGGCTGCGATCGGCTGCCATATTGCATGATATTGCAAAACCCCAAACCAAAAAGTTTGAAGCTGATCTGGGTTGGACCTTTCACGGGCATGAATTCCGTGGCTACAAAATGGTACCTGCGATTTTTAAAATGTTGAAACTGCCCCTTGATGATCGGATGAAGTACGTGCAGAAACTGGTGTTGCTGCATCTGAGGCCTATTGTGCTGGCACAAGAGATTGTTACCGATTCAGCCATCAGGCGGCTGCTTTTTGATGCCGGCGATGATATTGACGACCTTATGACATTGTGCGAAGCAGATATCACCTCTAAAAATGAATACAAGGTAAAGAAATACAGGGCCAACTTCAAACTTGTACGGCAGAAACTAAAAGAGATTGAAAAAAAGGATAATATACGTAATTGGCAACCACCTGTAAGCGGGGATGTGATCATGGACACCTTTGATATCAAACCTTGCAAGGAGGTAGGAATCATTAAAACAGCTATTCGGGAAGCAATCCTGGATGGTATTATCAGCAACAACTTTTCCGAAGCTTATGCCCTGATGAAAGACGAAGGTAAAAAACTTGGGCTTCAGGTAAAAAAGGAGATAACAGAGGCTCCAGTTATAAAAACAAATAGTCAACTACCCTTGAATTCTTGAAAACCGGGAGCACAGATAAAAAATTCCTGCTGGTGTTAGCCGGTCCCACAGCATCGGGCAAAACGGCTGCTGCAATTAAGATCGCCCGTCATTTTAATACCGAAATCATTTCTGCTGACAGCAGGCAACTATACCGTGAGATGTCTATAGGAACAGCTGTTCCCTCGGAAGATGAACTTAGACTGGTTAAACATCATTTTATCCATTCCATTAGCATCAAACAGCTTTATGATGTGTCCTCCTACGAAAAAAGTGCACTTGAGCTGCTGGATGAGTTGTTTAAAAAGCACCGGCTTGTCGTGCTTACAGGAGGTTCAGGACTATTTATTGATGCAGTTTGTCATGGCTTGGACAATATACCTGAAATTTCAATGGAAATCAGACAAAAGGTTCAAAAGCAATATGTCCAGGGAGGTATTGACAGTCTGCAGCAAATTTTATCAAACTTAGATCCTGAATACTACCAGGTTGTTGATAAGCAAAATCCACGCCGCCTGCAACGGGCAATTGAAGTGTGTTTTCAAACAGGGAAACCCTTTAGTTTCTTCAGGAAACGATTGGCTCAACCAAGAGATTTTGATACCATATGGACTGCCTTGAAACTTGACCGCAAAGAACTGATAAATAGGATCAATCTACGTGTGGAGAAAATGATGGAGAATGGCCTCATGGCAGAAGTAAGCAGCCTTTACCAGTGGAAAGATATAAATGCGCTGAACACAGTCGGTTATAAGGAATTATTTGGTTATCTGGACGGGCAATACGATTTGGAGGAAGCCGTTGACAGGGTCAAACTGAACACAAGGAGGTATGCCAAACGACAAATGACCTGGTTTCGGAAAAATAAATCTTACAAATGGTTCCATCCTGATGAATTGGAGGCTCTGATCGCTTATGCAGAAAGTCGGGTCTTGGATTAGTCCTCATTTTCATTGGGTTTAAAAGCAATCATCATGAATCAGGATGCTCTGTTTTGGTTTGATAGCCTTCCGGGGCAGAGATGCACTACCAATGTTAGATATCAATCTAGGGTTTTATAGTAATCTACAAGCCCTTTAGCTGGTGATTGCAAAATTGTGCCCAGGCGGATGCCACGCCGATCCAAACGCTGCTTGAGGAGGTCTTTGAAAAACCATGCCACTGAGCCTACAAAGCTTACCGGCACTGATTTGTATGTTTCATAATGACACAACTGAGCATCAATGAATTCATCGAAAGATGAGGAAACTATTCGTTGGCAAATTGGTTGCCCAATTTGCTTATGCACAAAGCTGCTGAATTGTGCCAAGAACAAGCCCGGTTTTTTACTTTTATAAAGTGCCCGCAAAGTGGATTCGAAGTCGAGGCTGTAAGTGGAATAAAATTCCCTAGCCAATGCTTCAGGTGCAGTACCTGATAATATGGCAGTGAGCAGCTTCTTCCCGATATGATTAGCGCTTCCTTCATCTCCAAGCATATATCCCAGGGACGGTATGTTTCTCACGATCTTATTTCCATC
>RRYU01005685.1_pt1 | contig 11436 bp, 9 predicted proteins | sample 2162651 | NCBI WGS metagenome assembly RRYU01 (sample SAMN10267283, study PRJNA491782) | microbial mat metagenome | isolation source: biomat in the production well | place: Japan: Minami-Kanto gas field, natural gas well KTG3 | collected 2017-06 | reverse complement strand
TCACCAGACAGCGTTTATTTTGCTTACCGGTCGCAAACCGAGGGCATGCAATCGCCCGGGCAGCTGAAACTGACTTTGATTCTGACGCCGAAAGCGCGTTGGGAAACATTGCTTGCCGAGTTCCATGCCCGGGAAAGATCTTTAGTTTTTATCGACAGCAAGGCTCTGGCCAGTGGCGCGGAACAGGGCCAACCCAGCTATAATCTATTGCCGTTAACGTTAAGACAGCCCACGCCGATGTTGCCGAGAATTGTGCACATAGGGCTGAATACGTTGATCGGATTGATGTTCGTAGGCTTGATTACCTTACCGGTAAGATGGCAACAACAGCAGGTTGACGCCTTGCAAAATCAGCTTAAGGCAGTGTCCCGGGAGGCCGGTCAAGTGGATACGCAAGAACAGGCTATGATGAAATTGATCGAACAAACCCAACAACTGCTGGAAAAAAAACGCAGCCAGCCTTCGGTGTTGGTGGTTTTGGAATCACTCAGCAAACTCCTGAAAGATGGCACTTGGCTGACTTATTTTCAATATCGTGATGGCGGTATTCAATTTCAGGGGCAGTCGCCTCAGGCATCGAGTCTGATCGGTGCGCTTGAAGACTCGCCATGGTTCCAGGAAGTGCGTTTTGCCTCGCCGGTCAACCAGGACATCCGCACCGGTCTGGAACGGTTTCAGATCAGCGCCAGACTGACGCAGGCCGCCAAACCATGACATTTTTCCTGAATTGGACGCGCGACAGAATCATTGCCGTGGCGATATTGGCCAGTCTATTAGTATTGGTCGCGTTGTTTTTGTTGGCGCCTTTGATTGCGCACAGCTTGAGTTTGCGCGAAGAGAGTAATGACCTGGAATTTCGTCTCAAGCGCTACCTTCGTATCGTCCATAAGCGTGATGAAATCAATGCCAATCTGGAACAGATACGCCAACAATACGGGCAAATGGCTTACCTGATGCGCCATGACAATCCGGCGGTAGCCGCAGCGCAGTTGCAACAAGTGATTAAAGATGCCATTGCTAGCGTCAATGCCCAATTGACCAGCACCCAGGTACTGCCGCCGCGTCCGGATGGTGAATTCACGCGGGTGGGCGTTAAAGTCCGGATGACGGCAAACATTGAAGGCGTTCGAGCCATTGTCCATGAACTGGAACAGTCGGAGCCGATTTATCTGGTGCAGGAACTGGATATCCGTCCTCGCAGCAGCGTGCGTAATCGACGTACCGGAAAAATTGAAGCCAGTAATCAGCTCAATGTCAGCTTTGAGGCGATCGGCTTTATGCTACCGGGGGGCGAATGAACAAACGCTTGCTTGGCTTCAAAATCGCCCTCTTAGCTGCCCTGGCTTTGTTGATCGTGCTGGCACGAGGCAGCGCGTTGTGGTCCCAGCAAAAGCTGGATCAACGCTTGAGTCAACAGACCGACGCTCCCTACAGTCCAAAGCAGTTGCCGGAATTACCCAAAGATGATGCTGCGGTCACCCACTATACCGAAATGATCGAACGGCCTTTATTTCTTGAAGGTCGGCGACCCGTCTTGGCGGAAAATGAGATCGATGCTCCCGAAAATGGCACCACGCCGGTGGTGACATCAGGGCCTTTAGCCTGGGAGCTGGTCGGTATTTATTACGATGGCAACAGCCTTCGTACTTTGCTTCATGCAACCCAGGTCACGGATAAAGAAAAGAAATATCAAAAACTGACCGTTGATGACGAAATCGATGGTTGGCGCATTGTGTCCATAGAAACCGACCGGGTTGTGCTTGATGCGGCTGACGAGCAGCGCGTGCTTATTCTGCAAAAACCTAAAGACACCAAGCCAACTTCAACTCCGGCGCCAAAATCCCTGGCTGATGCTGACGGCAAAAAAGCCGAAAAAACCACGCCAACCAATCCGTTCGCGGCGAAAATAGCCGAAGCGCAAAAACGACTCGCAAACAAACAAACTTCTGAAGATGACGAACCTTAAAACCATGCGCCTGTTGTTGGTAGCGGGGACTGTTTTGGTGTTAAGCGGTTGCGAACTGCTTAGACCACAGTCCAGCCCAAAACTGCCGTTAAACCCCTCGTTGGAATCCTCTGTGGCCGATGACGGCATTGTTTTTCATGAGCTTGACAATGCCGAAAAACAGAACGAACAACCACTGCCTGGAGAATTTTATCCGGCAGAACGGGAGGGCTTGATATTGCCTGCGATGGGAGGCTCCGGTGAGCAGGCGGCGGGTTCTTTTACGCTGAATTTTGACGAAGCCGATCTGGGTGAAGTCGCCAAAGTGGTTATCGGCGATATTCTCAAGCAGAATTATGTACTCAGTCCGAAAGTCGGCGGCAAGGTTAATCTGCACACCGCCAAACCGTTGACCCGCAATCAGCTGCTGCCGACTCTGGAAATGTTGCTGAGCATGAACGGCGCAGCCTTGGTGCGGGATGCTGGTGGTGTCTATCATATCGAACCGGCCAAAGATGCTTTATTTACCGCAGATTTCAGTCAACATCATTCGGCGCGCGCCGGCTATCGGGTGAGCGCAATTCCGATCAAAAACGTCAGCGTGGCCCAAATCAGCGAGCTGCTCAAGCCTTTACTGCCGGCGACCACCGCGCTGCATACCGATACCTTGCATAATATCTTGCTGATCTCAGGGACTCGTACTGAAATTCAACGGGTTAAGGAAATTGTTGACACTTTTGACATCAGCGTATTACAGGGGCGTTCATTCGCCTTGTTTCCTTTGCGTTATGTCGATCCGCCGACATTGATTGAGGAGCTGAAGCAAATTTTTGCCGAAGATTCTGGCGACAAAGAAAAGGCATTCTTCCGCTTTATTGCCATCGACCGGATGAATGCCATTCTGGCGATTACCCATCAGGCGCGCTATTTGACCGATATCGAATCCTGGGTAAATCGGCTGGATAAAGCCAAAACCTCCAGTGGCGGCGGGGTTAAGGTTTACAAAGTTCAGCATGTCGATGCTGTCGAGCTGGCCAATACCCTGATGAGTATTTTCGCCGGCACTCAGTCATCAACTCCCCCGCCTTCGGTCGCGCCGGGACAAACTGCGGTCAGTTTGAGCAACAGCCAGGCACAGTCCCTGACTCCACTGGGCGGGTCAACCGGTGGTAACAATAGCGCCAGATCCGGCGTAGCCAATGTCGGCGATGTGCGCATCATTGCCGATCCGGTCAACAATTCGCTGGTGATTGTCTCCACTGCTCAGGAATACAGCGTGATTTACGATGTGATCAAACAGCTGGATGTAATGCCTTTGCAAGTTTTGATCGATGCCATGGTGGTTGAAGTCACTTTGAATGACAATTTGAAATACGGTCTGGAGTGGTTTTTTGACTCCGGCAATTTCTCCACTTTGCTGACCCAGATCCAGGACGGCAATATTGCCGCCATCGGCCCATCGGAGGCTTTTTCGGTATTGTTCACCGGCGGTTCTGCACGGGCGGTGTTGAATGCGGTGGCCACCAAAACCGATGTCAACGTGGTCGCGTCACCGTCGTTGATGGTACTGAACAATCAGGAAGCCTCGATCAATGTCGGCGACCAGGTGCCGATTGCCACCAGTCAATCGACTAACCTGAACAGCGCCACCGCCGCCGCCGACAATGTCGGCACCATCGTCACCAATAATATTCAGATGGTGGAAACCGGTATCACCTTGAATATCAAGCCCCGGGTCAATGCCGGCGGCCTGGTAATCATGGAAGTTGAGCAGGAAGCCAATCAAGCGGTAGCGACTACGTCCTCTACCTTGAACTCGCCTACGATTCAGCAACGTAAAATCACCACCTCGGTGGCGATCAAAGACGGCGAAACCATTGTCCTGGGTGGTCTGATTCGGGAAAATTATGAAGACACCGTGCGTGGCATTCCCTTCCTCAGCGATATTCCATTGATCGGACCGTTGTTCAGTACGACCAACCGGATCAAGGATAAGACTGAACTGGTAATCCTGATCACACCCAGGGTGGTGCAAAATACCTTGAACGTGCGCGAAGTCACCAACGAGTTCAAACGCAAGCTGACCGGAATATATCTGGAAGAGCCTTCCAATCGAATGTAAGAGGTTATTGGTTTACTAAACAGAACGCCCCGCTCGCAGTTCTATGGCGATTTGACAGCTTAGAATGGCTTGTGAACATCGACCGCGAAAAACCGGGATGCCGTGTGAATTTCGTGTTGAACGTACGGCTCAGGCGCTGAATAAACCAGAGCCGTAGGATGCGGTGAGGGACGTACCGCATCGTTCGCGATTGGTGGGGATGTCGCAGTCCGCGGCCGGATGGCTGTCCAGCTCAGTCTGAATAGCGGACTTGGTCTGCTTGACCGGTGGGGTGAGCAAGCCGTCTTTACTGTTAAAGACCCTTGCCTTCAGGCAGGGCTTTGATAGCGGCTTTCATGTCGAAGACAGGTTTTTGTGCAGTCATCTCTTTTTGCAGTAGGATAAAGAAATGACACAGAATTATGAACACTACCTACCGGCATGCCGTTTTTTTGGCGAGATCATGCCGCCCAAGGGGGGGCACCATGCTTGGCTGCGGCACCCATGGCGTGAACGAAATCAATCTGTTGCCCAGCGTTGCGACGAACATTTCGACAACCATTGATATTCCCGAGGGCGTTACCGAACTGCCCATGTCGTTCCGCTGGAAAGTGGCTAGCGTGGATTTGAACTTTTCCCGACAACCGGTGGTGTGGAATGACCAGGTGTTGGTGAAACTTCGACGAGTGGATGACCTGAACAAAGAGGTGGTTTTGTTTGCGACTTCGTTGAATGACATCATGCGTTCGCGGCCATTGTCCCCGGTCTCATCGATTCCGCCCTTTGTCCAAACCGACTGGACCTTTGATTCTTATCGGCATCCCGTTCCTTTCGGTCCCGGTCAATATACCTTTTCCGTCATCGCGCTGGATACCTTTGACAGTGTCGGCGATACTTATTTGTTTATCGACGATATTCAGTTTCGGGAACGTTGATGGTGAGGCGTTGCCAATCGCGTAGCGCTTCCCCATTAGTTTACAAGTTGGTTCAGCTTACCGAAAGGCGGGTGTCCCGCGTCAATATGGCAAGCATGGAAGCTTTAGCGGGGCGTCATTGCCCCGCCTCCCTTCTGGTCAATGCCAGTTGGTTTCCGGTAATAGGTGCGACAATCCTGGAATAACCTGATTACGATACGATCAAAGAACATCCAGAATGGCGTGTTTAACGGCATCAAGATCGGCGTTAATGGTCACCGGATGGGTTTCGCGACATTGATGGATGGCGGTATCGGGGTCTTTCAAACCATTACCGGTCAAGGTGCAGACAATTATGCTGCCGTCGGCAATACGGCCTGATTTGAGATCGGCCATGGCGCCGGCCAGGGATGCCGCCGAGGCCGGTTCACAGAACACGCCTTCGGTTTCCGCCAAGAGTTTCTGGGCGGCCAGAATATCGGCATCGTCGATGGCATCGAACCAGCCGTCGGATTGTCGTTGCGCGTTCCAGGCCAGATCCCAGGATTGCGGATGGCCGATGCGAATCGCGGTGGCTACGGTTTCCGGGTCGTCTACCATCGCGCCTTTGACGAATGGAGCGGCGCCGGCGGCTTGGTAGCCGCACATTTTTGGAAGCTGGTCGATGATTTTCGGCAAACCGTTATGGGCTTGACTGTATTCTGAGTAACCTTTCCAGTAAGCGGTAATATTGCCGGCGTTACCGACCGGCAAGCAGTGATAGTCCGGCGCCCGGCCCAGTTCGTCGACGATTTCAAAAGCGGCGGTTTTCTGACCTTCCAGCCGGAATGGGTTGATGGAATTGACAATGGTTACCGGGGCGTGATCGGCGACTTCTTTGACCAGCGCCATGCCTCGGTCGAAATTGCCATTGATCTGGATGATTTCCGCGCCGTACATCAACGTCTGCGCCAATTTACCCAGCGCTATTTTGCCTTCCGGAATTAGCACGAATGCCTTGATGCCGGCGCGCACCGCATAGGCGGCAGCGGCCGCCGAAGTATTGCCGGTGGAGGCGCAGATGATCGCCCGACTGCCAGCCTCGACCGCTTTGGTCACCGCCAGGGTCATGCCTCGATCCTTGAACGAGCCGGTCGGGTTGAGACCTTCGTATTTCACGAAAATCGATGCCCGGCTGCCGATGATTTTGGGCAGGTTTTTCAGCTCGATCAGCGGCGTATTGCCTTCGCCCAGGCTGATCACCGGAGTATTGTCGGTGACCGGTAAACGGGCGCGGTAGTTCTCAATGAGACCGGTATAGCGGGTAGTCTGTGTCATGGTGTTTTCAGTCCAAAGTTTCCAGACGGATTCGGGTAATCGCGCCGGTAACCGTGCTTAGGGCTTCGATCTCGGCAATCGCCGAATCCATGTTTCGTTCCAGGGTTTTTTGGGTCAGCATGATCACCGGCAAGGTGGCTTCGCCGGCTTGCGGTTCTTTTTGCAGAATCGCCTCGATACTGATTTGATGATGGGCCAGAATGCGGGTGATGTCGGCCATCACCCCGGCCTGGTCGGCGACATTCAACCGGAGATAATTAGCCACTCTGAATTCACCGGCTGGCAGAATGGTCCGGTCGGACAAGGCTTCAGGCTGAAAAGCCAGATGCGGCACCCGGTTATTAGGATCGGAGGTCATCGCCCGTACCACATCGACGACATCGGCGACTACCGCCGAGGCAGTCGGTTCGGCACCGGCGCCGGCGCCGTAATATAAAGTTGGCCCCACGGCATCGCCGTTGACCACGACTGCATTCATTACGCCATCGACATTGGCCAGAAGCCGACGCTTCGGCACCAGCGCCGGATGAACCCGTAACTCCAGACCGCTGCCGACATCGCGGGCAAGCCCTAAGTGCTTGATTCGATAACCCAGCTGATCGGCGTAGTCAACATCGGCGCGGGTGATGCCGGTAATGCCTTCAACATGGACTTTGTCATATTGTAACGGAACGCCAAAGGCGATAGATGCCAGGATAGTCAGTTTATGGGCGGCGTCGATGCCTTCAACGTCGAACGCCGGATTGGCCTCGGCATAGCCTAAAGCCTGCGCTTCGACCAGGACATCGGAAAAATCCCGGCCCTGGTCGCGCATGGTCGTCAGAACGTAATTGCAAGTGCCGTTGATGATGCCGGCCAACCATTCAATGCGATTACCGGACAAACCTTCGCGTATCGCTTTGATGATCGGGATGCCGCCGGCGACCGCGGCTTCGAACGCCACGATCACGCCTTTGGCGCTGGCGGCGGCGAAAATTTCGTTGCCATGCAAGGCAATCAGCGCTTTGTTGGCGGTAACCACGGATTTGCCGTGCTCGATGGCAGTCAGCACCAGGTCGCGCGCGGTGTCACAACCACCGATAAGTTCGACCACAATGTCGATGTCCGGATCGGTGACAATGGCAAGTGGATCGCTGGTCAAGGCGACGTTGGCCGTATCGCAGATGCGCGCTTTGTTAAGGTCGCGCGCCGACGCCCGACTGACCACCACATCACGCCCCGCGCGGCGGACGATTTCCTCTTGATTGCGGGTCAGCACATTCAGCACACCGCCGCCGACCGTGCCCAAGCCCAAAACGCCCAGATTAACCGGTTTCACGCAAACTCCTTAAAGTGAAGCAAAATATTTATTCGTTTAACAAGCCATGCCGTTTGAACATCTGACGTATGCCGCGCACCGCTTGCCGGGTGCGATGCTCATTTTCGATCAAACCGAAGCGAACATGATCATCGCCATACTGGCCGAAACCAATGCCGGGCGAGACCGCGACTTTCGCATCTTTGAGCAGCAGTTTAGCGAATTCCAATGATCCCATATCCCGGAACGGTTCGGGAATCGGCGCCCACACGAACATGGTCGCTTTCGGTTTGGGCACCGGCCAGTTGATTCCTGCCAGGCCTTCGCATAAAACATCGCGGCGTTTACGATACATCTCGGCTATATCTTTAACGCATTGCTGCGGCCCTTCCAGCGCCTTGATCGCAGCCACCTGAATCGGCGTGAAAGTGCCATAGTCCAGATACGATTTGATTCGGGCCAGGGCCGCGACCAGCTCCCTGTTGCCGCACATAAAGCCTACCCGCCAGCCCGGCATGTTGTAGCTTTTCGACAATGAGAAAAATTCAACGGCAACGTCTTTTGCCCCCGGTACTTGCAGTATCGACGGCGCCTGGTAGCCGTCGAACACAATGTCGGCATAGGCGATATCCTGTACCACCCAGATGTTATGTTCACGGGCAACGTCAATGATTTTTCGAAAAAAATCCAGCTCCACGCACTGTGTGGTCGGGTTGCCGGGAAAATTCAGGATCAGCATTTTCGGCTTGGGCCAGGATTCGATAATGGCTTTTTGCAATTCCTCGAAAAAATCCACGCCCGGAACCAGCGGCACATGCCGGACATCGGCGCCGGCAATGACTACCCCGTAGGGATGAATCGGATACGCTGGATTGGGTACCAGCACGACATCGCCCGGCGCCAGGGTGGCCAGGGCCAGATGGGCCAGCCCTTCCTTGGAGCCTATGGTAACGATGGCTTCGGTTTCCGGATCCAGCTCAACCTGAAACCGGTCACGATACCAGTTGGTTATCGCCCGCCTTAGCCTGGGAATGCCTTTGGAGACGGAGTAGCGATGGGTATCTTCACGCTGGGCGGATTCAACCAGCTTAGCCACGATATGCGCTGGGGTCGGCTGATCCGGATTGCCCATGCCGAAATCGATAATATCCTCTCCCGCCGCTCGCGCTTTAGCCTTCAGTTCGTTGACAATGTTAAAAACATAAGGCGGCAGACGGCTGATACGATGAAATTGTTCCATGCGTGGCGGTAGGTAGCAGAGGGGGAAGGCTCGGACTTGTTAAATCGATCTAATTTATAGATTTAGCCTGAGACTGTCAAATTATCCAGTATTCAATATGGCGCGTTGGAGCAGCCTCATGACACAAGCTATTTTGGATTTTGCTAACAATGGCCGACTGGCTTGATTCAAATCAGCTTACATTGAATAATACCCTTAGAAAGCTTGACTAACGATACTTAAACTTGACATAACTGGAGAAAAACACATGGGCTTGTTTGATTTTGTAAAGGATATCGGCCATAAACTGTTTACCAGCGATGCCGATGCGGCTAAGGCCATTACCGATCACATCAATGCCAATAACCCCGGCATAGACAGTTTGAGTGTTATCTTCAAGGATGGCAAAGCCACCATCATCGGCATTACCAAAAGCGAGGAAGCCGCGCAAAAAGCGGTGTTAATGGCGGGCAATGTCAAAGGTGTTGATGAAGTGATATCGAAAATCGACATTCTGGCGGATGACGCGGCTGAAGACACGGCACCCAGGCAGTTGACCGAGCCAGATGATGTTGATTTTTACATCATCAAATCTGGCGACACGCTTTCTAAAATCGCCAGGGAAGTTTACGGTAACGCCAATCTTTACAACAAGATATTCGAAGCCAACCGGGAAGTCATCAAAGACCCCAACCTGATCTTTCCGGGGCAGAAAATCCGCATACCAAAACTCAGCGACTAAGCAAGAACTGATTGAATCCCGCTTCGAGAAATAAGCCAATTGCTGCTGTCCAATCATGTTTCGGGCTACTTTAACCGGGCTTATAAAAACCGGGTAAACGTAGCCTGAGTTAAAGCGGCAAATAAGTTTGTGCGGGGAGGACACCATGATCAGTGCCGGGAGTCGGCTGGGTGTTTTCGCCGCCTGTTTAGTGATGACAGCCCGGGTTGTACCAAATTCGATGCAAGCGTCGAGCCTGCTCAACACCTCCTTGATCAAGAACTGTCCAGCAACGACAAGTATTGGCCTGCCGCCACTTCCCCAGGTGACAACCAGCGGCAAACTATTGGCAAATGTCGCCCTACTGAAGTCAATAGCGATATAACGTACGCCACGCTGACAACTTTCAAGAACAATGTCGACTTAATTCATTGCTGCTGCGATACACTTAGGAGACTGGCTGACAATAGCTTTTTCGTCACCAGGGGGACTAATTGGGGTGGATATGCACGACACTTGAGGCAAATAGTGGTTCAATTTAACGACAAAAGCGCAGGGCAGCTGTCATACATAGCTTGTAGCCGCCCCGAAGGGGGAGGGGCACAAGAATGTGTCCCGTGCAAATGATCGGAAAATCCGGCCAATGCGGCTTGTCCGCACCAGGTTAGCAGGCTCTTGGCATGGTTTCAGTCCGGCGAATCGAAAGGTTTTTGCTGTACTGTGTTTATGAGGTAATCCTCCGTTTTGCCGCACAGCGGCTTCATTCAACAACTCGGAAACAGGCGTGACTGATATTTTCAATAATCTTTTTATTTTCGAAATGGCCAATAATCACCAGGGTTCGGTGGATCATGGCAAGGCCATTATCAGCGCGATGACCAACATTGCCAGAGAGCACCATATTAAGGGCGCGGTGAAATTCCAATACCGAGACCTGGACAGCTTTATCCATCCGGCCAGTCGGGATCTGAAAGATATCTCCCATATACCACGTTTTTTGAGTACCCGCCTGTCAGACGATCAGTTCAGGGAGCTGGTGAGCTTCACCCGGTCGAGCGGACTGCTGCCGGTGGTCACGCCGTTTGACGAGCGTTCGGTACAAAAATGTATCGACCATGGGGCGGCCATTTTGAAAATTGCCAGTTGCAGCGCCACCGACTGGCCCCTGCTGGAGTGTATCGCCAGTGCCGGCTACCCGGTGATCGCCTCCACCGGCGGCCTGACACTGGATCAGATTGACAAATTAGTCAGTTTTCTGAGGCACCGCAAACTTGATTTCGCCATCATGCACTGTGTGTCCGAGTATCCGACGCCGGATGAAAAACAGCGCATGAATTTCCTAGCGCGCCTGATTCGCCGCTATCCGGGGGTCACCATTGGCTATTCCGGCCACGAGTCGCCGGAAAATCTCGACGTGGTCACCGCCGCTATTGCTAAAGGTGCCCGGCTGCTCGAACGCCATGTGGGCGTACCCACCGACGACATCACCCTGAACAAATATTCCATGAACCCGGAGCAAACTTCCGCCTGGGTAAAGCAGACCCTGCGCGCACGGACGATTTGTGGTGAAGATGACGACAAAATCCCGGATCAGGCAGAGCAGAAATCCATTCGCTCCCTGGCACGTGGAGTTTACGCCAAGCGTGCCATCAAGGCGGGAGATACCATCAGGGCGGAAGATATCTACTACGCCCTGCCCTGTGGTGAAGGTCAAACCACCTCCGGCGAATTCGGACAATATCGCGCCGTGTTCAAGGCCACGAAAGATTACCGCGAGCACGATGCCGTTCAGGAGTCCAGTCCGGAAGATCCGCTGCTCGCCATGCGCGCCCTGTTGCACGAGGCGCGCGGCATGCTCAATGAAGCCGGCGTTATCGTCGGTGACGACGCGCCCTTTGAAGTCTCTCACCATTACGGTATGG
>RRYU01004653.1_pt1 | contig 11441 bp, 9 predicted proteins | sample 2162651 | NCBI WGS metagenome assembly RRYU01 (sample SAMN10267283, study PRJNA491782) | microbial mat metagenome | isolation source: biomat in the production well | place: Japan: Minami-Kanto gas field, natural gas well KTG3 | collected 2017-06 | reverse complement strand
CCCCCCGCCAACTCGTAGCACTGGCGACTTTCTCCGATCTTGTGCAGGAAGCACGCGAGCGCGTGAGGCGAGACGCTATCGCCGCTGGTCTGCCCGACGACGGCAAGGGCTTGGAGCAAGGCGGCGCTGGCGCGACGGCTTATGCGGATGCGGTCGGGGTGTATTTGGCTTTCGCCATTTCAAAACTCGCCGACCGCGGCTCTACGATCTGTACGTGGTTCACCGAACGCGATTCCACTCGCAATACGTTCGCGCGCCAAAGCATCCCGATGACCTGGGACTATGCTGAACTGAACACCTTGCTTGATGGAACAGGCAGCTTTCTGGGCGCGGTCGAATGGACGGCTGAAAGTATTCAGGGTGTCGCAGCCAGCTACGGGCCATCTTTTGGGGTGAGTGGTCAGATTGACGCCACGACTCAGTCGGTCAGCCTCGATAAGCTGGTTTCCACCGACCCACCCTACTATGACAACATCGGCTACGCTGACCTATCGGACTTCTTCTACGTTTGGCTACGCCGCTCGCTGAAACCCGTCTTCCCCGGCATCTTCGCTACCCTCGCGGTTCCGAAGGCTGAGGAGCTTGTCGCGACGCCCTACCGCCATGGCAGCAAAGAAAAGGCCGAGACCTTCTTCCTCGACGGTATGACACAGGCCATGCGCCGGCTCGCCGAGCAGGCGCATCCGGCCTTTCCGGTGACCATTTATTACGCCTTTAAGCAGGCCGAGACCAAAGGGGACGCCGGTACCACCAATACCGGTTGGGACACCTTCCTGGCCGCCGTCATCGAGGCGGGATTCGCCATCACCGGCACCTGGCCGATGCGCACCGAGCTCGGCAACCGGATGATCGGCTCGGGCACCAACGCCCTCGCCTCCAGCATCGTCCTCGTCTGCCGCAAGCGCCCCGCCGGCGCCCCGACGGCCACCCGCCGCGAGTTTATCACCGCACTCAAGACCGAGCTGCCGCGCGCATTGCGTCTGCTGCAGGGCCTGCCGAGCAGGGATCTCACTTCTCACTCCTCTCTACTCTTTTCTCGCACCGGCATCGCCCCGGTGGACCTCGCCCAGGCGGCCATCGGCCCCGGCATGGCGGTCTACACCCGTTACTCCAAGGTACTCGATGCCGAGGGCAAGCCGCTACCTGTGCGCGCCGCGCTGGCCCTGATCAATCAAACCCTCGACGAGGCGCTGGCCGAGCAGGAGGGCGACTTCGACTCGGATACCCGTTGGGCCCTGACCTGGTTCGATCAGATGGCCTTCAACGAGGGCGAGTACGGCGTCGCCGAGCAGCTCTCGAAGTCCAAGAACACCAGTGTCGCGGGGCTGGAGCAGGCCGGCATCCTGGTGTCCAAGGCCGGCAAGGTGCGTCTGCTGAGACCCGCCGAGCTGCCCGTGGACTGGGACCCGACGACCGATCCGCGCCTGACCGTCTGGGAGATGGTGCACCAACTGATCCGCACGCTGGAATCCGGCGGCGAGACCGCGGCAGCGGCCCTGCTCGCCAAGCTCGGCAGCGAATCGGAGACGGCGCGCGAGCTGTGTTATCGCCTTTACACTCTCTGCGAGCGGAAAAGACGCGCGAACGAGGCGATGGCCTACAACGCCCTGGTGCAGAGCTGGCCCGAGATCGCCAGATTGGCGCGGGAGACCGGCAGCACGGCACCCCCAGGTACCGGGGATCTGTTTGCACAACCTTAAGCGGAGCGAATCATGCGAGTCGCCGTTGATCTTCCGAATGATTTTGTCAAGATGCTGACTGAGCAGGCGATCGCCAAGGAGATGCGACTGGCCTATGCGCTGGCCTTGTTCAAGGATGCGCGGATCACGATTGCCAAGGCCGCAGAGCTGGCCGGGATCACGATTATCGAGTTCATGGCTGCGTGTAAGGCGAATCGAATCCCGGTCATTGAGGTTTCACGTGAAGAGCTTGTTCAGGAGCTGCAGTCCATTGGGCGCCACCCATGATCTTCGTCGCGGACTGCTCCGCCTTGATCGCCCCGGCGACCACGGCGCAGGAACTCGCGGGTAGCCATTTGAGGTCGCTACAGGAGAGCCCTTCATGCATCACATCTTGACTCTCGATGAGCCGGTCCTCGCCCGGTTTTGCGAGAAACACCGGATTCGCCGTCTGTCTTTATTCGGCTCGCAACTTAAGGGAACGGCGGGGCCAGACAGCGATATCGATTTGCTGGTGGAGTTCGATCCCGATCACACCCCAACGCTGTTCGGGATTGCCGGCATGGAGATCGAGCTGACGGAGATGCTGGGCCGCAAGGTGGATCTGCGAACCGCCGGCGATCTGTCGCACTATTTCCGCGACGAGGTGGTGCGCACGGCCGAGGTGCAGTATGCGGCCTGAAGATCGGATACGGATCGAACACATACTGGATGCGAGCCAATCCGTTGCGCAGTTCATCGCGGGTCGCACGCGCGAGGATCTGGAGGCGGACGAGATGTTGCGTTTTGCCTCGGCTGGCTGCGTTGGACTTGGTTCCAGAGCCCAAGCGACACCGAATTCCTGCCCAGTTGATGAAGCGTGGGAGCCAGATGACAACCACCGAGAGGGACCGTTCTCATGAGCATGATTCAGGATGCCCTGGCCTGCCTCAAGCCGGCGGTTCCCGCCGGCACGCGGCTGATCGTGTTTGGCTCGCAGGCACGCGACGATGCACGGGAAGACAGCGACATTGATCTGCTGGTGGTTGAGCCGGGAGTGCGCGACCGATTCGCGGAAATGGCGCGCCTGTCTACCCTGCTGGGCCGGCGCCTGATTCCCGCCGATGTGGTGGTGATGAGCGCTGAGGCCTTCGAGCGCCAGAAGACCATGATCAACACGCTGGCCTGGCGCGCAGCGCAGGAAGGGCAGGTCTATGAATCTGCCGGCTGAGCACGCGCTGGCGCTGCTGGACCGGGCGCGCGACGATCTCTACGTGGTGCGCCGGCTCGCTGTCGACCCCGATGCGCCCGGCTGGGTGCTGGGCTTTCACGCCCAGCAGGCCGTGGAAAAGGCGCTCAAGGCGGTATTGTCTGGCTCCGGGATAGCGTATCCGCGCACGCACAATCTGGTGATGCTGGCCGAACTGCTGCACACGGCGGCGAATGTGCTGCCGCCGGATGTCGAAGATTTCGGCCGGCTGGTCCCCTTTGGTGTGGTGTTGCGCTATGAGGACGTGGCGACGGATGACCCGCCGCCGACGGAACCGGCATGGTTTGAGGCCGTGGTGACGAGAACGATTGACTGGGCGAGCGCACGCCTTAACAAGCAGCAGGACTGAGATGGCCATCACCAACCACGAACGCGTCGGCAAATCACTCACCCTGCTCAAGGACGGGCTCGGCCCCTTTGTCGAGCGCGAACTGAAGGCCCGCTTCGGCGACGGCTGGGCCTTCGAGGCCAAAGACGTTCTCTCCGACACCCGCCTGAGCACCGGCAACAGCGATCCCACCGGGGACGTCGCCGCCATGCTGGTGATCATGGATCGCAAATGGGGCGAGGTGTTTCGTCACATCCTCGGCAAGTCCGAGCGCAGCCTGGTCAACGAGATCATCGCGGTGCGCAACCGCTGGGCGCACCAGGAGCCCTTCTCCGGGGACGACGCCTACCGCGCCCTGGACTCGGTCGAGCGTCTCTTGTCCGCCGTCTCGGCCCCCGAGTCCGAGGAAGTCGACAGGATGAAGATGGAGCTGCTGCGCGTGCGCTTCGACGAGCAGGCGCGCGGCGAGAAACGCAAATCGGCCGGCATCGCCATCGAGAGCGGGGTCACCGCCAGTCTCAAGCCCTGGCGTGAGGTGGTGACGCCGCACGAGGACGTGGCGAGCGGGCGCTATCAGCAGGCGGAGTTCGCTGCCGATCTCTGGCAGGTGCATCTCGGCGAAGGGACACCCGAATACCGCGACCCGGCTGAGTTCTTCCGCCGCACCTATCTGACCGAAAGCCTCAAGGCGATGCTGGTGGGGGCGCTGCGCCGTCTCATCGTCGGCGACGGCGATCCGGTCATCCAGTTGCAGACCAACTTCGGCGGCGGCAAGACGCACGCCATGCTGGCGCTCTATCACCTCTTCTCCGGCATCCTCGGGGCCGGTCTGGCCGGCGTCGACGCCCTGATGGCCGCCGCGGGGATCGAGCGCCTGCCGACGGCGCGGCGCGTGGTGCTGGTCGGCAACAAGATCTCGCCCGGCAACCCCTCGGTGAAACCCGACGGGACGGTGGTGCGCACCCTCTGGGGCGAGCTGGCCTGGCAACTGGGCGGCCCGGAGGCTTACGCCCGCGTCGCGGCGGACGACGCGAACGCGACCAGCCCCGGCGACGTGCTGCGCGAGCTGTTCAACGACTACGGGCCCTGTCTGATCCTGATCGACGAGTGGGTCGCCTACGCCCGCCAGCTCCATGATCAGAGCGATCTGCCGGCCGGCGGCTTCGAGACCCAGTTCAGCTTTGCTCAGGTGCTGACCGAATCGGCGAAACTCGCGCGGAATTGTCTGCTGGTCATCAGCCTGCCCGCGTCCGATACGGCGAGTACCGCCCATGCGCACTCGGACGATGTGGAGGTCGGCGGCACCCGCGGGCGCGAGGCGCTCGACCGGCTGCGCAATGTCGTGGGGCGGCTCGAATCCTCCTGGCGTCCGGCCACGGCGGAGGAGGGTTTCGAGATCGTGCGCCGTCGCCTGTTTCAACCCCTGACCGACCCGACTCATTTCAAAGACCGCGACGTGACGGCGCGGGCCTTCGCCGAGCTGTACCGCACCCAGCAGGCCGAGTTTCCGCCGGAGTGTCGCGAGACCGACTACGAGCAACGGCTCAAGGCCGCCTATCCGATCCATCCGGAGATCTTCGACCGGCTCTACACCGACTGGTCGACCCTGGTGAAGTTTCAGCGCACCCGCGGCGTGCTGCGTCTGATGGCGGCGGTCATCCATAGCCTCTGGGAGAAGGGCGACCGCAACCCGCTCATCCTGCCCGCCCATGTCGCGCTCGACGACGCGCGCGTGCAGTCGGAGTTGACCCGCTATCTGTCGGACAACTGGGTCCCGGTGATCGAGAAGGACGTCGACGGCCCGAGCTCCTTGCCGCTCAAGCTCGACAGCGAGTTGCCGAATCTGGGTAAGTTCTCGGCCTGCCGGCGCGTGGCGCGCGCGGTCTACATGGGCTCGGCGCCAACCACGGCGGCCGCCCACAAGGGCATCGAGGACCGACGCGTGAAGCTCGGCTGCGTCATGCCGGGCGAGTCTCCGGCGGTGTTCGGCGATGCCCTGCGCCGGATGGCGGCGGCCGCGACCTATCTCTATCAGGACGGTCCGCACTACTGGTACTCGACCCAGCCGACCGTGACCAAGCTCGCCGAGGATCGCGCCGAGCAGCTCAAGCGCGAGCCGGACAAGGTCGCCCACGAGTTGGAGCAGCGTCTGCGCAAGGATCTGACCCGCACGGGCGACTTCACCCGCATCCATCCGATGCCGCAGACCAGCGCCGACGTCCCGGACGATCTGGACGCACGCCTGGTGGTGCTCGGCATCGGTCAACCCTACGCCAAGACGCCCGACAGCGCGGCTGAGGTCGCCGCCAAGGCGATCCTGGAGACACGCGGCAACAGCCCGCGCCTCTATCGTAACACCCTGGTGTTCCTGGCCGCGGACAAGACCCGCCTGCAGGATCTCGACGAGGCGGCCCGCAAGTATTTGGCATGGCAGTCGATCCTGGCCGACCAGACGCACCTGGATCTGACGCCCTATCAGGTCACCCAGGCCGAGACTCAGCGCAGCGTCGCCGAGAGCACCATGGTCGCGCGCGTTCCGGAGACCTACCAATGGCTGCTGGTGCCGGTCCAGTCGACGCCGCAATCGCCCATCAACTGGGATGCGAGCCGCTTGAGCGTGCCGGATGCGCTGGCGGTGCGCGCCAGCAAGAAGCTGCGCTCCGACGAGCTGTACCTGACCAGCTTTGGCGCCACGCGCCTGAAGATGGACCTAGACCGGATTCCCCTCTGGCGCGGCGATCATGTCGAGGTCAAGCAACTTGTCGAGGACTTCGCGCGCTATCTCTACCTGCCGCGTCTCAAGGAACCCACCGTGCTGCTCCACGCCATCGGCGACGGGCTCAATCTGCTGACCTGGGTGCAAGACAGCTTTGCCTTCGCTGATGGGTACGATGCCGCAGCGGGTCGCTATCAGGGTCTGCGCGCCGGGCAGATGGTGACCTTGGTCGACAGCCGAGCGCCGGGGGTCTTGGTCAAACCCGACGTGGCCGCGCGTCAGTTGGATGCCGAGCGCCCGAGCGCTCCGGAGCCGGGGAGGGCGGATCCGAACCCCAACGGATCGGACAAGCCGACGGTGGTCACGCCCGAGACACCCACGCCGGGTGGAAACACCCCGCCCCCAGCGGCGCCGAAGCCCAAGCGCTTCCACGGCACCGTCCTTCTCGATGCGACCCGCGTCGGCCGCGACGCCGGTCGCATCGCCGAAGAGGTGATCGCGCATCTCGACGGGCTCGTCCACGCGAAGGTGCGGGTCACCCTCGAGATCGAGGCCGAGCTGCCCGACGGCGCCCCGGATCCGGTGGTGCGCACGGTCACCGAGAACTGCCGGACGCTGAAATTCACGAGTCAGGGATTCGAGGAGGAGTAGGCGACGGGACCGCCATCGGACTCGCCCGCGCGACCCGGCCAGGCGATCCCGCGGTGCATCCCGGACCTGAGCTTGGGGTGATCAGTGGACCGTGAAGGGCTCGCGCGAGTCCCGAGAGAAAAGGGGCCTGAGAAAACGGGCGGCCATTTAGCTGACCCCGATCAATGGCACGACCGATTATCTCGTGCCCGGACACGCGTTCGGTCATGCCGCGAAGCGCCGTCCCGTCACCGCAAACGTGTCGTCGTTTCTCGTTGGGAAGGCGACGGATCGACTCCGATCGGCTCCAGCCAGCGTTGTGTATCCAGGCCATGGGACTGTTCCCATTGGGAAGAGACACCCGGCCCCCGGTTCGTACGAACCCCAGAACATCGTCGGTGCCCTGCCAAGGTCCAAGTGGGCTGCGGAGGCGGGGACGGAGGCGGGCGCGCGGGACCCTCAAAAAGGTCCAGGCGTGTCCGCCCCCGTCCCCGCCGGGGCCGCGGGTTCACAGCTTATTAGGGACAAACCACGGTTTTCCCGTCCCTTCTTTCGACTAAACGTGGTCCGTCCCTGTTTAGTCTCATGGTCCGTCCCTGTTTAGTCTCAGGATCAGGGACAGCAGAACCAGACCGATTCCGGGTTCCGTGCTGGTGGGGATGCTCGTGTTCATGGGGGTCCTCCGACCCGGTGGGTCACCTGGTGTGGCGGATGCGACAAGAGACCCGAATCGATGACGCGCGGGTCCCGTCCGCAGCGTTGCCTACTGGGCGGCACGCCGCGGTGGTGTCGCGCGCTGCAGGATCGGGCCATGGCGTCTCGAACGGCGACCGACCCCAAGCAAACCCCAGGGTCTGTTTCAAGGGTAGCCGCTCGATGACCATTTGCAATGCCGGGAGGAGGCAGGGGTGCGCGTCCTGCAGGCTGTCCCCCTTAGAAAAGGGGCCAGGCTCGTCGGGTACATCTGCCAGTCTGCCAGATCGGAACGGGCCGACATGCGCCGCAAGTAGGCCGAGACCTGGTCCGCCGTCAGCGCTGACAAGGCCGCCGGCTTGAGGTCCTTGAGGAAATCCTCGACTCGGCGGATGTACCACTGCCGGAACTTTCCAGGAACCTCACAGCGGATTAGGAGATCCAGGTAACGGTCCCAGTTCGACGGCGAGCCGTCCTCACGGCGTGGCCTGCTGGTGTTGGCTTGAGGCATCCTTAGGCTACTCTTGCGCTAGACTGCATGCAGTCTAGTACACGAGAAGACGCATGCAACCTAGAACACGTTGAACTAATCCGCTCCGCGGGGCTTATTGGAGTCCATTCGCGGCGGCAGTTGAAGTCCGAATGACGCGGCAATAAACGGGCGCGCTGGCGGCCCCGTTCCTCGCCTGCATGTCCCCGTCGTCCACACTCGAAGGCGACCCAATCCGGGTCGTTACCCGAGGATCGGACGATGACGCCCTTACGCCAGCGCATGATCGCCGCCATGCAAATGCGTGGCTTCTCCCCGCGGACCCACGCAAGTTATCTCGCCGCGGTGCGGGATCTCGCCAGATTCACCCGCCGTTCCCCCGACACGCTCGGGCGGGCCGATCTCCAGGGCTATTTCGAGCACCTGGTCATCGAGCGCAAGCTCGCCCCGGCCAGCGTGCGCCTGTCCTACAACGGCATCCGCTTCCTCTATGTCCAGGTGCTCGCCTGGCCCGCGGTCGACCTCGATGTGGCCCTGCCCAAGCGCCCCCAGCGTATTCCGGGGTTGCTGACCCGCGCGGAGGTCGCCGCGATCTTGGGCGCGTGCGCCAATCCCCGGTATCGGGCCATGCTCACCGTGTGCTACGGCTGCGGACTGCGGCTGAGCGAGGTGTTGGCGCTGCGGGTGAGCGACATCGACGGTGAACGTCGGCTCCTGCGCATCGAGCAGGGCAAAGGGGCCAAGGACCGGCTGGTCCCGCTCTCCCCGACCTTGCTGGAGGCGCTGCGCGCCTACTGGCGCCTGTACCGCCCCCGGGATTGGCTGTTCGCCGGGCGCACCGGCGGCCCGCTCTCGCCGACCGTCCTGCAGAAGGCGTATACCCGGGCCAAGCACCAGGCCGGGGTCACCAAGGACGGCGGCATCCATGCGCTGCGCCATGCCTACGCCACCCATCAACTGGCGGCCGGACTGCAGGTCGAGCGGCTGCAGCGCCTGATGGGGCATCGCAGCATCCAGACCACCCTGCGCTATGTCCATTGGGTGCCCGGGGCCGGGGACGGCGACGGCCCGTTGGATCTGATCGCCCGGTTGGAGGTGAGCCATGGCTGAGGCCTCCCTGCAGGCGATCATTCACGCCTGTCTCGCCGATTACGCGGCCGACCATCCCTTAAGCCCCCGCCAGTGGCAGGTCTGTCATCACCTTCGGGACTGCCGCACCGCCGCCTTGGGCGGCTTTGCGCTGGAATGCGACGGCTGCGGGGATCGCCCGATCCTGTATCACGCCTGTCGCGATCGGCATTGCCCGCGCTGTCAGTATCGGGCCTCCGCGGCGTGGTGTGAACGCCAGCGCGCGGCGGTGTTGCCGGTGACCTATCACCACCTGGTCTTCACCCTGCCCGCGTCCCTCAACGGTTGGGTGGAGATCCATCCCGAGGTGATCTATGGCCTGCTGTTCGAGACGGCATGGGCAACCCTCTCGACCTTCGGCGCGGACCCCAAGCGCCTGGACGGTCAACTGGGGATGACGGCGATGCTGCACACCTGGGGCCAGACCCTGGTGCGCCATGTCCACCTGCACTGTTTGGTGCCGGGCGGGGCACTCGGCAGCGACGGCACCTGGCATCCGGCCAAGAGCACCTACCTGTTCCCGGTCCGTGCCCTGTCTCGGCATTTCCGCGGCGGCTTTGTCGGGCGTCTGCGCCGCGCTCGGGAGGACGGCAAGCTCTCCCGGATCCAAGACGACGCGCAGGTGGGTCGGATCCTCGAGACCCTGATGGCGACCGACTGGGTGGTCTACTCCAAGCCCTGCCTGGCGCGGACCGACACCGTGGTCGACTATCTGGGGCGCTACAGCCATCGCATCGCGCTGTCGGACCGCCGTCTGTTGGACTTCGACGGGACGTCGGTGCAGCTGAGCTACAAGGACTACCGCGACGGTGACCCGCGCAAGGTGATGACCCTCGCCGCGGAGGAATTGCTCCGTCGCTTCCTGCTGCATGTCCTTCCGAAAGGATTCATGCGGGTGCGACACTTCGGCTTTCTGGCCAACCGCTGCCGGGCACGGCGCTTGGCCGAGATCCGCACGGCGCTGAGCGCGCCGCCGCCCGAGGCCTCCGTGCCGGAAACGCCGGCGGCGCGGTTCGACGGCTATCCCTGCCCCAAGTGCCGAACCGGGAAGTTGCAGGTGCGCGCGCACCTCGCCCCGACGGGGCGTGCAGAAGGAGGACGAACACCCCCACGCACGCTTTGAGTTGACCGTGACGCCTTGGATTGCGGACAGGCCCCATGCGGCCTGCAATCGCGCTCGTCCCGGCGGTGGAAAATCGCCTAAACTCTCCCTCGGAGCGCGGCTGCGGAGCCTGATCGGAGCCTTTTTCCGAACCGGTCGACGACCGCAAACCGCCAGGCGCCGGGTCCGGGGGACAGGGCGCGGCGACAGCACCCCGGGCCGAGCCGATACAATTTCCTATCTATAGGGTGAGGCGCGCATCCCGCGGCGCCGTACCGGGATCGGATCAGTCCAACGCACATTTATCCGCCGTGCGCGACGCGCGTCTTCCCAACATCAGGGATCACTGCCACGCGCACGCCGGATAAATGCTTATTCGTTAGCTGCACAAGGTAGAGCCCTTGAAAGAACAAGAATCGCATTCGATTAGAAATGGAATAATCGCAACGGTAGTTGGGGGTATTCTTCTAACTTTTTGGACTCCGTTCCGCGAAGTAATAGTAAAAATACTATCTTGGGTATGGGGTTTTTTCGTAGGGTTCTGGAGCTATTTGTCGTCGGAACACAATGCTGAAGTTTCCGGGTTTTGGCGCGCTCAGGCGTCAGTAGCGCTTGGGGAGGTCGGGATTTCGGTAGGGTTTGCGCGAATCTGGGCAAACCCCCTCAAAATACCCCCCACCCCTGCTGCCAACCCCCTCCGAAAACCGGAAACTTCAGCACAATGTATATGGTTGGGTAATAGTTCTTTTTGCACTACTGGTGATTCCGACATTAGTTGTTGGTATTCGTAAGTTGATGGGCAACAGAGAGCTCACTTATCAGCACTTATATACAGAAGATGACCTATTCGGCGCGAAGTGGCATTGGAGTTACGTTAATGGGTCCATTACACATTTGTGGTGTCTGTGTCCTCAATGCAAGAGTGAGTTAGTGTACTCAGAATTTGCGCCAGATCCATTCAATATCAACCATGTTGGCAAGTCCCCAAGAACTGAATTTGTTTGCGAAAGATGCGGGGTCCCGCGGGCATCGTTGGAAGGAAGGAAAGATTACGCGGTAGGCACAGTAGAAAGAGAAATACGCCGAAAAATACGGACTGGTGAATGGAAAGATAGTGAGTCAAACAGCTAACAAGGCGCTGGTTCGGACGCAAACTTCGCTGCGCTTCGTTTGCGCCGCACAGCTTGGTCGTTATCTATATAGATGACAGTACATGTGAATAGCATAGATAAGGAACCTAAATTGGCCGATGATCATAAGCAGCTGCTGGCGGAATACATTAAGCGGCATTCTCGCGAGGAGGTGATAAAGGCCCCGAGCATGGCGATGCTGCTTGGTTACTTGCATCAGAAACACGGCCTTCCTAAATTTGGTCTGCAAAACGATGGTCTCCGTTACCACTATACAGATGCAGAAGGCTTACTAG
>RRYU01004622.1_pt1 | contig 11443 bp, 5 predicted proteins | sample 2162651 | NCBI WGS metagenome assembly RRYU01 (sample SAMN10267283, study PRJNA491782) | microbial mat metagenome | isolation source: biomat in the production well | place: Japan: Minami-Kanto gas field, natural gas well KTG3 | collected 2017-06 | reverse complement strand
AGAGATTCATCGACATGTTTTTTGATGTTGTTCATTTCCGCCGGTTCGTCGGCTTTTGCTGCATCCTTGACCAGTTTGTCCAGCAGATCGACAAGAACACCGAAGGTATCACGGAAAATCGAACTGATCTGAATGAGGACATCAACTCTCGGTCGTCCGAGTGTCTCGATGGGCACAAGACTGTAGTGGCTGATTTTCCCCTGGGCGTCATAAGCCGGTTCAGCGCCGATAAGGTTGATGATTACCGAAACGGCTTCGCCTTTGCTCTTGATGGTGTCGAGCCCCCAGAGTACCTGTGCGATGGTTTCCGGGTAGTCGCCGTTGTTTTCTTCCTGGTGCCGCTTGACGATGGTTTCGGAAATCTGTTTTCCACGTTTGAAAGCCAGTTCTGAAGGAATGCGCCACGGGTCGATAGCGTGCATGTTTCTGCCTGTCGGCAGGACGCTTGCGCCGTCGCGGACAATGTCTCCTCCCGGTCCGGAAGGAATGTATTCGCCCCGGAAAGCGCTCAGGAGTGAATCCATCTCCTGGCTGTTGTCCTGCAGTGCTTGTTTGAGCGCCAGGCCTTCCCGGAGAGAACCGCTGAGCGCCTCGGCCATTTCCGATGATATTTTCGCTTCTCCGGTCAGTACCTTGAACACTGCTGCCGGGTTGTTGTTGTCGGTAAAGATGGTTTGCTCGATGAAGTCTTTCGTATGCTCGTCAACCCGTTCCCTGACAGCCAGTGCCTGCTGTTCGCCTTTTCTTGCCCTGGTTGCGAGCGATGCATAGTCGCCATAGGTGGAAGATTCGCCGATTGCCTGAAGGATGACGGAGGGCAGGGACTGTTCGTTGCCGCGTACTTTGAGGTATTCCGTTATGGTTGTAACCTGGCTTTCGAACGGCGGTGTCTCTCCGAAAATATGGAGCGCGTTGGAAATCAGCTTGCCTTCGAGTTCCATAAGATAGGTGTAGAGGCGGCTGAGGTAGTCGGTGAAACTTTCGCCTTCAACTCTCGGGCAGTCATCCGTAAGGTTGAGCTGTTCGGCTTTTTCAATAATGGTTTCCTCCGCTTCGGGATCGGCAAGCTGTTTAAGATCGCGCTCCCTGTAGTCGTTGAGCATGTCCTTGAACGCCGGAAGCTCCTTGTACAGGCCCGCGCGGGCCAGAGGCGGAATGTTGTGGGAAATCATGGTCGCGTACCCGCGGCGCTTGGCGATATTGGCCTCGCTCGGGTTGTTGACCGGGTAAATATAGAAATGCGGAACTTCGCCAAGCAGCGCGTCGGACCAGCAGTCGCCTGTGACGCCGAGCTGCAGGCCGGGCATCCATTCCACGGTACCGTGCATACCGACATGTACCAGTGCATTGGCGTTGAACGTGCGGCTGATCCAGCGGTAGAAAGAGATGTACTGGTGGTGCGGAGTGTTTTCCTTATCGAAAAGAAGCCTCATCGGATCGCCCTGGACACCGAGACGCGGTTGTACACCGATGAAAACGTTGCCGAGAGTAAGCCCACCGATGAAAATCCGGTCACTGCCCAGAGGAGCAATGTCGCCCGGAAAGCCTCCCCAGCGTTCCTCGATGCGCTCACGCTCCCTCACGGAAGTGATCTGCTGGAACGTGTCCCTGTCGATGCCGAATGCGTCGGGCAAGTGCGCCTGAACTTCATGATCGGTTGCCTTGTCGAGCATCTCGAGCAGTTGTTCGGGAGAGTCCGGAAGGGTGCCGACGTTATAGCCTTCTGCTTCGAGTTTTTTCAGTATTTTGTAAATGCTTTTCGGAACATCCAGAAGTGCGGCGCTGGCCTTGCGTCCCATACCGGGTGGATAATCATAGACAACGAAAGCGACCTTTTTATCCTTGTTGTTCATGTTCCGCAGTTCGGAGAACTTGCTTGCGAGTCCGGAAAGTCTTTCGAGTCTGTCCGGCACCGTCTGGAGTTTACCGTCCTTGACGGCTCCCAGCACGACAGGACAGACTGCTCCGTCCATTTCCGGCAGGGAATAGGTCATTGCCGACTGCAGGGGAACAACGCCCTCTTTTTTCCATGATGTGAAGTCCTGTATGAAGAGCGGCTGCGAAACAACGTATGGCGCATTGATCGTGGTCAGGATTTCATCACGCGCGCTGGCCGATGCACCGGGTGTCGTAGCTCCGGCAGGGCCTCCGACGAAACCGAAACCCATCATGTTGATCAGCATGTCGATGTCGGCGTTCACATACCATTCCCTGGCGGCAACATGTCCTTCGACACCCATGACGAAAACAGGGAGAACGTTGAGTTCTTTTGCCTCGATTGCCCGAATGGTGTTGTCGATATACTCTTTTTCCTGAAGAAGGTGCTTGCGGAAAAAGATGAGGCCGATGTTACGTTTGCTTCTGGATTTCCTGTCGCGCTTTTTGTTCCATTTGTTGTAATGGTTCAAATCCTTGAAGTAGTCCGGGGCTTCCGGGTGGTAGAAGCCCATTGTCGGGATTTCGACAACCTTGTCCGCCTTGACCTGAACATCAAAATATTCGGCCATGATGTAGTTGAACATGCTGGCGAGGTTTTCAGTGGTCGGGTGCATCCAGTAGGTGTATACCTGCATCCAGTTTTTGAAATCCTTTGCCTTTTTCGGGATCAGCGGCAGCATGGTGCGCATGATCTTGAGCAGTTTCATATAGCCGTAAAGCGCGTCTTCATCACGTCCCTTTACCAGCATTTTCGCGACTTTTTTCACGATATCCGGCATGCCGCTGCCGTCACCTGAAACAACGTAGTTGCCGACCTTTGTCATCTGCATGACTTCCGGCATCGATTCGTAGGCGAAAATGGTGCTGACGTTCGACTGATCGACCTGTTCCATGAGCCAGTCAGCCTGACCTTTGAACTGAATGAGCGTCGTGAAGATACAGTCAGCGTTGCGAATGGCTTCGGCAGCTTCAGGGTTCTGGTGTTCCAGATCCTGATCGGTCCATTGGGTCAGTTCGGCATACCTGCCGATTTTGTCTGTAACTTCACGCCACACGCGCTGATTGCATTGTTCCATCCCGACGATGGCTGCAATTTTTATTTTACTCTGCATAGGAAACGAAGGTCAGCGTTGGTTAAGGTAATTCCAAGAATACCAAATGTAATAATAGTTTGGTGAATAGTAAAGCCTTACTTGAGCTTTGGAGGAATAGTGACACGACGTGTTCGGCAGGCTGTCGGCAGGTGAAAACAACGATAAAAAAACCCCTCGTTCGAGGGGTTTTTTTGCATGTTTCGAATGATTTCGATACGTCCTAATAGACAAAATCAAAGCCGAGAATAAAGCTCCTGCCGGGAGCCCGATACCATTCGGCCTCCTCATACTGTTCATTGGTGATGTTGCGGCAGAGGAAGGATATTCCCAGGTTGTCAGTCGCCTGATACTTTGCTCCGGCGTTGAAGACAACAAAGCCGCCCGGATAGTTTTCACCTTCAGGATTAGGATAGGTGCTGACAGCTTTATATTCGCTGACATATCTTCCTGTTGTGTTCAAGGATAGCCGGTTAGTTGCTTTCCAGGTAGCGCTGACGGACGCGGTATGCTCAGGCCGGTACTGGAGCCAGTCAGGATCAGGGTTCTGATCGCCTGCAAGCGATGCCTCGCGGTCTGTTTTATCCTTCGCGTTCATGTATGCATATCCCAGGCTGAAGTTCACAGCATCGTTCGGGCGTACGTTCAGGCTTGTCTCTATACCCCAGATGCGAGCCTTTGCCAGGTTTTCGTACATAAAGACTATCGGGAAACCTGAAGGGGTGACTTCATTGATGTTTCTCGATTCAATCAGATCTTCGTATTCGTTAAGGTAAGCGGCAACGTCAAGCGATACCTTGTCGCCGAAGTTCTTGAAAAAGCCGATTTCATACCCGGTCATACTCTCCTTGTCGAGTGCAGGGTTAGGGTTACCGACAAACAGGCCTGCGTCGCGGACCAGGCGTTCTGAAAGAGTGGGTGCCCGGAAGCTCTTGCCTGCAGATGCACGGAAAGAGAGGTCGTCGGTAGCCTTGTAGTTGAGCGCAAGTCTTGGACTTATGGCGTCAACAGACGGATTTTCTATTGCAGCTGTAACGGTTGGGGCTAACCATGGAGTGGTTGGAGCAGCCGAATAATCCTTATAAGTGACTTCGTCCGCATCTATGCCGCTCCAGTCATAGCGCAGGGAGAGCAGCGCGGTCAGGCGATCGGTCACCTTGAATTCGTCCTGGATAAAGAGCGCGAAGTTCTTCTCCTGTACACTCCCGAGTTCGCCGGGAACAGGCAGATCAGCTCGATACTGGGTCGATGCCAAGTCAACAATGTTGCCATCTAAACCGAATAACAGGCGATGCTGCTTGCTGGCACGCCAGTCGAACTTGAAGCCTGCCCCGTAACGGTCGGTCTTGTTTTCGTTGAATTCACCGGGTTCCCGTTCATAAATAGCGAAATAGAAAGGGCTGGGACTGAAAGGAGGGAAATACTGTGTTGTATCTGTAGGGTTGTAATCGATCCTGTATTCGTTGCGGGTGTAGTAAACTCGCGCATCAAGGCTCAGGTCATCGCTGAGCAAATTGACGTAATTGAGTCCTGCAAGAGCATTTTTCCTGCTGACAATATCGTCTGTGTATACGTCATCGACAAGATCGTAGGCCCGTTCCGGGTGAGGAACAAATGTTCCGCCAGGTCCAAGATCGTATGGCCAGGTACTCACATATCCGGCTTTGGTTTCATTATAAAACGATGTGAGTTGCAGGTATTGTCTGGAATCGATATCGTAACGGACCTTCAACTTGACGTCGTTGAGCTGGGTTTGTGCGTTGTCGCGGTACCCGTCGTCTTCGCTGTGGGTGTACAGCAGGTTGTAGTTCAGCTTGTCGGTTTTGTTGCCGATGCCGACGTAGCTGTTCCAGAGCCAGGGAGTGTTGTCCTTGTAGTATTCGCTCTTGTCGCTGTCCGGTGGATTATCGTAGAAACCGACGCTTGCACCGGCCTTAACCTCGAATTTTTCCGGCAGACTGCCGTATACATTGACAACCCCGCCCATGGCAGCTGAACCGTAGAGTGTTGATGCAGCACCCTTGACTACCTCGACCTTGTCGGCAGCATTCATGTTGACGTTGGTCCAGACGATACCTCCGGTTTCGGGAGAGTTGATGGGAAAACCGTCGTAAAAAGCATTGACACGGGTGCCGATACCGCCTCCCTGGAAAGTGTTCGATCCGCGGATCTGCACCGTGGCGGCGCTGTATCCGGATGAACGGGTGACATTGACACCGGGCACTGTCTCGATGACCTGGTCGAGTGAAGGGCTTGGTTCTTCCCTGATTTCTTCGGTTGTCACGACAGAGGTTGTGACAGGTACTTCGAGCCTGTCCTGCTCGTAGAGAGCGGCACCGACCACGATTTCGGAGGCCATGACGGTCGTCTGGGCGAGCTGCGGGTTCAGAGTTGTTGCCTGGCCCGGGCTGACGGTAATCGTCTGGAAAAACGGTGCGTAGCCGATAGCGTTTACCCTCAGCCTGTACGTGCCGGCTGGAATGTTTTGAATCGTATAATTGCCCTCGATGTCGGATGCCGAACCGAGGGTTGTGTTCTCGAGCATGGCCGAAGCGCCGATTACCGCTTCGCCGTCGATTTTGTCTGTGATCTTTCCTGTAAGTGATCCGGGATCTGCCGCCTCCGCAGGCAGGGGTAAGAGCATGAAGGTTAGTAGGAAAATAGTGAGGAGCAAACGTACAGGGGGGAATTCTCGGTAAAGCTTGTTTTCCATGAACGTTTTGTTGTTAGGTGTGTTACTATTGTTACTAAAAAATCCTGCAGGATGTTCCCGCAGGATGGATAGGTGTTGCTAACCGAAAAGTCATCGGATTTTCCGGTACTATCCCTTAAGAAAATAAAAAAAGGTCTGAAAAATCATCACGTATGACCATGACCGATGGGAAAATCCATAAGGTTCGTGCTCTTTTGTAAGGATTCTCATCGATGTGAGGACGGTTCCTGTATTTGTCAAAAACGAAACAAGCCCCATTTTCGAGGGGCTTGTTTGCGTGAAATGACAGGATGTTTTCGATAACGTCTAATAGACGAAATCAAGGCCGAGAATGAAGCTTCTGCCCGAAGCGCGGAACCATTCGGCTTCTTCGTATTGCTCGTTCGTGATGTTCTTGCAGAGGAACGAAATGCCGAGGTTATCCGTTGCCTGGAATTTGGCGCCGGCATTGAAGACGATGAACCCGCCGGGATAGTTTTCACCTTCTGGGTTCGGATAGGAACTGACGGCTTTGTACTCGCTGACATACCTCCCTGTCGTGTTCAGGCTCAGCCTGTCGGTTGCCTTCCACATGGCGCTGACAGACGCGGTATGCTCCGGACGGTAGGCAAGCCATTCGGGATCGGGATTCAGTTCTCCGGAAAGTGAGCTGCCCTCACCGGTTTTGTCCTTCGCATTCATGTAGGCATAGGCAAAGTTAAGGTTCCAGTCCGGATTCGGCCGTACATTGAGACTTGTTTCGATACCCCAGATCCGTGCTTTTGCAACATTTTGATATTGAAATATAATAGGAAAGCCTACAGGATTGAGGTTTCTCGATTCGATCAGGTTGTCATAATCGTTGATGTAGGCGGCTATGTCAAATGATACCTTGTCGGAGAACTGTTTGAACATGCCCACTTCATAGGCGGTCATGGTTTCCTTGTCGATTTCCGGATTTGGATTGCCTACGAAAAGTCCGGCATCGCGGACAAACCGTTCGGCAAGCGTGGGAGCGCGGAAGCTCTTGCCCCATGATGCACGGAACGACATGTCGTCAGTTGCTTTGTAATTCAATGCGATACGTGGGCTTATGGCATCAACGCTTGGATTTTCTATCGGTACGGTTTGCATCTCATAACCGATTAATACTGGAGGTGCTCCCGGGCCGGGAGGCGGTCCGTATATCGGATCAGTGTAATCTAGATAGGTAACTTCATCAGCGTCAATGCCACTCCAGTCATACCGAACGGACAGCAGGGCTGTCAGGCGATCGGTCATCTTGAACTCATCCTGCACAAAGAAAGCGATATTTTTTTCCTGAATTTCACCGAGTTCACCTTCAATCGGGAGATTTGCAACATATTGGGTTGAGTGAACATTGACGAGGTTACCGTCGAGGCCAAATAGCAATCGATGCTTGTCGCTTGCCCGCCAATCTAACTTAAGGCCAGCACCATAGCGGTCTGCCCTTGTTTCATTGAATTCATCAGGATCTCTGTCATATACAGTGAACGGGATTGGACCCATCGGAGAAGAAAGTACAAAACCAAAAGTTTGCGTCAGATCGGTAGGATTGTAGTCGATATGGGTTCGGTTGTGAGTATAGTACAGCCTTGTGTCAAGACTAAGATCGTCGCTCAGAAGATTGACATAATTTAGACCGACCAGCGCATTTTTTCTTTTGATAGTATCATCGGTATAGACTGAATCGACAGCATCGTATGCAAAATCTGTAAATGGAACAAATGTAATTGTTGGAGGCTCAATCGGAAAGCCAGCAAATGATGCTTCAATATCATATGGCCATGTGCTGGGATAGCCGCCTCTTGTTTCGTTGTAAAAAGAGGTAAGCTGAATATACTGGTCTGAGTTGATGTCATATCGTGCTTTCAGTTTGACGTCGTCGATGCTGGACCAGGTATTTTCCCTGTAGCCGTCATCCTCACCGTGCGAGTAGAGCAGGTTGTAGTTCAGCTTGTCTGTTTTGTTCCCGATGCCGATGTAGCTGTTCCAGAGCCAGGGCGTGAAATCTTTCCGGTATTCACTCTTGTCACTGTCCGGAGTTCCGTCGTAAAAACCGCCGCTTGCGCCCGCTTTCACTTCGAATTTATCAGGGAGACTGCCGAACACGTTGACGACACCACCCATGGCTCCCGAGCCGTAGAGGGTTGCTGCGGCACCTTTCATGACTTCAACTTTGTCGGCGGCATTCATGTTCACGTTTGTCCAGACAACCTCTCCTGTTGTCGGCGTGTTGATCGGGAAGCCGTCATAGAGACCCTGTACACGGGTGCCGATCGCGCCGCCCTGGAAGGTGTTCGAACCGCGGATCTGTACCGTTGATGTACCGTAACCGGCTGACCGGTTGATGTTGACACCCGGAACGTCTTCGATAACCTGGTCGAGTGTCGGGTTGGGTTCTTCCTTGATCTTTTCATCGGTTACAACCGAAACCGTTACCGGAACCTCGAGCCTGTCCTGCTCGTAGAGCGCGGCGCCTACAACAATCTCGGAAGCCATGACGGTTGTCTGCCCGAGCTGCGGGTTGACGGTTGTCGTTTGACCTGGATCAACCGTAACGGTCTGGAAAAACGGCGAGTATCCTATGGCGTTAACCTTGAGCCTGTAGGTGCCGGCGGGAATGTTTGCAATCGTATAGTTTCCTTCTATGTCGGATGCCGATCCGAGGGTTGTGTTCTCGAGCATGGCCGAAGCGCCGATTACCGCTTCGCCGTCTGTTTTGTCAGTGATTTTTCCTTTCAATGAGCCCGGGTCCGCCGCCTTTGCAGGTAATGGCGAGAGCAGTAGGGTCAGCATGAGAAAAGAGAGGAAAAAACGTGCAAGGGGGAGCGTCTGGCAGTGCTTTGTTTCCATGACGTTCTGCTGTTAGGTGTGTTGCTAAAAAACATCCTGCATCATATTGTGCAGGAAAGAATTGTGCTGCTAACCCAAAAACTATCAGAATTTTAAGGAAACTGCAAAAAATGCCGTAGTATTTTTTCGGTTTCCTTATTCAGGCGTTCATGTTGTTTTGTTGACGTTATCAACTATAAACCCGGCTATACCGTTTTTCTTTTCGGTGAGGTGCGGCTTGCCGGGGCAGAAGCCGGAGGATAAAGAGGGAGGCTCTTATGCGGAAAAGAAATCAGATGACTTCGAGTTCCTTGCCTATGGTACTGAACTCCATAATGACCTTGTCGAGGTGCTCTTTTTCATGGGTTGCCATGAAACTCGTTCTCAACGCTTCATAACCGGGCATCACACCGGGGCGGATAAAGGCGTTGACATAAACGCCTGCGTCAAAGAGCTTTTTCCAGAATACCATGGTTTTCATCTGGTCACCGATAATGACGGAGACAATGGCGGTACGGGACGGCATCAGATTGAAGCCTTCGGCGGCGAGGCCCTGACGGACATAGTCGGTATTGACAATCAGTCTTTCGATCAGTTCGGGCTCTCTTTTAAGGATTTCCAGAGATGTGAGTACGGCGGCGACGCTCGCAGGTGTCGGCGATGCGCTGAAAATCAGGGAAGACGCATTGTGCTTGATGAAGTCGATGACATCACGTTCTCCGGCGACATAGCCGCCAAGTGAGCCGAAAGTCTTTGAGAAGGTTCCCATCATAAGGTCAACCTGATCGACAAGATTGAATTCCGACGGTGTTCCTCGTCCGTCACGTCCGATAACACCGACAGCATGAGCATCGTCAATCAGTATTCTTGCGCCATAGTCCTTTGCGATTTCTACAAGCCTCGGCAACTCGATAATTTCTCCCGATACGGAAAAAACACCGTCCGCCACAATGAGTTTTCCCGCATCGTCAGGAATTGTCTGCATCACTTTTTCCAGGTCTTCCATCGAATTGTGAGCGTAGCGAACGAACTTTGCCGACTGTCCTACGGCCATGATCGACGCGGCCACAAGGCTGGCATGGTTATCTTTGTCGCATACGACATATTCTCCACGCTGGACAAGTGTCGGGATAACTCCCTGCCCGGTCTGGTAACCGGTGCTGAAGAGCAGGCAGCATTCTTTTTCAAAAAAATCGGCAAGTTTTTCTTCAAGCTCAAGGTGCAGGTTGACGGTGCCGGTCATGTAACGGGAGCCGGAACAGCTTGTGCCATATTTTCTTATGGCACTGATCGATGCTTCCTTGACTCTTTCATCAGCAGTCAGTCCAAGATAGTTGTTCGAGCCGGCCATGATGAGTTTTCTGCCGGCAAATGAAACAACCGGGCCTTCGGTTTCTTCGATAGGGTGAAAGAACGGATATATGCCCAATGCTTTTACCTCGTCGGCAAGCGTGAAGTCGTAGCACTTCTTGAAAAGGTCTTTGCGTGTATTCACAGGACTGAATATTTACTTCAGTATGATGGCTGCTGATGAGCCGGAAAATTTTCTGTTTTTTTGCTACAATCGAGAAAATCAGGGATCTTATGGAGATATGAAATCTTCGCACAACAAGTTAAAAGATGAATGTATTAAAAATTTTGCTTTTTTTTGAAGCCGTACCTTCTTTTTTAAAGCAGGAATGCCCCGTCAGGTGCTCTGCATGGTGAGCATCCCGGGTTCAATGATACTATTCTTTCGAACAATATATTGGTTTCATGGGGACGAACATTCTGGTTACCGGTGCTACCGGTTTTATAGGGTCGGTCCTTGTCGACTATCTGAAAAGCAGATATGATACCGTCCTGGTTCTGTTGAGGCCGGAAAGCGATGCCGCCAAAGCCTCATCGATGGGGGTCGATATCCGGAAAGGGAGCTATGAAGACCCGGCGTCACTCCGTGCGGCTGTGCGGGGTGTCGATAGTATTATACATCTTGCGGGCGTGACAAAGTCGATAGATGAAAAGGGCTATTATGACGGGAATGTTCAGCCGGTAAAAAAACTGCTGGAGGCCGTCAGGGAGGAAAATCCCGGTTTGAAGCGCTTTGTGCTGGTATCGTCACTTGCTGCGGCCGGTCCTGCGGATAACCCTGATCCGGGGATATTGGAAGAGGATGTTCCGGAACCGGTCAGCGATTACGGCAGAAGCAAGCTCGATGCCGAGAAGATTTGCCGTTCCTTTCAGGATTCCCTGCCCATAACCATTATCAGGCCGCCGGCGGTGTACGGTCCGGGCGACAAGGATGTGCTGCAGTTTCTGGTTATGCTCAAGAAGGGTTTGGTGCTTGCTGCTGGCGATAGTGGTGTTCAACGCTTAAGCCTTGTACATGTCGATGATCTTGTTCGGGGTATTGTCATGGCGTCGGAATCGCAGGTGGGGGCGGGTGAAACCTTTTTCATTACATCGCCGAAGGGGTACTCATGGGACGAGCTTTCTGCGGTTGCCGCCAGGGAACTCGGGGTAAAGAAGGTCCGGAAGATTTCGTTACCGAAGCCGCTGATGAAATTTTTTGGTAACATTGCCGGTTCGATCAGTTCGATTACAGGGCGTTCAGGCTTTTTGAATCCTGACAAGGTCAATGAAATGGTACAGGATTACTGGGTTTGTTCACCGGAAAAAGCTGAAAAGCGGCTCGGGTTTACCGCCTCGGTATCTCTGGAAAAGGGTATGCACACGACTATTGCATGGTACAAGGAGAAGGGATGGCTCTGAATAAAGGCAAAAGGCAAAGGTCAAAAGTGGAAAAGCAGCTCCGAATAAAACGCGATTTTTCTGTTCAATTTTGCCTTCTATGAAAAAGATTTGCAAGCCCTCACGAAATAAAGTT
>RRYU01022928.1_pt1 | contig 11450 bp, 12 predicted proteins | sample 2162651 | NCBI WGS metagenome assembly RRYU01 (sample SAMN10267283, study PRJNA491782) | microbial mat metagenome | isolation source: biomat in the production well | place: Japan: Minami-Kanto gas field, natural gas well KTG3 | collected 2017-06 | reverse complement strand
AATGCCATTATTCGCCTGCTGGATACAGAACGAAAAGTTCTGATGACTGTCGCATCCTACGGCTACGCAGCCGATGCCGCCGACTACGAAATTGCGCTTGGTGAAGGCGTTATGGGGACTGTCGCGAAAACGGCAGAACCCCTGATCATTGGTGACCTTAATACCACCGATTATGTCCAGGGAATCAGCGATGCACGTTCTGAACTCGCTGTTCCCATGCTGGTCAAAGATCGGCTGATCGGCGTCTTCAATGTCGAAAGTCCACGCCCTGATGCCTTTGCCACAAGCGACATCGAACCGCTGTTAGCACTAGCTGGCCAGGCGGCTGTCGCCATCGAAAATGTCCACCTCTATTCAGACCTGCGCAAGGTTTCCGAAGACAACCGCATTCTGAATCAGTTAAACCAGCGGATCCTTGAGAGCGCAGGTCTCGGTATTTACACTCTGGATCAGGATTTACGAGTCACCTCCTGGAACCGGCAGATGGAGTTGAACAGTGGTGTCGACCGAAAGGCTATGATCGGTCAGGTGCTGCTCCACAAGTTCCCCACTCTTCGCAAAGAGGGCTTTGATCAGGCCTTGCTTCATGTCTTGCAGGCAGGGACCCCAGAAAAGTTACGCCTGGCACACCGTAATCTCAAAGGTGAACTGCGCTTTCAAAAAAGACGACTATCCCCTCTCAGAGAAGGTGATGAAACCACAGGTGTTCTTGTAATTGTGGAAGATATTACCGAATTCCGTCGCCTGCTCGACCAGACCATTCAATCAGAAAAGCTGGTAGATGTCGGTCGTCTGGCGACCGGCATAGCCCATGAGATTAATAATCCCCTCTCCGTCATCTCATATGCTGTGCAATTACTTCAGCGTGAAGCCGATATGGGAGAAGAGTCAACCGAACTGCTGGCAAGAATTGCCGGAGAGACCGAACGCCTGAAAGTCCTGACCGGGGGGCTGACCAGTTTTTCTCGTCGGGAAGAGACCCTCCTGAAACCGGTCGACCTGAACCGAATCATCAAAGATGTGCTGGTCCTGGTTCACTATGAACTAAACAATAAACAGATCGAAGTTACAGAGAGTTTGCCGCTACTGCCTCCCATTCAGGCTGACGCCAATAAACTGAAACAGGTCTTTTTTAATTTACTGATAAACGCAGTCCAGGTACTCCCGCGCGGGGGCAGAATCATTGTGGCTTCCGGTACAGCACTTGATGGAAGTGTCTTTGCCCTGGTGAGTGACAACGGCCCCGGAATCGAACAAAAAAAACGAGAACAAATTTTTGAGCCTTTTTTTACGACCAAAAAAGATGGTGAGGGGACCGGCCTTGGTCTTTACCTGTGCCGAAATATTCTGGCTGAACACAGAGGTTCACTGACTCTGGAAGAAAGTCCGGAGGGTGGAGCCACGTTCCGCTTAAATCTTCCGCTCGCTGAAGAACAAATGGGCTCAGAAACCTACATCAATCAGGAGAACATATGAAAGTTGCCCTCATCGCTGACGATGAACCATTGATCCGCCGCCAGGTGTCTGAAACCCTCGCGGACTACGGTTTTGATCGAATTATCGAAGCGGAAAATGGAGCTCAGGCCGCTGAACTGGCACCGCACGAAAAGCCTCTGTTGATTGTGCTCGATGTCAACATGCCAGTAATGGATGGTGTCACCGCTGCTGAAATCATCCGCAGATCAGTCTCTGCGCCGATCATTCTGCTGACCGGGACAACCGACTCGGGGACAATTGAGCGGGCTCGTGACGCCGGAGTCAACAACTATCTTCTCAAACCTTTTCACGCCGAACAGATGCGAGCAACGGTTGAACTGGCTATCCATCAATTTATTGAAGTCAGTAATCTTCAAGATGAAAATACGAAATTAAAAGAAGCCCTGGAAACCCGCAAGTTGGTCGACAGAGCCAAGGGGCTATTAATTAACAAAGGGATGAGCGAACCTGAGGCCTATCGCAAAATACAGAAAATCGCCATGGATAAGCGAAAGCCGCTTAAGGAAGTCGCCGAAGCGATCCTGTTGATGGAGAGCTGAATAAATGCCGGCGACCTCCCTTAATCTGTGCAACCTGCCTCCTTGGGCGATCGCCTCGCATCAGTTTAACGCCAACCCGCAACATCTCGAGATTCAGGGAGTGCGCCAGGCCAATCGACTTCTCTTTGAGAGGTTGGCCAAACTTGAGACTGTTGAAGAACGCGGTATGCAGTTTCACGATTACATGGATGTCAGGTTTCAGCTTCACCAGTGGCAGGAGCAGGAATCGAAAAACAGTCGAAAAAGCCTGAAAAATAGTTACCTGCGTTTTTTGCGCGGTTGGCTGTTCGACAGTAACTCGATTGAAGGTGCAGTGCTCAAAGGCTGGGTCGAGTCACGCATCGGCCTGCTGCCAACCTTTCATCATCAACCGATTCGCAATATTGAAGATGACGCTTATCAGCGCTTTGCCTTCGACCGGATGAAAGGCGCCGAACGGACAAGTGCGATCTTTTCTCAGTTCGACCTGCTCTACGAATATGTCCAGTTCGAGTTGAAAGGTCGCTATCCGGATCGGTCACATTTAACTCTCTACCGGGGAATCAATGATCTGGATGAGCATCAGGTTCTGGAAAAGCGTTCAAAAAAGGACTACCTCTTGAGACTTAATAATCTCAACTCCTTCACTGATGACTTTGAGCACGCCTGGGAATTCGGAAGTCGGGTTCTCAGGGCTGAAATACCCCTGGTCAAGGTACTCTTTTGTGGAGGATTTTTACCCCGTTCACTGTTTAAAGGTGAGGGGGAACTACTGGTCATTGGTGGTGAATATGAAGTCGAGGTCATGACGGGTGGATGATGACCTTCTTCAGCGCAGCAGGGCCTCCTTTCTCGGACTGGCTCTGGGTGATGCTCTGGGTGCGACAACTGAATTCATGACCCCGGCCGAGATCAAGTCGCTCTACAAAGTCCACAACAAGATGCGTGGCGGTGGCTGGCTGGGGGTCAAACCAGGACAGGTCACAGATGACACCGAGATGTCACTGGCGATTGCTCAGGCTATCGATACCGCTGGAAGCTGGGATTTACAGGGAATTGCGGAAAACTTTTTAGCCTGGATGCGGAGCAAACCGATCGATATAGGTTCGACGGTGCGTAAAGGGATCGTCAGTTACCGGCGCAAGGGAACCCTTGAAATGCCGGTTAACGATTGGGATGCCGGAAATGGCGCGTTGATGAGGATGGTGCCGGTTATCATCTTCAGCCTGGGTGATGAGCAATTTTTTCAGCAGTGCAGTATTGAACAGGCACATTTGACGCACAACCACCCGCTGTCGGATGCCGCCTGTCTTTGTGTCGGTGCCATGGTCCAAGCCGCACTTTTGGGGGCGGATCGTTTTGAGCTTCATGCTATGGCTCGCCAACTGGTTGATGAATATCCGAATTTCCAGTTTACCAAATACCGTGGCCAAGCTTCTGGCTACGTGGTCGATACGGTACAGACGGTGTTCCACTACTTTTTTACCACTGCCAGCTTTGAGGAATGCCTGACAGGCGTCGTCAATCAGGGTGGTGATGCAGATACCACTGGTGCTATTGCCGGAATGCTCGCCGGAGCCTTCTACGGGTTCAAATCACTGCCGTTACATTGGTTGCGAAAACTCGACAGAAAGGTCAACAACGAGATCGAAGGTTTGGTCCCACGGTTATTGAGCCTTTCTCCTTATGGGAGTATTGAACAGAAACATTGCTCAGACCTTCTCCCCACGACGGAAGCCTTTGGCCAATACAACAGAAAGGAATTACTAAATGAGTAACGAAAAAATTCCATTGAGTGAGGCCGCTAACCGGCTCAAAAGTACACCGCTGAACGTGTTGATGCATATCAAACGCGAACTGCTGATTGCTGAAGAGATTGACGGCAGCTGGTATGTCGATACCGCTTCACTGGAAGATTTTCTCGCCAAACGGAAGGATGCTTCGCAAGAGCCAGTTTGCCAAAGCAGTTGCACACATAAGTGCCCGAGTTGCGGATAGGAGGTGTCATGGGCCTTGAAATCAAACCTTCTGATCTCTACTTCCGTTACCCGCGCAAGAAAGAGAACCGGGACTTACCAAAGTTTTGCGGCAAACCCGACGCCAATCCCTTCGATCGTTATGATCTCTACGAGGTTATCCCGATGTTCGAAGCGGTGATGGATGCGGTTAGCAGTCAGGATCAGGATATCCTGCAGCGCATTGAAGAGAATCTCGATAACTTACCGGCCTTTATCGCCAGTCGTGAAATGGTTTTCGATGCACTGGTTGATAGTGTTATAGACTTAACCGAAAACCAGAACGGCTGAGCGATGCAAGAAATCACCGGCGACCTCTGGGACTATCATCATCAAGGCCATGTGGTAGTGATTACCACTGGAGGATTGATCGAAAAAGACGGCACCTGCGCCATGCCGCGTGGCTGTGCTCGTCAGGCCAGAGACCGCTTCAAGGATATTTCCTGGACTCTCGGCCAACAGATTCTTATGCACGGAAACCATGTCTTCGATCTAGGCCACCACATTCTCAGCTTTCCAGTTGAAGATAGCCCATTTGAAGTCCCTGATATCCGTCTGATTCAACAATCATGTCGTGAGTTGGTTGAACTGACCGATTATAAAGGCTGGCAGCAAGTGATTGTGCCACGACCGGGTTGCGGCGGTGGTGGCCTCCTGTGGGAGGACGTCAAACCAAACCTCAAAGAAATTCTGGATGACCGGTTTCTGATCATCAGTCCACCGAACTAATCGAACAGAAAGATGTGGGAGTTTGAAAGATGCAAATTGCTAAACCGGGAGACCGGGTGACGATTTACTTTATCGGCACTCTCGATAATGGTTACGTTTTCGACAGTGCTGATGCCGATAATCCTTTAAGTTTCACAATTGGCCAGGGGGAAGTTTTCCCTGCGCTGGAAAACGCCATCACCGGGATGAAAGTAGGCAACGCTGCAAATATTGAAATCAAATCAGCTGATGCCTACGGCCCCCGCCGGGACGAAAATATGTTACGCGTACCTCGCTCTCAATTTCCGGCCAATCGTGAGATTCGTTCAGGTGAGAAAATTTCTCTCGCCTTTGCTGACGGTGAAGAGCGGATCATGCGCATCATTAAAGTCGAAGACGAGGAGGTAACTCTCGACGGCAACCACCCCCTCGCCGGGCTGGATCTGACCTTTGCCCTGCAGCTGGAAAACATTGACTCGAATTCAGCGGCAGAGGTCTGAAACAGGAGGACAACCTTGCGCAGTGATCTCATAGCCGATCGTTTTATCACCGAAGCGGGACCACGCCTGGCAAAGATCTATGGTGAACACCAGGCAAGCATTCTGGTCGACGAAATTATTTCTCTCCTGCAAAACTTTGTCAGTGAACCTACTAAGGAGCAAACCGGGCGTTGGGACCAGTATGACGTCATCCTCATCACCTATGCCAACAGTCTCTGCGAGCCAGAGGTTGCCCCACTGAAGACTCTGAAAAAATTTTTGGAGCAGCATCTTCAAGGGCTTATCAGCACCGTTCATATTCTGCCATTTTTCCCCTACAGTTCTGACGATGGTTTCTCGGTTATCGATTACACTCGGGTCGACCCGAGTCTTGGGGACTGGGACGATCTCCACAAACTGGGCTCTTCTTTCGATCTGATGATCGACCTGGTTTTGAACCACGTTTCGCGTGAAAGCCTCTGGTTTGTCGATTATCTGAATAACCGTCCGCCAGCCTGTTACTACTTTATTGAAATGGATCCCAACGTCGATCTGAGTGATGTGGTGCGACCACGCAGCAGTTCTGTACTGACCCCGGTGCATACTCATCGGGGGCTCAAACATGTCTGGTCGACATTCAGTGAAGACCAGATCGATGTCAATTTTGCCAATCCCGGCCTGCTGCTCGAATATCTGAAAATCCTCCTGCTCTATCTGCGCCATGGTGGCCGTTTCATCCGGCTGGATGCCGTTGCCTTCATGTGGAAAAAACTTGGCACCAGTTGTATTAATCAACCGGAGACCCACGAACTGGTGAAAGTCATCCGCACTTTAATGGAGTTGGCGTCGCCGACGGCTGTCTTGTTGACGGAAACAAACCTGCCGAGCAGCCAGAATCTCAGTTATTTTGGCGAAGGCGATGAAGCTCACATGGTTTATCAGTTCAGTCTGGCACCACTGTTATTGCACGCTCTGTTTCAAGGGAATAGCCGCTATCTGAATCATTGGGCTGCGGGACAGTGTGATGCTCCGGAAGGTTGTACTTTCCTGAATTTCACCGCGTCACATGACGGCATCGGACTGCGACCAGCAGAGGGACTCCTCTCGCCCGAGGAAATAAATGTTCTGATCGAAGCGATGCGGCAATCTGGCGGGTTCGTCAGTATGAAAACCAACACAGATGGTAGTCAGAGCCCCTACGAAATAAATATTTCCCTATTCGATGCTTTTAAAGGGACCTGTAACGGGTTTGACCAGTTACAGGTTTCTCGTTTGCTCTGCTCACAAACCATCATGTTAGGCCTCAAGGGGATTCCGGCGCTTTACATCCACAGCCTTTTTGCGACCCCCAACGATCAGGCCAGTGTCGAAAACAGTGGTCGCACGCGCTCAATAAATCGACATCAGTGGCAACGTAATGAGCTAGAAGGGCTGTTAGCCGATCCCGGAACTCCAAATCGCGCCGTCTTCCAGGAACTCCAACGACTGCTGAAGATTCGACAACAGCAACCCGCTTTCCATCCAGACGCCCCTCAGGAAATTGTGTTTCTCGGTGATGCCTTCTTCGCTTTCTGGCGGCTAAGTACTAATGAAAAACAATGTCTGCTGGCGATCTCAAATTTGACAGATAAACCACAAACTATCGACCTTGCCGAGCAGTACAGTCACTTTCCTGATAATTTCTGGTTTAATCTCATGAAAGATGGCATCGAAGTTGATATGGAGACAGAGCAGACCTTGCGACCATATCAGACTCTCTGGTTATCAAATCTGAGGTAAGCAGAGATCCCAAAGCCAAAGCCTTCAGTTCTTAGCTTTGGGGCGACCCTCTGAGTTCTTTGTTATCCGCTTCGACCGCCTCGTAAATATGATCAAGGATATCCGGACAGGCACTAATCACCCGGTTCCAGCTCGGCATAAAGGGTGTTTCCATTGGATTTTGCAAGAAGACCTCACCGGCGCGCATGATATTTTCGGCAAAGAGTTCCACCGCTTTCTCTTCCTTGTGCCGGTCGAGACCCAGACCGTTCATCACCGCGTTATTGTAATGCCGCTCAACAAAGTCCAGCGCCATACGGTAATAGGTCGCCTTGAGACTGCGGAAGGTCTCCATCGAAAAGACCTCACCCTGAGTCGCCAGCTTACGAATCAGCGCCTTGGTGATGTCAACACTCATCCGTGAGAGGCCGGCTTCCGGGTTCTCTTCCGACATGTCCTGATGTTTGTGATCGTAGACATCGGCAATGTCGACCTGACAGATGCGGTTGGTCGCGTAGTTGCGATAGAGTTCCGACAGGGTGCCGATCTCCAGACCCCAGTCGCTTGGGATCCGCAGGTCGTTGAGCACCTCGGCGCGCATCGAAAACTCGCCCGAGAGGGCGTAGCGAAAACTGTTCATATATTCCAGATATTCCGAGGGTCCGCAGACCTTCTTCAGCGACTTGATCAGTGGTGTTACCAGCAGGCGACAGACCCGGCCGTTTAATTTGCCCTCGGCGATGCGTGAATAGTAGCCCTTGGCAAACTGGTAATTAAAGTTGGGGTTGGCAACCGGGTAGAAGAGGCGTGCGAGCAGATCACGCTGGTAGGTGACGATATCACAATCGTGCAGGGCGATAGCCTTGCCGCGGCCTGAGGCCAGGATATAGCCGAAGCAATACCAGACATTTCGGCCCTTGCCTAATTCGGTCGGGGCCAGTCCCTTTTCTGCCAGCATCTTGTCGATCGTCAGAAGATTTGGCCCATCATTCCACAAAATCCGATGGTGCTGCGGCAACTTGCCGAAATATTCTTTGGCATAGTTGAACTGGGCTTCGTCGGCACGATCAAGGCCGATGACAATCTCGTTGAGGTAAGGAACCTCGGTGAGTTGATCGACAATCGGACCCAAGGCCGGTCCTTCCAGTTCAGAAAAGAGTGACGGCAGAACCAGAGACATCGGCCGCCGGGTGGAGAACTTTACCAGCTCGGCCTCCATCTCTTCCAAAGGGCGGCGAGTCAGGTTGTGCAGGGTGGTAATCACCCCGTTCTGGAAAAAGTCACTCATATCAAACTCCTTTAAAGGTAGAGGTGAAAGATTTCATCAAGGGCTTCCTGCCAACCATAGGGACCAGGAGAGACCGGGTGGATGACTCTGCCATGGTCAGAGACGGTCAAGGTCGGGCCCGAATTCGGACGGATAACCACAGCGATATCGGCCAGCTGAAGCATAGGTAAGTCGTTATCACCATCGCCCAGAGCGACAAGTATGAACTCTGTTTCGGAATCGGCCTGACGGTAACGATCGGCCAGCCACTTCATCGCCAGCCCCTTGTCGGTCTTGCCCATCACATGGAAGAAACGCCCCCCTTTAACAAGTTGTAATCCTTCTTTGACCAGATCCTGCCTGAAGGCACCCAGCTGCACTTCGTCACCCAGCCAAAGCAGTGGCTCAGTCGATTGACGATCGCAGGCGGCTTCTGCTCCCAGCCGACTGAGACCGGTCGCCGCCATGACACCATCAACCCCCATGTCTGCAAAACCGGAAAAAGCGTAGTCGTTACTGTCACGCAAGCGGGTGAGGGTCGAGCGAATCTTCTTATAGTTATCACCAAGATGATGAATCTCTTCGCCATCTCCTGTCGGGAGGAAGACTGCGCCGCCGTTCTCAACAATGTAAGGATAAGAGTTCTGAAGTTCATGACGGAGCGCGGAAATCTCAGCTGCGGTTTTGCTCGAATTGATAATCAGGGGGATTTCCAGTTCGGCCAGCCGCGCCAGGGCTCTTTGCGCCGGTTGCCAGGCGTAACTGTCGTGATCGAGCAGGGTTCCATCAAGATCGGTAAAAACCAGCAGTTGGCGTGACATCAAATCTCCTGAAGTGAAAGAGTCCCTCAGTTAATTTGCATAGGTTGTGCCGTGAAGAAATGGCAGTTTTTATGGGTCAAGAAGAGTTTTTTGCCAGAAATTTAAGCACCACTGTGCACGCATTGATCGCAGAAACTGAGATATGACCCTCATGAGGCGGTTAATTTATCAGGAATAAGATATGCAGAAGGAACTTTCCATTTCGCTCTTTATTCTGAGGATGAATATTATGCAGATCGATTCAGCAACGCCCTCTGACATTCCAGCACTCTGTAACCTGCTCAACCAATTATTCACTCAGGAGGCCGAATTTTCTCCAGATCAGGTCACCCAGCAACGCGGGCTGGGGATGATCATCAATGATCCGCGGATCGGTACCATTCTGGTTGCGCGTAGGGATGGTAATATCATCGGAATGGTGAATCTGCTCTATACTGTTTCGACCGCCTTGGGAAAGAAGGTTGCGCTGCTTGAGGATATGGTCGTTGAAAAGGAGCAACGCAGCACCGGGATCGGTTCAAAACTTCTGAACGCGGCACTGCAGCTTGCCAAACAGAATGGTTGTCAACGCATTACCTTGCTAACCGATGCAGAGAATGAAGATGCTCAACGCTTCTACCAGCGCCAGGAATTCAACCTCTCCCCAATGGTTGCGATGCGTCGAACTCTGACTTAACTCTAAACAAGGCGTGGCCCTGTTCTTAACCCTCGAATTATTTCAAGATTGAATGCACAGATATTCCTAAATTCCGGGGAAATGCGCAAATCAGCCGCGGCAAAAGTCCAGAAGCGAGCTGCTGCTTGTTGTGCATCCTCCCATTGAGTAAGGGCCGCAGCTGGTGGGAGAGGCGGGTTGAAGGAGCGAGCAGGGGCTTCATTCTCCTGGGGTCGATAAAGCATAGGCAACATGTCATAAGCAGGAGCAAGTGAAAAGCGCCGGCGACGGCTATCTTCCATGATCAACGAAATATTGCCGAAATGTTGGTCTGTATTCGCAATCAGATTGCCAAACAATGCTAACCAGCGCAAGCGTTCGGCGTCCTCAACGGACAACATCCCCTGTTTTTCAAGGCGGCCAGCAGCTGCAACCCAATTATCGAGTTCACCGAAAAATTCATTATCCACCGACTGCAGTGAGAGCATCGGGTGCCTGCCGAATTTATCGCATCGATCAAACCTGACAACTTCAAGAAGAAACCTGTCGTCGATCACCAAGAGTTCGCTTTGGGACGCAGCGATACCCTGATCCCGGATTAGTTGAAGCGCGATATGCTCACACACCAGCAAATCAGCCCATCTTCTGCCACTTAGTGTTGTAATCGTGGGTGAGAACTTGACCAAGACATGCCTGAGATCACCTTTATCCTCGATCAGTGCACCGAACTTCGGTTGCTCTCCTCCTGCGGATGAGCCGGGCGGGTCCCCGGCGAGAGATGCCTGAATATGCTCGGGGTAAATTCTGTCCCGCTCATCTGCCGAAATTATTTCGGGTGGTTGCCGGGTTCCCTGGAAGTAACGTGCGACGGAATTTTCGCCCAGGATGAGGTTCCCCATGCAGTCCTCCCCTCGATTACTCAAGGCAATCAGAACATGGTCATCATTCCAATCAGCCAGTCTCTCCGGCAGGTCTAATTCCGAGCTTTTTGAATGAGCAAAGGCGCGCCCGATAAATCCTTCCGGACGCATGTCCTGCACAAACCAGGGTAGGTGATCGAATAATTCACCCGGATGATTGCCGGGATTCCACCAGTATTGTCCGCCCATGAGAACGATCAACTCACCCAGAGAGCTCAGGTCACCCATTTCCGTAACTTTATAAAGCGGAAAAGTACTCCCCTCCCCCCTGACGACCCGTGGCCTTGCATAACGCGTCGCTCTTGCTCGGCCCAGGGGTACAATTTGCCCAGACAGCACAGCCAGTAACCGTGAGAGCGTCGGCTGACTGACACCAAGAACCTGCTGAAGCTCAGAGGCTGTTCTGCTTCCGCTACTCAGAATGGCGAGTAGCCTAGCTTCATTTTGCTTTTGTACTAAGTTCATGACGATACCTGGATTGATTGTGAATAGATAAATACTTCATAAATATATGTTTGTAAATGGTTTTTGAAAAGATATGCATATTTTTATGAATATATTTATAATTGATAATATAGATTATCAACGGGGTCTTGCATAGTTCCAGCTTATCCCCTTCATTCTTCTTGGTACCCAAAGCAAAAGAAAAGGACGACTGCAAACAACTCGAGTCGTCCTTTTCAGTATTTATCCATTTCCGCTGCAATTTATAGGTGCGGCAGTTGCGAACCGGCCCCTCAACCATTGAGCCACTGGAAAGACCATGAAAAGGTCGCGCTTACAGATTCCATTTAATGATAAATGGTGACGCG
>RRYU01009773.1_pt1 | contig 11453 bp, 8 predicted proteins | sample 2162651 | NCBI WGS metagenome assembly RRYU01 (sample SAMN10267283, study PRJNA491782) | microbial mat metagenome | isolation source: biomat in the production well | place: Japan: Minami-Kanto gas field, natural gas well KTG3 | collected 2017-06 | reverse complement strand
TCTCCCACGTCTATATCGAATCCTCTGAAGGAGCCGCCGCCGCCCGCCCGGAGGCCCCGCTTCCCCCACCCTCCACCAACCTGCCTGCCCCAACTAACACCCCGACCGGCCAGCCGACCCGGCTTGATCCGAAGATGCTCCATGTAAGGACGCCCTGTTGCTCCTATGAGGTTGCGCAACAAAGATGAGTACACCTTCGAACATTCGGTGAATGTCGGGGGCCTGCTCCTGGCCTTCTGCCACGCCCTGAACCTTGGCGCCGAAACCACCAAGATCATCGGCATGGGCGGACTGCTCCACGATGTGGGCAAGATGGCGGTCCCCCTAAATCTGCTTAACAGACCAGCGGCCCTCAGCGATATCGAGTACCACAAAATCCAGCAGCATGTTGTTTACTGTCAGGAGATTATGGCCGCCAACCCCAATATCAACCAAGCCGCAACCCAGATTGCCACCCAGCACTATGAACGCTCCGACGGCACCGGCTACATCCAAGGGCTAACCGGGATGAAGATCAGTCAGGGCGGCCAGATGGCGGCCATTGCCGATGTCTTCGACGCCCTCACCGCCGACCTTTGCTACCGCAGTGGAAGCGACCAGGTGGAGGTCCTGCGCAAGCTCTATGGCTGGAGTAAAAGCCATTTCAACGAGGAGTTGGTCCACCGCTTTATCCGCTGTATCGGAATCTATCCGCCAGGCACTCTGGTCCAGTTGGAAAGCGGCTTGATCGGGGTGGGGCTGAAATCTACCGATAATCTGCTGCTCCCGGTGGTGCGGGTGGTTTACGACGCTCAGCACGACTGGGCGATCCGCCAGCGGGATATCAATCTGGCCCAAAACAGCGGCAAGGGGGGCAGCGACCGGATCGCCTGCTATGAATCGGCCAAGCGCTGGGGGATAAATCCCCTGAAAGTGATCGGCCTGGTTTAAGTCCAGGCCGAGGAGAGCGGCCAGATTTGCAACCCGGCAAGGGGAGGCGGTCTATGAGCGGGGGCCGAAGATGGCGGTGCCGACCCGGACCAAGGTGGCCCCCTCCTCCACCGCCACCTCGAAGTCACCGGACATTCCCATCGAGAGTTCGGAGGGGCCGGGGCTTCCAAGCAGACCTTGGCCGACCAGGTCCTCAGCCAACCTGCGCAGCCGTCGGAAATGGGGGCGGCTCTCCTCGGGGTCGGCGGACCAGGGCGGCATGGTCATCAGCCCCACCACCCGCAGGGCCGGCAACTTATTGAGCGCCGCCAGCAGCTTAGCGGCCGCCGCCGGGGCCACCCCCGATTTTTGCTCCTCGCCACCCACATTGACCTGGAGCAGGACCGGCAACTCCCGCCCAAGGGCCCTGGCCTGACGATCGAGCAGAGTCGCCAGCTTCAGGCGATCCACCGTCTCCACCATGGCGAACCGTTCCGCCGCCGCCCGGGCCTTATTGCTCTGCAGGTGGCCGATAAAATGCCAGCTCAGCTCCCCGGCCGGATCAAGCCGGGCAATCTTCTCCTCGGCTTCCTGGAGATAGTTCTCCCCAAACAGCCGCTGCCCGGCGGCCACCGCTGCCCGCAAACGCTCATCCGGCACCCTTTTGCTCACCGCCACCAGGCGAATCGCAGCCGGATCACGGCCGACCCGGCGGGCGGCGGCGGCGATCCGGGCTTGCACCGCCGCCAGATTTTCCGCTACTGTTCCCATCAAACAACTCCTTGATAATAGTGCCGGCTATCCCGGTACATCTCTTCGATTCGATATCGCGCCGAACTCGCCGACCCAGCAAACGCCCGGCCTGGGCGGGATCGGCCCAGTAGGCGGCCGGGTCCCCGGAGCGCCGGGCCGTATTTTCGTAAGGAACCGACCTTCTACCACAGGAACTCCCAAAATGGAACAGCCCCGGCGCCGCCAAGCAATGCCCCCTTGACACTGAGATTGGCGGCTGCTATCTTCGGCCCCTGGCGGAGTGAACATTCACTCCGCCAGGGGCCGAAGATCATCAACCACGGGATAACCTTATGGATAAAGGCGATAAGCGACAACTGATCATGGCGGCGGCCCTCCATCTTTTTGCCGAGCGGGGCTTCCACGGGGCTCCCACTTCGGCCATCGCCACCGAGGCGGGAATCGGGGTCGGGACCATCTATCGCTACTTCAAGGATAAGGACAGCCTGATCCATGAACTCTGTGCCGAGCTTAACCAGCGCTACCAACAGGCCATCCTGGCCGAACTTTCCCCCAATTTGCCGCCCCAGCGACGTTTAGGCCATATCTTCCGGATTCTGCTCCGACTCTTCATCACCTCCCCGGCGGAGTTTCGTTTTATGGAGCTTTACTACTACTCCCCCTACGCCACCTCCGCCGCTTCCCGTTTTCCCGAAGATGACGGCATCTTTCACCGGACCATCCGCGAGGTTCAGGAGGCGGGGTTATGCAAGGAGGCCCCGCTTAAGGTGCTGGAAGCCCTGGCCTGGGGGCCGGTGGTGGCGCTGGCCAAGGAGCACAGCAACCGCCACCTGGCGGTGGATGAGAATATTATCGGATTGACCGTCAGGGCGTCCTGGGACGCCATCCGCAAATAACCAATGAACGGTTACGGCCCGACCGACGGTTGTCGGCCAAATAAACGCTTAACCAAGAGAGAACAAAGCTATGAGTAAAATCACCGCCATCACCAGCCCCGCCGTCATTTTCCGCGCCGGCACTCCGATGGCCCCGCATCTTGCGGCCCCATCCGCCCGCTTACCTCGGGGCTCCCGTGGCCGCCTGCGCTGTCACCGCCTGACGCTCTTGTTGCTGTTGCTCTTGCTGCTCCCTTTGGCCGCTTGCGGCAACGGCAGCGGTGAGGGGCAAGGACAGGGGCAGGGGCAGGGGCAGGGGTCGCCGCCGCTGCCGGTGACGGTAACCACCCTGGCTCCGGAAGATATGGCGGTCCAGGTTGAATACCCCGGGCGGCTCCAGGGCTCCCGGGAGGTCGAGGTGCGGGCCCGAGTGGCCGGAATTCTTGAAAAACGGCTCTATGATGAAGGCCGACCGGTGACCGAGGGCCAGCCCCTCTTCCGGATCGACCCGGAACCATTCGCCATTGCCGAACAACGGGCCGCCGCCGAACGGGCCGCCGCCCGGGCCGAACTGGAGCAGGCCGAGCGGGAGCTGCGGCGCAGCACCACTCTCTACCAGCAGGAGGCGATCAGCCAACGGGAGCGGGATCAGGCCCAAACCCAACTGCAACTTGGCCAAGCCCGCCTCCAGTTGGCCGAAGCCGCCCTGGCCGATACACGCCGCAACCTGCGCTACAGCGAGGTGACCGCGCCCCTGGCCGGAATTACCGGCCTGGAGACCATCTCCGAGGGTAACCTGATCGAGCCGGGCACCCTGCTCACCACCATTACCCGGGCCGACCCGATCCAACTCCACTTTGCCCTCCCCGAGGAGGATGCCGCCCTCCTGGCCCTCCTGGCCGCCGCCCCGGCCAAAGCGGAGCAAGAACCCCTCAAGCCCACCATTATCCTGGCCGACGGTAAGCCCTACCACCATTCCGGCCGAATCGATTTCACCGACCGGGTCATCGACCCCCAAACCGGCACGGTCCGGGCCCGCGCCATTTTTGCCAACCCCGAGAACGAACTGCTGCCCGGTCAACTGGTCAGAATCAGCCTGCAACTTCAGCAGTTAAAGGCGGTTTTCGCCCTGCCCCCGGCCGCCGTCGCCAACGACCGCAACGGCCCCCTGGTCTGGCTGATCGACGAGAACAATACCGTTCAACCCCGGCCCGTGCAACTTGGCCCCCTGGTGGCCGGACGCCGGATCGTGCTCTCCGGGCTTGCGGCCGGTGAACGCCTGGTGATCAACGGCCAGGTCGCCCTGGCTCCTGGGATGACGGTCAACCCGATTGCGGCCGCCGCCGCTCAGGAGGGAGGGGAGTAAGATGGCCCGCTTCTTTATCGACCGGCCGATTTTCGCCACCGTCATCTCGATTCTCATTCTGCTGGCCGGGATGGCTGCTCTCCGTTTTCTGCCGGTGGAGCAGTATCCGGACGTGGTGCCGCCCCAGGTGGTGGTCCAGGCCTTCTACCCCGGAGCCGGCAGCGAGGTGATCGCCAGCTCGGTGGCCTCACCCCTGGAGCAGGAGATCAACGGGGTGGACAACATGATCTATATGGAGTCCACCAGCACCGACTCCGGGATGCTGACCCTTACCGTCACCTTCGAGATGGGCACCGATCCCGATCAGGCGGCGATCAACGTCAACAACCGGGTCCAGGCCGCCACCTCCCGGCTCCCCCAGCGGGTGCGAGATATGGGGTTGCGGGTCGAGGCCCGCTCTACCAATCTGTTGATGGTGGCGGTGCTCTCCTCGCCCGATAATCGCCACTCGCCCCTCTTTATCAGCAACTACGCCCTGCTCAACGTGCTCGATGAACTCTCCCGGTTGCCGGGGGTGGGCAACGCCTCGCTCTTTGCAAGCCAGGACTACGCCATGCGGATCTGGCTGCAACCGGACAAACTGGCCCGTTACAACCTGACCCCCGCCGATGTGGCCGCCGCCCTGCGGGAGCAGAATGCCCAGTTCGCCGCCGGTCAGCTCGGCGGCCAACCGGCGCTGCCCGACCAGGCCTTTACCTTCACCGTCACCACCCCCAGCCAGTTCAGCACCCCTGAGGAGTTCGGCCGGGTGATCCTCCGCTCCGACCCCCGGGGCGGCACTTTGCGCCTGGCAGAGGTGGCCCGAATTGAGCTGGGATCAAAGAGTTACGACGTCTCGGCCACCTATAACGCCACCCCCACCGTGCCTCTGGGAATCTACCTGCAACCGGGAGCCAACGCTCTCGCCACCGCCAAGCTGGTCAAAAGCACCCTGGATGAGATCAGCCGCCGCTTTCCGGCCGGGCTGGAGTACACGGTACCCTACGACACCACCGAGTTTGTCGAGATCTCAATTAAAGAGGTGGGGGTTACCCTGCTGGTCGCCACCATCCTGGTGGTCCTGGTCACCTTTCTTTTCCTTCAACATATCCGGGCCACCCTGATTCCGGTAGCGGCCATTCCGGTCTCGCTGATCGGCACCTTTGCCGGGATGCAGCTCCTTGGTTTTTCGATCAATCTGCTCACCCTCTTCGGCCTGGTACTGGCCATCGGGATCGTGGTCGATAACGCCATAATCGTAATGGAGAACGTGGAGCGGCTCATTATGGAGCATGGGCTCAAAGCCAAGGAGGCCTCGGTGGAGACCATGCGCCAGGTGGCCGGAGCGGTGGTGGCCTCGACCCTGGTCCTGGTGGCGGTCTTCGCCCCGGTGGCCTTTCTGGGCGGCTTAAGCGGAGAGCTTTACCGCCAGTTTGCGGTGACCATTGCGGTCTCGGTGGTGGTTTCCGGGGTGGTAGCCCTTACCCTTACCCCGGCCATGTGCGCCGTTCTGCTGGATAAACAGCCCCACACCCCGGCCGCCCTCTTCCGCCTCTTCAACCGGCTTTTTGCTTATCTGACCGAATTTTTCGTCACCAGCGCCACCTTCCTGCTCCGCCGTCGGCTCCTGGGCCTGGCCCTCTTCCTGCTCTGCTGCGGGGCCACGGTGGTGCTGCTGGCTCGTCTCCCCTCCGGCCTGGTCCCCCAGGAGGATCAAGGGGTGGCCATCGTGGTCGGCCAGTTGCCGGCGGCCTCGGCCCTGGGGCGCACCGAAGTGGTCCGCGACACTCTGGCTCATCAGTTAACCGCCATGGAGGAGATCAGCCAGTTCACCTCGATTGCCGGCTTCGACATTTTCTCCTCTTCCCTGCGCTCCAACGCCATGCTTGGTTTTGCCAACCTTACCGACTGGCGGCTGCGCTCCGCTCCGGAGCACCACGCCCAGGCGGTGGCCGGGCGGATCATGGGGGTGGGCTTCGGGATTCAGGAGGCCAATATCTTAGCCTTCACCCCCCCGCCGATCATGGGTCTATCGCTCACCGGCGGGGTTGATGGCTACCTCCAGGTGCGGGGCGATGCCACCCCGGCCGAGATTGAAGCCCTGGCCGGGCAGGTGGTGCAGGCGGCCAACGCCCGGCCCGAACTGGTCCGGGTCCGCTCCACCCTGGATGCCGGAATCCCCCGCTTCCGGGCCGAAGTGGACCGGGAGAAGGCCAAGGCGATGGAGGTACCGATCAACGCGATCTTCGATACCCTGCAGAGCACCTTCGGCTCCCTTTATGTTAACGATTTCAGCTATCTCGGCCGCCTCTGGCAGGTCAATATCCAGGCCGAAGGCGAGTTCCGCAGCCAGCCCGAGGATCTCCGCCATATCTTCGTGCGCTCCCAAACCGGTAAGATGGTGCCCCTAAGCTCTTTAGTCCGCCTGGAGCGAACCAGCGGGGCGGACGTGATCAATCGGTTCAATATTTACCCCGCCGCCCGCCTGATGGCTGAACCGGCCCCCGGCTACACCTCCGGCCAGGCCAAGGAGGCGATGGAAGCGGTGGTAAACGAGCTGCAAGACCCACGGGAGATCCTGATGGGCTGGATCGGCGAGGCCTACCAGTTGCAAGTGGCGGCCGGAGCCGGCGGCCTGGCCTTCGGCTTGGGCTTGCTGATGGTTTTTCTGATCCTGGCCGCCCAGTACGAACGCTGGACCCTGCCCCTGGCAGTGGCCACCGCCGTCCCCTTCGGGGTACTGGGGGCGGCCCTGATCGCCGAGCTGCGGGGATTTCCCAACGATGTTTACTTTCAGGTGGGTTTGCTGGTATTAATCGGGCTGGCGGCTAAAAACGCCATCCTGATCGTCGAGTTCGCGGCCCAGAACCGGGAGGCCGGGATGAGCCCGATCGAGGCGGCAATCACCGCCGCCCGCCAACGTTTCCGGGCCATCGTCATGACCGCGCTCACCTTTATCATCGGGGTGCTGCCCCTGGTTTTCGCCACCGGGGCCGGAGCGGCCAGCCGCCGGGAGATCGGCTCGGTGGTCCTGGGCGGGATGGTGGCGGCCAGCACCCTGGCCCTGGTCTTTGTGCCGCTTTTCTACATGTTGCTGGAAGATTTTTCCAGCCGATACCGGAAAGGAAGGTAATCGTTCAACAGCGCCGCAGATTGCGGCGATCAGCCAAGCTTACATACAACGGGTACGCGGCGCTTGGCTGCTGAACGACTACGGCCCGTTAACTCCACGATTGTCGGCGCTTACAAAGGAAGAAGATAACCATGTTTAAACCAGCTCTTACCCTGACTTTGCTGACCAGCCTGCTGGGAGCCGGCTGCGCTCTTGGCCCCGATTACCAGCGCCCGGAGCTTGACCCCCCGGCCGCCTATCGCCACGCCCCGCAATCCGGGAAGGAGTCGCTTCCCCTGGAGGCGGCGATCCCCGCCGACCACCTGCCCAAGGGGGAGTGGTGGAAGCTTTATGGCGATCCATTGCTGGATGATCTGCAAGCCCGAACCGCCCTCGGCAACCAGGAGCTGCGGGGCGCTTTGGCCCGCCTGGAGCAGGCCCGAGCCGCCGCCCGGATCATTGATGCCGACCTGCTGCCCCGCCTGGATCTGCAAGCATCGGCCCAACGCGGCCGGACCCCCGAGGATTTCTCCCCCCTGGGAGGGGCTACCACCGCGACCACCATCAATCTGCCGCTTAATCTCGCTTACGAACTCGATCTTTGGGGGCGGTTGCGGCGCCAGAGCGAGGCGGCCGGGGCCGATTTCGCCGCCTCGACTGCGGAGCTGGAGAACTTCAAGCTCCTGCTCCACGGCGAGGTGGCCCGCGCCTATTTCGCCCTGCGGGTGCTGGACCAGGAGCTGGAGCTGCTCAACCAAACGGTGGGGTTAAGGGCCGATAACCTGCGCCTGGTCAAGAGCCGCTTTGTCAACGGCCTGGCCGACCGGCTGGACCTGAGCCGAGCCGAAACCGAGAGCGCCGGAGCCGAAGCCGAGACCATCGCCCTGCGCCAGCAGCGGGCCGAAATTGAACACGCCCTGGCCCTGCTGCTGGGGGAGAGCAGCAGCCGTTTAACCCTGGATACCCACGCCTTCGCCCCGGAAATTCCCACCCTGGCCCCCGGCCTGCCCGCCACCCTGCTCCAGCGCCGCCCCGATGTGGCGGCGGCCGAACGGCGCCTGATGGCGGCCTCGGCCCGGATCGGCATGGCCGAAGCCACCTTCTTCCCGGCCATCCGCTTAACCGGTGCCGCCGGTTACGGCAGCACCGAGCTGGGCAACCTGCTGAGCCGGGGCAACACCCTCTGGAACCTGGCCGGCCAACTGAGCCAGCCGCTCTTCGACGGGGGCCGCAACCGGGCCCGCCTGGAGCAGAGCCAGGCCGCTTACGAGGAGAATCTGGCCGCCTACCGGCAGACCATCCTGAAAGCCTTCAAGGAGGTGGATGATGCCCTGGTCGCCCTCAAACTGCTGGCGGAAAAGCAGGCGGCCCAGCAGAGGGCCTTGGCCGCCGCCCGCCAAAGCGTCGAGCTTTCCCACCATCGCTACCGGGCCGGGCTGGTCAGCTACCTGGAGGTGATCGAAAGCGAACGCAGCGCCCTGACCCTGGAACGGGCCACCCTGCTTACCACCGGTCAGCAACTGCAAGCCCACCTGGCCCTGGTCAAGGCGTTAGGCGGCGGTTGGCAGCCGTAATCGTTCAGCAGCACCGCATCTTTGAGCGATCAGCCAGGCTTACGTACCTGGGGTACGCGGTGCCTGGCTGCTTGCCTAAATATGCGGCACTGCTGAACGATTACCCCCAATTTTAATTTGCCCGGTCGAATCGGATGAGCGGCGAACAGTTTATCTTAGTGGGAAGATTTATCGATGGCAGCGGCGCGGCGGTGGGCCGCCATCTTTTTTTGGCGCTGCGGGGCGGCGTTATCAGCGCCATCGGCCCGGCGGCTGAGCTGCCCCGCCTGGAGGGTGCGGCAATCATCGACTTATCCCATTGCACCATGGTTCCGGCCCTGGTGGATTGCAGCACCTTTCTGGCCCGCTCACCTTCACTGGCGGGGGAGCCAGCCGCCGCCGCAAAGGGCGCGGAGGACCCAAAGAAGCTGTTGCAGCGCCAGCTCCACGACTGCCACGCCCACGGGGTGCTGGGGGTGGCCGATAACGATGATCTCGGCGAACTGTTGGCCGATTACCGAAGGGGGCCGGAGCCAAAGGGGCCGAAGCATGAGGGGCCGAAGAAGCCGGAGGGGGTCGTCACGGTCCGCACCCCCTCCCCTCTCGGGCCAAGCCTGCTAAGTGGGGCGGCCGATGCTCCGGCCGGGGGTGATTTCCTTAAACTCTTCTATGCCAACTCTATCGAATCCGGAACCAGCGCAGATAAACAGCTTCCCCCCGCCCTGCTTACCCGAGCCGAACTGGGCCGCATTCTGGCGCGGAAAGGAGCGCGTAAGGCGGTGGTGGTGGCCAACGGCCGACAACAGGTGGCGGAGGCCCTGGCGGCAGGCTGCGATGCCATCGAGCAGGGCTATGGGATGGGCGCGGATAATATCCGGGAGATGGCCCGCCGCAAGATCCTCTGGATTCCCAGCCTGCTGCGGGCCAAGAACGCCCTGGACGGCTCAAGCAGCGGCGGGGAGGTCTGCTGCCGCTTCTCTTTGCGCTACGTGGCTCCGGGCCTGCCGATCCCCGGGGCCGAAGCGTTCTGGCGCCAAACCCTGAACGCCCAACTGGCCCAATTGACCCTGGCCCGGCAACTGGGGGTGGCAACAGCCCTGGGCACCGGGGCCGGCACCCTCGGCATCCTCCATGGCGAATCGATGGTCGAGGAGATGAAGCTCTTTATCAAGGCCGGCTACTCCCTGCCGGAGGCGATCCGCTGCGCCTCGACCAACGGGGCCAACTTCTTCGGCCTGGATCACCTGGGGCCCCTTACCGTCGGGCGCCGGGCCACCTTCCTCCTCACCCGAGGCACAGCCCAACAACTACCCCGCAAACTCTCCTACCTGGAAGGAATCTACCTTGACGGCACCCCCAGTCCCATCTACCATAAGTTCCCCATTACCCAATAGAGAGGGAGGAAGCGATGAAAAAAATTCTGCTGGGCGGTGCGGTGACGGCATTGGTACTGGTAGTGGTCACGGTGGCGGTGTTGTGGAGCAATCTCAACTCCATCATCGAAAAAGGCATTGAGGCTTACGGCCCCAAAGTGTTGCTGGCTCCGGTCAGCGTGGGCAAGGTCGATATCACGGTGAGCGAGGGCAGCGGCGCCATCGGCGATCTGACCATCGGCAATCCCGCAGGGTTCAAAACCGACTACGCTCTCAAGCTGGGCAATATTTCGGTGACCCTGGACTCGGCCTCGGTGACCGGCGAGACGGTGCGGATCAAAAGCATTCTTATTCAGGCCCCGGATATCGTCTATGAAGGGCTGACCGGTAAAAGCAACCTGGAACAGCTCCAGGCCAACGCCCTGGCCTTTGCCGGCGGGGATCGGCGGCAGGAGGGGGCCGCCGGCAAGCCGGCCAAAAAGGTGGTAATCGACCATCTCAAGATCGAAAACGGCAGCATCGGGGTGAGTGCCGCCCTGCTCCAAGGCCGAAAACTGACCACCCCTCTTCCCACCATCGAACTACGCGATATCGGCAAAGGGAGCGAGGCCACCATGGCCGACGCCATGGGGCAGGTGCTAACCGCCATCAATCGCGCCGCCCTCCCGGCCGTTCAGAGGGGGATCGCTTCGCTGGGCCCCGGCCGCCTGCAAGAGGCCGGCGAAACCCTGCGGGAGGGGGCGGAGAAAGGGGTTAAAGGCCTTAAGGGGATTTTCGGACAATAGGGAAGCTCGCCTGCATGATTTAACCAGGGGCAGGGAGACAAAAGGGGGAGAGGAGAAAAATGTATTTTCCGGTGGCGGGGATCGAAGTGGCGCCGTGGGTGCCTTTTCTGGCCGGTTTTGCGGTGGCGCTGCTTTGCGGGATGGGCGGGGTCTCCGGGGCCAATCTGCTGCTCCCCTTTCAGATGAGTGTGCTGGGGTTTACCACTCCGGCGGTCAGCGCCACCAACCATCTCTTTAATATCGTGGCCATTCCCGGCGGGGTTTACCGTTTTATTCGCGAAGGGCGGATGGTCTGGCCGCTCACCTGGGTGGTGGTGGCCGGCACCGTGCCGGGGGTCCTGGTGGGGGTGGTGCTGCGGGTGCGCTACCTGCCCGATCCCCGGGATTTCAAGATCTTTGCCGGGTTGGTACTGCTCTACCTTGGGCTCTTTATGGCCAAGTCACTGCTCTGGCCACCAGCCACCGACCACAGTGCGGCGGCCTCCGAGAAGCGGTTTCAGAAGCTGGTCAACGAATTCCAGCGCCGGGACGCCGCCACCCGCGAGCCCCTGCCCCGGGTGGAGCTTAGCCGGATCGGGCTGAAGCAGATCAACTACACCTTTTACGGTGAGCAGATCAGCGCCCCGACCATTGGGATTCTCGGGCTCAGCGCCCTGGTGGGGGTGGTGGGGGGGATGTACGGGATCGGCGGCGGGGCGATCATCGCCCCTTTCTTCGTGGCGATCTTCCATCTGCCGGTCTATACCAT
>RRYU01009927.1_pt1 | contig 11461 bp, 11 predicted proteins | sample 2162651 | NCBI WGS metagenome assembly RRYU01 (sample SAMN10267283, study PRJNA491782) | microbial mat metagenome | isolation source: biomat in the production well | place: Japan: Minami-Kanto gas field, natural gas well KTG3 | collected 2017-06 | reverse complement strand
AGCGAGCGGTATTCACCAACACTCATGGGAAAAGCCTCCACTGAAACCCTTGGCATTTTTTTTGCTGCAATGTCGACGCAATGTCTCAGATAGTCAAAGTCCGCGGCGGAGGTTCGTTCACCGGTCAGAAGCAGCACGTCATTGATTCCCATGGTTTTCATGCTTTCCAGTTCCCGTTCAACCTCTTCGAATTCGAGGCGTCGACGCGGCATCTTTCTGTCGGAGGCATAACCGCAGTATGCACATCCGCTCGAACAGTAGTTCGAGAGGTAAAGCGGAGCATAGAGGGACATGGTGCGTCCAAAACGGCGAAGAGTAATAGCCCTTGCTTCAGCCGCAAGAATTTCGAGTGAAAAAGACGAGTTTGCTCTAAGCAGGGGAGCGATATCAGCAGATCCTTTTTTATCAGTCAGCCAACCGGGAAGCCCGTTCATGATGTTTTTCCAAGAAAAGTGGTTAACGGACTGGTTGCAACTGCCGAGCCTGATTTGGACATGATTCCGGCTGCTTTTGCTTTGTGACCGGCTTTAACGGCGTCGGCAAATGCAGATGCCATTTCAGCAGGGTTTTCCGCAACGGCGATGGCGCTGTTGACCAGCACAGCTTCACACCCCATTTCCATTGCTGCGCAGGCTTCCGAAGGAGAGCGGAGACCGGCATCGACAATAACCGGGATGCTGCTTTCACGGATAATAAGTTTGATCATCTCGGCTGTAGCAAGACCCTGTCCGCTGCCGATTGCGGAACCGAGCGGCATGACCGATGCGCAACCGGCGTCTTCAAGCCTTTTTGCCAGCACCGGGTCAGCCGGAATGTAGGGCATTACCAGAAAGCCTTCAGACGCGAGAACCCTGGAGGCCTCGAACGTTTCAATCGAGTCCGGCATGAGGTGCTGCGGGTTGGGATGAATCTCAACTTTAATGAACGGGCTGCCTGAAAGCTCTCGGGAGATCCGGGCCGCCTTGACGGCTTCTTTTGCGTTCGATGCTCCTGAAGTGTTCGGCATCAGCGTGATCCCTTCGATTGTTGAGAGGGCGGCGAAAAGATCATGTTCGGTCTGCTCTCGGTTGAACCGGCGAAGAGCCACAGTTACCAGCTCCGTTCCTGAAGCACGAATGGCTTCGAGCATCGACTGGACGTTGCCGAATTTCCCGGTTCCGAGGATAAGACGAGAAGAAAAAGTATATGTACCTATCTGCAATTCACTCATAACTCATGTATTAACTACTCAGGTTTGTCAGCCGCCTTCTACGAAAGCAAGAACTTCAACCTGATCATTTTCCCGCAGCACCATGTCGCTGCGTTTTTCCGGGTATATTATGTTTTCATTGACAACGACAGCTACCCGTTGCTTTTCAGCGCCTATGATGCCGAGTATGTCATCAACAGTGGAGCCATCATGAAGGTCGCGTTGTTCGCCGTTCAAAGTAATCGTTATCATCGTAAAAAACCATAGTTCGTTTTCAATCTTCAGCTTCGAGGGACACTAAGTTTACGGATTTCTTTTCTGCCTGCAAATTCTCTTTTTTCTGACGAATGAGCTGACTTTTTGTTCTTTCCTTTTGTCGGGTATGGTTCAGTCTTTTCACTATTCCGATAACGGTTGTATTCTTCCGGAGAGGTCTTGAACAAGGGCACCTCTATGTATCTATTCCGCGCTTCAATTGCTTCGTTGAGCGGTGCTCGAAATCCTGTTGTACTCTGTGTACACTCCGGTTTCTGCGCTCCGTTCGCTTTGCACTTGAATCGCTCATGACAATACATAGGGCTTACTGAACAATAGTTAAGTTACTATAAGCAAATAAAATAAGGATATAAATCCGTATATTGAATGCAAGGGAAATCCTGAAAAAGCCTCAAAACCCTTGCACCTCGAAACCGTCGATTTATGTATCAGCCGCAGTTTCATCAGCTTTCGTTCGACACCTTTCATCTGCCCTTTGGCGGCAAACTCGATCCAAGCAACCGCTGGGTGAAACTGGCCGAAGCGATTCCCTGGCACGTTGCTGAGGAGTTGTATGCCAAGAAATTTCCCTCGAAGCGAGGAGCACCAGCACTGACGGTGTGTATGGCGTTGGGTGCGTTGATCATTAAGGAAAAGCTGGGGCTCTCTGATGTTGAGACCGTCGAACAGATCAAGGAGGGGCCATACTTGCAGTACTTCATCGGGCTGGAAGCGTTCCAGTATGAAGCGCCTTTCGATGCATCATTGATGACCCATTTCCGCAAGCGTATCAAGCATGCCGATCTGGCAGCATTGCAGGAAGACCTTCTGAGGCGGCAACAGGAGCGCGAAGCGGCGAAGCAGCCTCAAAAGGATGATGATGACGACGAATCCGACGGTGACTCGTCGAACAAGGGCAAGCTCATTGTCGATGCCACCTGTGCCCCGGCAGACATTGCCTATCCAACCGATATCGGCTTGCTCAACGATGCCAGGGAGAAGAGTGAACAACTCATCGATAAACTCTGTGCTCATGCCCCTGAAGGCGTGAAGAAGCCTCGGAGCTACCGTCAGCAAGCCAGGAAGGATTTCCTTGCGGTAAGCATGAAGCGGAGCATCTCGGGACGTTCATTACGGCGAGGAATCCGCAAGCAACTGCAATACCTTGGTCGGAACCTGAAAAGCATAGGTAAATTGTCGGCAACCGTCTCCCTGACTGTTCTGGAAGCCCAGTGGTACCGAACCTTGCTGGTGATCAGCGAACTGTACCGTCAGCAGTTGGAGATGTATCGCACCAAGAGGAAAAGCATCGCTGAGCGGTTAGTAAGCATCAGTCAGCCACATGTACGCCCGATCGTGCGGGGTAAGGCATCGGCAAGAACCGAGTTCGGCATGAAACTCTCGATCAGTGTGGTCGATGGCTGGAGCATGATAGAGCGGCTGTCATGGAACAACTACAACGAAGGTGCTGATCTGGTGCGTGATATCGAGCGTTATCGGGAGCGATACGGTTCATACCCTGAATCGGTGCATGCTGACAAGCTCTATCGAACCAGGGAAAATCGGAAGTGGTGCAAAGATCGAGGTATCCGATTGAGCGGCGTACCGCTGGGACGACCACCGAAAGATCCCGAGAAGAACCGTATTCGACGCAAACAGCAGAAAGAAGACGAAGGTATCCGCAATGTCGTTGAAGGGAAATTTGGCGTGGGAAAACGCCGTTACAGTCTTGATAGAGTCATGGCAAGACTGGCCGAAAGCAGCCAGACGGTTGTCGGGATTGTGTTTCTGGTGATAAATCTGGAACGATGGCTTTCGGTTCCTTTTTTACGCCTTGTCAAATGGTTCTGTTTGGAGTTGCAATTCCTCACCGAACATCCATTTTTGCTCTCATGCCAAGCGACTGATGAATACGGCTTGGCTGAGTATCGAATCGTTCAGTGAACTCTACATAGAGGTGCCCACAAGAGACGTTAAACGTAGTGAACTTATTATGAATAAACAATCAGCAGGCCTCTTCGGTTCAGGCCTGCTGATTGTTGTATCGTTCGTCGAGTGGTGAAACGTTCAACTGGAGAAAGGAGAAGAAGCTGTTATGCTCAGCAGAAAACTATCCGATTTCCTTTCCGGCCATGACCAGTGTTGGCGGCATACCCAGATGTTTTCCGGCAAGCAGGACGTTCCAGTAAAGCCATTCAAAACCGAGTTTTCCGTACCAGTTGGCCTTGGTTTCCTTGAGAAGAGAGAATGGGCCCATATGAGGAAGCGGGAATTTTCCGGGTAACGGCTCGATCTTGTAGTTGAAGTCGATAAGCGACGACGTCCCTTTGGAGTAGACGATAAAGCAGGTTGAGTGCCCATCGTAGATTTCTTCAGGTTTGATCCCGTGAATTTCGGCCATGATATTAAAGACCACTACATCAGCTTCATAGTGTGCGACCGATCCGGCTTTCGATGTCGGAACATTGGTTGCGTCGCCGATCACATAGATTCTTTCGTGTTTCAGGGCCTGCAAGGTATTGATTTGTGTCGGGACATAGCCTATTCCGTCATCGATGCCCGAGTCACTGATCACTTCGTCGCCGATTGTGGTTGGTATGATTACCAGGGCGTCATAGTTTATCTTGTCTCCCTGTATGGATTCTATGTATTTTTCCTTGCCGTTGACCATATTGAGCTCAAAGGCAGGAGTGATTTTGATGTTTTTTTCCTTTGCGGACTCGCCGAAAACAGCCGATGCCTTGGGTTTGGTGAATGCTCCGGTGAGAGGCGTGACCAGTTCTATCTCGACCTTGTTTCTAATGCCTCTCTTCTTGAAATACCAGTCGGCAAGAAACACAAACTCGATAGGCGCAACAGGGCACTTGAAAGGCAGTTCCGCAATATTAAGTACCAGTTTTCCGCCGTCGAATTCCTTGAGCTTCTGTCGCAGCAGGTCGGCCCCCTCGATCGAATAAAAGGTAAACGCATTTTTACCCCATGCATCCATTAGTCCGTCATTTTCTTCCGGAGCAATTTTGCATCCGGTGCTTATCACCAGAAAGTCATAGGAGAAACTGTGATTTTTTGTTTTGACCTCTCTTTTTTCCGGATCGATATGCGTGATTTCATCAATAACAAAATTAACGCCGGGAAGAATGTACTTTTTTCTCGACCTCGTCAGTGTATTTGATTTTTGAATATCAAACGGGACAAACAGCATACCTGGTTGATAGATATGTTTGTCATCCCGATCGATCACCGTGATTTCCCAGTCTTCGGGAAGATGTCTTCTGAGATTGTTGGATATGATCGTTCCACCGGTCCCGGCGCCCAGGACAACTATCTTTTTTGGCATAGTCTATAGACTCCGTTTTGTAATCGTTTTTCGGGAAATGGAGAGGAGATCGTTTGATTAAAGTCTTTAACGATTGTGAAATATATGCAACATCTTTTCAAGATACAAGCAGTTATGGTTTCTGTGACAGTCCGGTTTCAAGGCTTGAACCATTCATTGTAACGAGGATTGTTTTGGTTTGCAAGCACGGTCTTGTCGATGAGAGGTATGGGGGGATTAGTGGGGCTGACGGGAATTGTGTTGTTGTTCGGAAATATCCTTCAGGGAGTAATAGTGATAGGTTTTGTCGTCGGACATGACTACCAGAAGACCTGATGGGTATTTCTCTGTTACGAGTTCTGCAGCAGTTTCGATTCCGTCGGTGTCTTTTGCGTCGGTTTTTACAATACCAACCAGTTCATGTTTGTGAGGCTCAAGGCGGTCTTTACCGTTTCTGGGGTAGAGTCGTAGTTTCCCTGCAGCTTGATCCGAAACGATAATATAGCCGTCGGTTTTTCCGGTTTTCCATATGGCTATGCCTTCGTGGTCTTCGGCAAAACCATTGGTTGCAAACAGAGCAAGTTCAGTGTGTGCGTTCCGGACTCCCGGATCGGCGTAATATTTTCTCACCCCGACACATTCATCGGAATAATAGACATAACCCAGTTCATTGTCTACGGCAACAGCCTCGATTTCCTGCTGGCCGCTCCATTTCCCGAATTCTCTTACTTTTTTTGCGGCGATGTACCCTTTTCCGCTGTCTTCGAGGATGTACTGCCAGAGATAGCTGCCGTCGGCCGGCCCCTGTTTCCGGCTGACTATGACATACATGTTCCCGTCTGAAGGTCTTTTGTAGAGGGCAATGCCCATCGGGGCGTTTTGTTTCTCCCTTTCGAAGACCTCGATTCCACCATTGTCGACAGCGGTCATGTCGGGTAACCGGAATATCCGTATGCGGTTCTTGAGACGTTCGGTAACGACAGCTATGTCGACGTTGTTCCCGTTCAGGGAGATGCCGTAGCCCACGTCAACATTGTTGGGTCTTGCAAGACCTTTGACGTTTTTTTGGGGAATCGCTTTTCCGTCAAGGTCGAAAACGTACAAGGCGCCGCTTTTATGTTTGTCCGTGCCAAGTACAAGGCTTTCGGACGGATTCTCCCTGTTGACCCAGATGGCCGGGTCTTCACTGTCATAACGAACGGTATCGGTAATGGTCAGCGGGTTAACAGCATGTTCTCTGCTCCGGCATGAAATAATGGAACTTGCAACTGTTGCCAAAACAAGGATGCGTAGTGCTTTTTTCATGATGGCTGTTTCAGGATATTTAGAAATCAGCTTTGACGCCGACCAGGAATCTTCTGTCATACCATTCTTCCTGGGCTACATACTGCTTTTCACCCTGGTAGAACCGCAGCGGCTGGTTTGTCAGGTTGCTGACCTCGAAGTATAACTGCACGATGTCGCTCACGCGATAGCCCCCGTTGAGGTCGAGAGTGAAGGAACTGTCGTAGTAACGGTCCTCCCACCTGTTCTCGCCGATCGATCCCTCTTCAGCATCAATGAAGTCGCTGTGATAGTTTCCGGAGAGACGGATATTGAACGGACCGTTCTCGTAGGCGATCGATGCATTTGCCGTGTGTTCCGGGTTGCCCGGCAACGGAAGGTCGTCGCCTTCACGTCCCTCGATGTCGAAGTTATCGATTTCAGAGTGCGTGTAGGTATAGTTCAGGTACAGTCCAAGGCCCGGGATGAAAGGAAGCTGGAACTGTGCGGCAGTTTCTATACCCATAAGCTTTCCGTCTCCGGCATTGACCGGCTGGAACTGCTCAAACGTATCTCCCGAATAATCGACGTCTTCTTTTTTTGTGATAATGAAGTCGCTGATCGACTTGTAGAACACACCGGCGGAAAGAATGCCGACATCGCTCAGATAATGTTCGATCATCAGGTCGATGTTTTTCGAGAGGGTCGGTTCAAGTGCAGGATTGCCTATTTTTATTTCCTCGTCTTCGGCAACGATTTCCTGATAGGGCGCAAGGTCAAAATAGTTTGGCCGTGCAAGACTGTGCGTATAAGCGAGCTTTATGTTGGTCAGGTCGCTGACTTTATAGCGTACATGAATATATGGCAAAACGTTGGTGTAATCGGACGGCTTGCCTTTTACTGCAGCAAGCGAGTCTTCGTCGGCAAAGTACTTGAAGGCATTGTATTCATTGCGGGTATGCTCGAGCCTTGCTCCTCCAAGCAGTGTTGTTTTGTCACTGATGTCCCATGTCGCCATTGCATAGACAGCTTTTATCTGTTCCTTTGCGTCGAAGTTTCCGGCAAGCTCTTCCTTTACAAGCTCCTTGTCGAAATCACCGCTGTCAAGATCGAGGCCGCCCAGAAACTCGTTTGAAACAAAGACACCTGACTTGTATTTGTCACCCGGAAGAAAATGATCCTTGGTTTCATCTTTGAGGCTGGCAAAGACTTCGTCGCGGAATGCATCTTCATCAACAGGTTCGTATTCGTAAAAATCGTTATCACGCTTCTTTTTCTTGTCTCTGATTTTACCGCCAAACTTGAATGCAAGTGCGTCGGTTGCATCATAACGGAAATTCAGGCCGAAGTTCTTGTCGATATCTTCGGTATACTGATGTTCTTCTGTCAACTCCTTGAGCTTCCAGTCTTCGCTGTCGCTGATACCGCCTGACACATCGGTATTCAGGATCGTTACAAATGGTTTTTCAGGGTTGCTGATGTCGACGCTAAACGGTTGGTCCTTCGCTATGAAGTTGAGGTATCGCTCATTCGGGCGATCTTCCGAAGCTTTTGAGTATGATGCCTGCCAGTCGAGATCAAGCTTGCCGAAATCATGCTCACCGCCAAGCCTGAATGACATCATGCGTTGATCCTCAAGGCGGGCGTCTTTCTCCGTGCCACCTTTTGTTTCACGTTCCACCGTGGCAAAATCTTCATCGAGATCCTTGTACTTGGTCCGGAAGCGGTTCTCGTAGTCGTCTCTCCAGTTGTAAATACCGTTGAACTTGAGGACATGGTTTTCGTTGAATCGATAGTCGAGCGCTCCGGAAAAACTTCTGCGGATACGCTGGACATCATATTTTCTTACCTGGAATTCCTTGATTCCTTCTATGCCGTCATCACCAGCGTCCCATTCCCCTTCGATATTGTCGGAGCCAAAGTCGTTGTTGTCATAAGAGAGGCTGAAAAGTACACCGAGTTTGTCGTCAGCGAACCGGTTGCCGTAAGTCCCGCCGAACTGGTATCTGCCGCCGCCGGTTCCATCGAGAAAGTTTAAGCCTCCGCCGGCTGAAAGCGAGATTCTTTCTTCAGCAGGGATTTTGGTTACAAGGTTGATTGAACCGCCGATTGCGTCGGCATCCATATCGGGAGTCAATGCTTTTGTGACCTCAATGGTCTGTATCATGTCCGATGGAACCAGATCGAGCTGGATTGTTCTGTTTTCCGCCTCAGCGGATGGAATGCGTTCACCGTTGATGGTAACCGCGTTGAAGCGGGGTTCGGTTCCGCGTACATGGCCGAATCGGGCTTCACCCTGGTCGTTGAAGACGCTTATGCCGGGAATTCTTTTGAGGGCGTCCCCGATGTTGGAGTCGGGAAATTTACCGATCTGGTCGGAAGCAACAACATTGGTGACATTGACGTCGTTTTTCTGCTGGTTCAGTGCTTTGGCCTGACCTTTGAGGAGCTCACCGACAACGGTGATTTCCTCGCTGATCACGACACCGGGTTTCAGTCTTATATTCTTTGTTATGACTTTTCCGGGTGAAAGGGTTACCGGATGTTGATCTTTTACATATCCGATATAGGAGGCTTCAATGACCACAGAGGCACCGGATACGTTGTCGAGACGGTAGCGGCCGTCCTGACTGGTGATAGCTCCTTTTGATGTGCCTTTGACGGAAATGTTTACACCTGGGAGCGGGAGACCGTCTACATCATCGACTACACGACCGGTTACCGTGGTGCCAAGAGCTGAGCCTGCCGTTTCAGCATATGCACTGTGTGGAACTGCTAATTCATGGGATGCGATTACAGTCAGGCAGATGAACAAAAACGAAAACAACTGTCTCATGTTCTTGCTTTTTTAGTTGTAAGACCCTGAAGAGAAGCGTGAAATTCATGACGTGAATAGAATATCTCTTTTGGATTTTCCTGCAAACAGTGCCTTGTAACAATTGTGTAAAGGAACGGTTAAGGAACTGTGAAATCCTACACTGAATAAAACGCAGTGCCTGATAATTGTTATAGAGCAATGAAAATGTTGGTGAAAAGGGAGAGAATTTGCCGAAGAGTAGTCTTTTCTCTGCGCGTTATTTATTTTTCAGATACTTACGAAGAAGCGAGCCATGAAAGTATACCGTTCAGGTAATAAAGTTCAGGGGTGGGTTGCGTTGTTGCTGTTTTTACTCTCGAGCTGTGGAAGTATTGAGTACTCAGGTAATGCGACAGGTGGTTATTCCGGTCAGACCCTTGAAGGGCAATATGTTCTTGCGGGAGAAAAAAACTTTTTTTCGGCTTATCAGCCGAGAAATGCGGCCGGAGATGTGCAGGTTGTCGTCGAAATTCCTGCTGGTACCAATCAGAAGTGGGAGGTTGACAAAAACAGCGGAAATATGGAATGGGAGTTCAAGGAAGGAAAACCGCGGATGGTGAAATATCTTTCTTATCCAGGCAATTACGGGATGGTTCCTCGTACGCTTTTGCCTGAAGAAAGTGGCGGGGACGGTGATCCTCTCGATGTTATCGTTCTCGGGCCGGCCGTGCCCAGAGGGACGGTTTTGTCGGTAAGGCTTGTCGGGATGATCAGGATGCTCGATGGAGGGGAACGGGATGACAAGCTGATAGCGGTGATGCTTGATTCCCATTTCGGCGGCATCGGATCTTTGCAGGAACTTGAAAACCGTTACAGGGGGGCAACCCGGATTCTCGAGCTCTGGTTCACCAATTACAAAGGACCCGGAGTCATGGAATCAAAAGGGATTGCCGATGCGGAAGAAGCAGATAGGGTATTACGGACGGCTATTGATGCTTATGCAAAACAAGGAGCACCAACAAAACAATAATTTTTCAACACTGTCAGGGAGGATGTCATGAAACATGAAGAACCAAGGGTTGCTGAGCTGGAGGAAAGGGAGGTTGCATTTGTTTCGTTTACCGGTAACTATATCGGCAATGCGCAGGTCTTTGCCCGTCTGTTTGACAGGCTTTCCCAATGGGCGGGTCCAAAGGGATTGTTCGGGCCGCAAACGGTTTTTTTATCGGCCTATCAGGATAATCCTGAAACAACATCTCCCGATGAACTGAAACTTGAATGCTGCATGAGCATTCCCGCCGGTACCGAGGTGGATGGTGATATTCAGAAGAAAGTTTTGCCGGGAGGAAAGTATGCTGTCATGCATGCCGAGCTTGCAGGTCCTGAAGAGTATGGGGTTGCATGGAATGCGATAGTGGCGTGGATGAAAGAGAACGGTCACGATGTTGACATGTCAAGACCGAGTTACGAGATCTATCTGAATAATCCGGAAGAGCATCCGGAAAAGCATCACATTATTGAGATTTGCATGAGCGTCAAGAGACTATAAAGCACGACAGGCTTCTTTAATAAAAGGCTTTTTCAGAAGCCTTTGATGGGGCATTCGATATGTTTCAGGAAAAAGAGACAACAGGGGTATCAGATGTCGGAATACGCTATAAACCGGGGTTACCCGAGTCCTGTCTCGCCACTTCCGCTTCTCTTTATGATGAGGCCTTCGGCCAGAAATTCAGGATAGCTATTCGCTCCGACCAACAACGACTCTCTTTGCTAAAGGATTGTTTTCAGCGTGAATATGCTCTTGTTGCCATGGCTGGTGACAAGCTTGTGGGAATTGCAGGCTTTCATACATTGAGCGGTTCTTTTACGGGTGGTATTACATACGATGATCTGGTTTCCCGGTTGGGGTTTATCGAGGGAACCAGGGCTGCTCTGGTATTCGGTCTCTATGAAAGAAAACCGGTATCAGGAGAGTTGTTGATGGATGGTATTGCGGTTCACCGTGATTACAGGGGTAAAGGGATAGGACGCAGGTTGCTTGAAGAATTGGCCGGGTATGCAAGGGAGAAAGAATATGACAGGCTTCGTCTGGATGTGATAGATACCAATTCGGGTGCAAGAAAGTTGTATGAGCGTGTGGGTTTCAGGCCGATCAGGACAGAAAGGTTTGCATATTTACGTTGGTTTTTGGGTTTCAGCGGTTCTACGACAATGGTGCTGGATATTGAAACCGCAAGCAGAGAGGCCATCTCCTGATTCCGGGAGACAGGCCTCTCTGCTTTTCTGCTCGTTTTTATTTCACCAGGCCAGAGAAACCCATGAAGGCGAGGGAAAGGATCGCTGCTGAAATGAATCCGATCGGGACGTTTTTGAACGGTTTCGGCACGTCGGCTTCTTCGAGTTTTTCCCTGATACCTGCAAACAGAAGAATGGCGAGAATAAAACCCATTGCCGAGAAAAAGGCGAATACCACGGAGGTGAGAAACGAGTAATCTTCCTGTATGGCAATCAAGGCAACACCGAGGATAGCACAGTTTGTCGTGATGAGTGGCAGGAATATGCCAAGTGAGTTGTAGAGTGACTTGCTCACTTTTTTCAAAACGATTTCAACAAGCTGAACGAGAGAGGCGATCACGAGGAT
>RRYU01004412.1_pt1 | contig 11462 bp, 8 predicted proteins | sample 2162651 | NCBI WGS metagenome assembly RRYU01 (sample SAMN10267283, study PRJNA491782) | microbial mat metagenome | isolation source: biomat in the production well | place: Japan: Minami-Kanto gas field, natural gas well KTG3 | collected 2017-06 | reverse complement strand
TTCCACCAGCTTGTTGACGTCCCGGATATACCTGGTGGAAGAAACGGGTCAGGATGACATGGTTCGGGGCGTTGTTGTGTGCTGTGTTCTGCGCTTTGCGCTCTGCACTCCGCACTATACAAGCCCTATTGGATTATCTGGCTACCGCCCCCGTTCTAACACCTCAGGCGTAAATGGATTGCGCTGTGCTTCCAGTTCAGTGATGATCTGCGCAACATTCTCCAGTTGTGCTGTATTATCAGGTTCTTTCTCTTCAAGCCAGGCTCTGAAAAGCCGTACATCTTCCAATGCGCCGTCGAAATCGCCAGTCAGGGCGCGGGCCATGCCACGGTTGGCGCGTATTGCGCCCTCTTTCGGCTCCAGTTCCACCGCCCGGTCACAGGCAGGCATAACCGTTGCAGCGTGATTCCAGAGACTGCCCATGCCACATAGTTCATTCCAGGTGGACGAGTCAATTTCACGACCGGGATCGATCTGTTGGGCCAGGTTGATGTTGGCCATGGCGTCTTCAATCTTTCCCTCCCTGTCCAGATCTACTACCTGATCCACCAGCCTGGGTGCGAGTATCTCTGCCAGCGTCTCCCGTGCCTCCTCCTCCTGGTCGCCATCCCCAGGCGGCGAACGTTCCAGGGCTGCGCGGATGTCAGCAAGGGCGCTATCGACATCAATCGTGCCATCCTCGCGCTGGTGCTGATCCACAATGCTGTCGACAAAGCCGGGATGCAATGGCAAGTGGGCGCAGATTTTGCGGTACGGTTCACTGGGTAGGTAGCTCTGCCACTCCGCATTGCTGAGGTTGCGCACCGCAAAGCGGCAAGCATACTCGCGGAGGGGTAGTCCTGGGGCCAGATAGACCCGCGCCGTGCCATCTTCACTGGCGGTCAGGATGCGGGTTTCATCGGCATTCCACTGTGCCTGATAGACCGTACCATCGTGCTGCAGGCGGGCGAGTTCCTGGCCGCTCTGGGCATCCCAGAGGCGGGCGGTGGTATCATCACTGGCGGTCAGGATGCGGGTTTCATCGGCATTCCACTGCGCCTGATAGACCCTACCATCGTGCTGCAGGCGGGCGAGTTCCTGGCCGCTCTGGGCATCCCAGAGGCGGGCGGTGGTATCATCACTGGCGGTCAGGATGCGCCCCGGCATACTCGGTGGCGCGATCCAGCTTTGTGCCCCGGAACAACTCACCGGGGTCGCGGTTGCTCTTCGCCCACGCACTGGCCGCCTCGGTGATCTGCTGGCGCAGGCGTAGCGCCTCGCGGTTGTCGGCGATCCACTGGCGCAGGCGGCCCCAGCTGCGGATCAGCGTCTCGTGGGCCACCTCAACGTAGCGTGTACTGCCGGCTACGGAATCGCTGTCCGGCGCTGCACCCTCCCCTAGACTCGCACCCGACGTGGTCACCAGCCGCGCATCGAGCAGCATCGCAATCACTGTTTCAAGATGCCCGACCGACTCATCGCTGTCTGATACCGCCGTCGTCGCGGTTCCTCGTGTCCGCGCCTCCTCGCTGTCTCGCCGCTCCGCATCCTCGCCTCCCCGCATCCTCGCCGCATCTGCTGGCAGCAACTCATGAAACGCCACCCGGCGCTTCGTATCCGGCGCATCGTCACTGCCATCGCCGGGACGGGTCAGGCGCAGGAAGAGCCGCTGGCAGAGAGCCTGCTCCTCCGAGCTAAATCCGGCAAATACCGCCTCCGCACGTTGTTCCAAGGCCCCGGCTACACCGCCAATCTCCGCATAGGCAGCGCGGGTCAGCATGCGCCCCGTGCGGTGCTGCCACAACTCGTACAGGGCGTGCTGCAGCAGCGGCAGGCTGCCCGGCTGAGCCTGCACATCGTCCAGCAGCGAGTCAACCAGGCCCGGCGCAAACTCGCAGCCGGTCAGATACGCTGGACGCTCAATCGCCTGGCGGAGTTCGTCCCCGGTCATTGGCCCCACCAGATCGTGTTCGTCGCTCAGCGCGGCGGCGAGTTGGGGATAGGCCGCGCATGCACCGTAGAAGTCGGCGCGAATCGTGATCATCACCAGCGTCTGGCCCTGCTCGGCACGCGCCGCGTACAGCAGATTGGCAATCAGAGCGGCACGGGCCGTTTCGTCCCGGCAGAGCGTAAAGACTTCCTCAAACTGATCCACCAGCAGCACCAGGCGACAGTCCGCTGACATGTCGCGCAGGCGCAGGCGCGTGGTCTGGTGTAGCACTCGCTCATTGACGCGCAGTTCGCGTAGCTCCTGAGACATCTCAGCGGCTGTGCGAGCCATACCCAGCGCCGCCACCAGGCTTTCCAGCGGCTCCACGCCGGGGCGGCAGATTGCCACTGGCCACTGCTCGCTGCCGGGTAGCGCACCATGCTGCAACGCCGCAATCAGCCCGGTGCGCGCCAGCGACGACTTGCCGCTGCCGGAGGGGCCGATAATCCCCAGGAAGCGGTTTTCGTGATGACGCGCAGGATGAATGGCGTCGAGCAGCCACTCGGTGCGGGCCTCGCGGCCAAAGAAGAAGGGCGCATCGTCTACATTAAACACCTGCAAGCCCCGGTAGGGACAGACGCCCTCATAGGTTGCCTGACCAGGACCGGGGCCAGGTTCCAGGCCGCGAATGCCGCTGAGCAGCCGGTGGAAGGCCTGCTCGTCGTCCAGGGTGGTACGAAACTCGACCCAGGTCGTGTTGACCAGAAACTCTGGCAGACGGCTGCGGTCGCCCCGTTCCGCGCCAGGCAGCAGCACCGGGATCACCCGGAAGCCGTTCGCACCATCCTCCACCCGGCGGTGAATCGCCACGCGCATCTGCTCGGTCTGCCAGCCCTGCGTGCCCCCCGGCCCAATAAAGACGACGCAGGTGGCGCATTGCTGTAGCGCGGCCTCGTGCTGTTCCTGGATGGGTTCGCCAGGGATCAGGTTCCAGGCATCAAACCAGGGCTGCACGCCCGCCTGTGCCAACCGGTGGGCCAGCACCTCAACGGCGGGACGATCGCTTTCGGGATAGGCGAGAAAGACATGGTACATCTGTTGAATCATGCTGCCTCATCGGGTCATGTAGATAACTGTTGGGGCGACCAACCAGTTGCCCACACGGATCTACATGGTGTATGTGGATTGAAAACGGTTTGTCTGCTGGTGTATTGAGTAGCCGGATCGGGTGAGATGGAGGAGCTATGCCTGCATGCAATAGGGCAGCAACGTATGTCGGCTATCTGTATAAACTGGTTTTGTAGACACATTTGCGAACCACACTATGCTATTGAATGCGATGACATTCTGATTATAGCATGCCGATGGTGAAGTGTGTGATAGAACGTATCGTCCGCTTTAGAGATGCCATCCAGCAATAGGGATAAGATACCGTGTGTATACAGGAGAATCTGGATGATGTATGCGATATCTGGATACGAATCATAGGCTGATGAAAAAGTAAAAAACAGAATAGTAGCGTGTGATGTGTACCTGTGGTATATCGGTTAGGAATGGGGGATGTGTCTGTATCTAGAGGCACCCTGCGTCAAGCGAGGTGGTCACATGGGTTCAGATCTGCCCATACCAGGGTAACACGAGCAACCGTGTCGCTCTGCGCATCCGGGTGTGCTACACTATACATCAGGATCTGCGTGCCTGTATCGAGAGAGCCAGATGAAAACGGATATTCCCCTGAAACGGCTGACACTGCTGCGGGCGACGGATCTGATCCCGTTGCTGGGTTTGCCCGTTGCCAGTGTCCAGACGGTCGTCATCCCCGAATTGCCGATGCAAAAGAAATATCTGGATATCCTGCTCTGCGTGCGCAGTCCTCAGGGGCAGGAGTATCTGCATCTGCTGGAGTGGCAAGGATATTGTGATGCGGCGGCGCTATGGCGACTGGCCAGCTATATGGGCCTGGTGGGGCAGGATGAACCGCATATGACGATCATTGGCACGATCGTGTACCTGAAGCCTGCGGATGATACAGGGGACACGCTGACGATGGCAGTCGACGGGCAGGTTCAGCACCACTGGCCATTTCGCTGTGTGCGCCTGTGGGAACAGGACGCCGCAGCGGCTCTGGAAACCGGCAATCTCGCATTGGCGACGCTTAGTCCGCTGATGCGCGGAGCCACTGGTGCGCTGGTCGAACAGGCTGCTCGTACCGTGCTGACGACGGCCCCACCGCCGCAGCAAGCCGATCTGCTGGCCATCCTTGGTGTATTTGCCGCCCCGATCATGGAGCCAGCGCGTTTTATCAATCTGGTGACGAAGGAGAAACTCATGAGTTCGGATCTGATTGAATACCTGGCACAGGATATCATTGCCGAGCAGGACGCGAAATGGCAAACGCGCCTCGCAGCCGAACGCGAGACCCTGGAAGCCCGCTTGCTGGCGGAGCGCGAGACTCTGGAAGCTCGCGTGCAGGCCGAACACGAGGCGCGCCTGCACGCCGAGCGCGAGGTACGCATGCGCATTGAGCGCGAGGCCCAGCTGACCCAACTCTCCACGGAGCGCGAGACCCTGGAAGCCCTGATTGCCCTCCGTTTCCCTGATGCCCCGATGCGCCTGACCAACCTGATCCGCAAAATGACGGATGTTACCCGGCTCCAGGCGCTCCGGACGAGTATTCCCGATGTACCGGATCTCGCCACGCTGGAGCAGCAGTTGCATGAGGCAACTCCATAGAACCATGGTGTGAATGGATACCGCTTGTACGAGCGTCATTCGTGTTATTCCTGGCGACAAAGCGTCATCGCTCGTTTGTGCGACAGCCTTACTGTCCGTGTGGTACACTATGGATAGAATAGATATGTTGCGCACGACAGAGCGTACCGTGAAGGAGAGGAGTATGCAAATGTCCACTGGTGATCCGGCCCGGATCATCCGCACAGAGCGCGGTTTAACCATTGCCGGGACGCGTACGACCATCTATAACGTTCTGGATTATCTCAAAGCTGAGTGGCCTCCCCAGCTTATTCAGGACTGGTTGTTGTTGAGCGATGCGCAGATGCACGCTGCCCTGGCATACAGTGCGGCGCATCGGGATGCCGTCGAGTCCGACTACCAAACAGTACTGCGCCAGGCACATGTGGCGCGAGCTTTTGTTGCCTATGTTCCTCGTGACCTCTTAAAAGCCTGAACACACCAACTATACACCACGATCACGTGCCTTGACACACATTGGCACTCAACTCAAGGTAGACTTGCGGAGCAACCACCTGATTATTCAGCGTATCACTCTCTGAGACAGAGAATGTCAGGCTATCAGAGGTTGCCAGGCTGCCGTTGCGGTCATAGATGACATCGTAGACACGCGTTCTGCCATCAGTACCCTTGTAGGCAACCCATAGCCGCAGTGTATACCATCCAGGTACCAGACCATTGATAGTATAGGTCAACTGGCCTGTTGTCGCGTCGTGTTTGATCGGAGCACTCCCCTGAGCTATGCCGTTCTGATCATAGAGTGTGGCATAGCCAAAGATATCGCTGCCCAGTTCCGGATACCCTGGAATAGGTGCCGGTGCATTGGCGTCCTCGATATGCGAAATCCACTGACCCACATTGGGAATACAGGTGCCAGTACGCACATCTTTGTTGATGTCTTCGAGAATATCGTCCACCTGGTAGCCTTCGTTGACTCGTGTGAAGAAGGGATAGCTCTTATCCGATGCGACACTGGTCAGGCCAGTCGCGTCGGCTGGTTCCATCATCATGGCATAGACAGTCGCATTGGCCTGCAATGCTTCACCTTGCAGGGTCATCGCCGTGATTGGCCGGGGAATGTTGGTTGGACCATGTATGCTCTGGATATACCCAGTCATACAGGAAGCGGCTTCGCTGGTGTCACCACCTGTATCGTTACAATTGACATTATCGGCCGCCGAATACCACCAGACATTATCTTCGTCCCAATGGATCGTTTGATCTGACGCATCCTTATAATAGATATCAATATTTGTTTTATCCAGCAGATGGGTAGCTACACCATCTGTCATGAAGAGAACCACCCGGCGATACTCCTCACCGTTGGGTGCCTCGTCTGGGTAGGTGGACAGCAGTTCGTACGTTGCCTTCAGGGCGCTGGCGCTGGGTGTACCACCACTGGCACCATACGGCCTGGCGACAGTAGAAGTATTGCCTGCTTCCTTGACAAATCGCTCCAACTCGGCTTTTCCTGCAGTGGTACCAAGTTGTCGTGTACCCTCCGCCTGCACCGGATAGATATCGCCAGTATAGGCAACGATCGTCATTGCATCATGTTCTTTCATCTCATCGATGAAATTGAAGATAGCGTTCTTAGCAAAATAGATACGCCGTTGTGTCTCGTCCTGCCAGTAATCTCTCGTGCTATCATCATTAGTGCCAACTGCCCCGTTACAACTAACAACTGTAGCAGTGGGGTTACTGGGATTATAGGTACACTGCTTGAGACCACGACTATTAGCCTGGCCATCGAAGTTCCAGGCCATTGAACCGCTGGTGTCTAGCACGATCACAAACTCGATCGGCTGGCGTGTCTCAGGAATATACTGGCTGCGTGGGCGCATAAACACCGATCCGGTGACACTCAGCTTGTCAAGATCCTGAGGCACAGTGGCGGTCGGTGTCGGGCTGGCGGTCGGCGTGGCGGTCAGTGTCGGCGTGGCGGTCAGTGTCGGGCTGGCCGTCGGCGTGACGGTTAGCGTCGGGCTGGCCGTCGGCGTGGCGGTACCTGAGCTATCCGATGGCTCATTATCAGACGCATGCGAGTCGAGTATCATAGGCAGGTAGATCGGACTTGTCTCGGTATCAGCAGCAGACAGATGCGGCGTATTCCTCATGAAAAGACCGGACACAAGCAGAAAGATGCATCCAACGGCGGCACAGAGGAGCACGCTAGGCAGACGCCCAGGCAGGCGACAGGAATTCATACGCTTCTCCACGTGTTACTAGTTAAACAGTCACAAAATCTGTCTAATGAAACTATGGCAAATAGTCATGTTTAGTATAATCCTTTTGTTAATAAAATATAAAAGTATTTAAACCTTGTCTTCTGACTAGATAAACATCTCCACCTTCCAGGCCGTGATCTGATCTGCTCCATGCGCCAGAGGCCTGTACGGACCGTGAGGAGCCATCACGGCAATGCTGGCCGCGATCGAGCAGCGTCCTGGGTAACCAGGGCCGCGTCAACGTCACGACATAGATCAGGTCGTATCTCTTGTATGGTCATTCCCGCTCTGGTAGCATGCGCTCTACTTATAATGCATGCGTCAGTGAGGGTGACACACTCTGGAGAGATGCCGATGAGCTTTCCTATGACTCGCCCCACGCTCATTATATGGAAAGCCATGCAAAAAACCTCACACTATCTTCAGGCTACCGAAAAGAGTATATATATGCATATACACAGACGTACACGCCCCAAGAAGCCAGCGTCTTCGCCTTCTGTATCGAGTATAACTCTTGACGCGAACCACTATATAACCAGACGATTACGTAGGCACTATCGGAGTGGAGCCATTCCTGGCACTGGTCTACCGAGCTACCTGACACAAACTGATAACGCTGACTCAGTGGTCACTAACGTGGTTGCGCCGCAGTCGCAGCGTTGTCGAGAAGAGGCAGACGTCATCACACGTGCGTTGCATGCGAACGAGTACACGTGACACGTCACAGAGCGACAGCTTTCTGCATAGAGAAGGATCAGAAAGACCAGTATGCACATTCTTGCCACTATCGGCTATAGCGGCTGGACGCCAGAGGCGCTGCGAGCAACGATCCACGAGATGGGCGCGCTGTGCCTGGATATCCGCATTGTACCGACATCACGCCGGCCGGTGTGGCGTCTGGCGGCGCTACGCACGCTGCTCGGCGCAGACAATTATGCTCACATGCCCGCCCTGGGCAATGTCAATGCGTTCACCGGCGGGCCAATCACGCTGAACGCGCCGGAACAGGCCATCGAGCCGGTGCGCCGCCTGCTAGCGCAGCGCCCGGTTGTGCTGCTGTGTGGTTGCGCTGATGTGCGTTCCTGCCACCGGCTGACGGCGGCGGCGTTTCTGGCGGCGCAGATCCCTGGCATCACCGTCACCCATCTGGAACCGCCCCCACCAGCACTGGCAGGCGGTGAGATGCCGGCGATCAGTTTGTGGCAGCCGTATGCGGCGCTGATTGCTGTAGAGGGGGTTGCGCCGGGAATGGGCAAGCGCATCGAGACACGCTCGTGGGCAACGCGCTATCGTGGCTGGCTGGCCATCCACGCGACGCGCACACCGGGCAACCTGGGCGAAGCGGGCCTGGCCGCGTTGTGTGCCAGGGAGCCGTTTCGACCGGCGCTGGCTGTTCTGGGTTACCACTCAGCCCGTGATCTGCCGCGTGGTGCGGTACAGGCCGTGGCGTGGCTGGCGGACTGTGTGCCGACCGAGGTGCTCTATTCCACACCAGCGCCACACGACCCGAACTGGCACGTTGGGGATTACACACCGGGGCGCTTTGCATGGGTGTTGGAGCGTATCCAGCGGATTGATCCGCCGATTGCGGCGCATGGGGCACAACGGCTCTGGCGCTGGGCGGTGCCGCCGGAGATCAGTGAGGTACTGTCAGATGGAGATACATAACAGAACGTCGTACGCTGCGTCCTATTCTGTCACATCGGGCTTCACCGGGACAGGCGGGGCCGTTTCGTCGGGCAGAATCTCCTTCACCCGGCCAACCTGTCCAGTGGTAAGCCGCACCTTGATGCCGTGAGGATGCGTGGCTGATGAGGTCAGAATATCGGTGACAACACCGATAGTGTGCTTTCCGGTACGCTGATCTTATTTCATGACCACAGCCAACCGCATCCCCGGGCGGATGTCTGTGCGTTGCCGTCCGTCCAATCGCATGCTCCTCTCGTATGTCGTCAGCAGTCGTCTCTGTTGGTATGCTGCTCTACTTGGCACACCACTATTACAGCTATTTCTGATCACAGTTCGATGATAGGGAAACACTTGTCTAATACGGGTGTGGTATACTGAGCCAGGAAAAGCACAACCTCTTGAGCGAAACGGGCAACGCAGCGGGCGGCTAATTCACCGTCGAGACACAGAGATCGTAGAGAAAAAATGCCATGAGATATATCTTGAAAACCCATGTTATTCCACGTGCCGTACCCCACCTGCCTGGTTCGATCGCCATTCCCTCGTGCGGCACGCGGAATCCCCAGCGCAAATCAGTGCTGCCGCACGGCGACTGCATGGGGGATTCCTCCCCATACGCATCAACTTTAGGGCGGTAGCCCTAAAAACTCACGTTGTCGTGCGAAATGTTGCCAGCAAAGCTGGCAACATTTCGCACGACAACGATATTCTTTGAGGGCCGGAGGCCCCCAAACCCCCGCCGGGAGGCTTAACGTGATGCGTATGGGGATTCCTCCCACCGCCCATGGGTCTCCCGGTGGTGAACCGGGCGATGGGGTGGGGCGGTGGTCGGAATGACATGGATAGTCGCTGAAAAAATCCATGTCAGCCTGACCCGTGTGCCCCATCCGGCCCCCACGACCGGCCAGCATGCCGGGGAATGAATGGGCTGTCGTGGTGGGCATAGGAAGGATCTCATTGTGCCTTCACTGAGTACCCAAGGAGATCCTTCCCGCCAGATACCCAGACACACCTGTTGGAATAGGATGTGCCAGGGAGGTCTACGTTACCAGCCGGCACACACGGGTCAGGATGACATGGGTTGGCATGGAGATCCATGTCATTCCGAGGGCCGCGCATCCCGCCCCCTGGACATGCCAACATCCGCCTACCAGCGGCCCGAGGAATCTCCCATGATCAGCCATGAATCACCACTAGAGATTCCTCCCGCCGTCGCTGCGGTGACTGGTGTCCACAGGCGACGGGGTAGCGACCGCGGGAGGAATGACATGGAGAATCAAGGCTCAATCAATGAACACCCATCACCCACCGTCATCTGAACATCTGCTCCATCAGTCCTCGGTACGGCTGTGGCAGGGCGGCCAGGTCGGGCGCGCTGCCGCGTAGCCAGCCGGCCACAATCTGCAGGGCGCTGGCGGCCACCAGCCAGGGCGAGCCGTCGGCTTTCCCGGCAGCGGCCTGTTCTGCCACATGTTCCAGTTCTTCGGCATGGCGTGCCCGTTCGCTCACGGCAATGTCGGGCTGGCGCAGGAGCTGAAATGCCTGCTGCAGAAAGGGCATAACCTGTGTAGCCACGGCCAGTTCTGCCTGCTGCTCTGGCGAAAGCTGGCTGAGCATAGTCTGCATGGCGGCCAGTTCGGCTTCGTTCGGCGTGTGCGTGGCTGGCGTAGATGGTGTACTAGCCGCGCCGCTGATCTGCTGTTCCATGCTGTCCAGCGCCTGGGCCAGTGGGGCGGGCAGTGTCGCCCGCTGGCGGGCCGCCTGTGTCTGCATATCGGCCTCGTCGCGCAGCAGCAGTTGTAGCACGGCCAGGAAATCATTCGCCCCGGCGATGGGTAGCGGACGGGCTACCCGCACATGCGCCAGATCTGCGGCCAGTTCTTCGCGCTGTTCCTGGCTCTCGCTACGCATAACCTGAATGTACAGGTTGCAGACCAGGTTGAGCAGACCAGCAAACTGCTCCTGATCACGGCCAGCCGCCACCCAGGCGGTCACTGCCTCGCGCAGGCCCGGTTCGCGTTCGCCTGCGACGCGGTGGCGCAGCTGTTCCAACGTGGCCCGGTCAGACTCCAGGTCGGCATGGCCGGTGCGTTCGTCCAGGGCCACAACTTCTTCCAGCACTGGTACAGCAGCGGCTGGATCGTCCTGGTTTACATAGAACATTGCCAGGTTATACAGTGCCACACTGAGTGACACCAGCGCATCCCGATCATCCCCGGCCTGGCGGAAGGCAGCCACGCTGGCCTGGCGGGCATGCAATTCTGTAGCCGGATCGCCCAGACTACTTGCCAGATTGCCTATGCCCGCCAGCGCATCGGCGCGTTCGGCGGGCGTTCCCTGCGCCAGCAGCGTTGCGGCAGCGCCCAGCATCTCGGCGGCGGCGGAGGGGCGGTTGTCCAGGGCTGCCAGCAGCGCCGCTAGCACGGGCTGCATAGCCTGATCGCCGGACAGGCGCTGCAGTTCGGCGCGCAGATCATCGGGGGAGGCCTGCCCGCGCAGCGCCCGCACCGTGGCCGCTACCAGTAGACCCACAAGCCGGGTGGGGGACAGATCTGCCGGGACAGGAGCTGCCGTGCCAGCCAGTGCCGCTTCCATCTGCTGGATGATCGCCGCGACTTTTGCCGCATCAGGAGCAGCACCCATCGCCCGTAGCAGACGCAGACTCTCGTGAGCGTTCCGCAGCGCTGTGTCGTGGTCGCCCTGGCGGAACTGCACCACAGCCATGTTTACCAGGGTCGCGCCCTTGCCCTTAATGTCGCCCAGGCGCTCATCCACTTCCAGGGACTGCTGATAGAGGGCCATCGCGCCGTCCAGGTCACCGCGCGTCACCAGCACCCCGGCCATCTGGTGCAGCGTGGCGCTCTTGCCGCGCACATCGCCCAGGC
>RRYU01006073.1_pt1 | contig 11467 bp, 7 predicted proteins | sample 2162651 | NCBI WGS metagenome assembly RRYU01 (sample SAMN10267283, study PRJNA491782) | microbial mat metagenome | isolation source: biomat in the production well | place: Japan: Minami-Kanto gas field, natural gas well KTG3 | collected 2017-06 | reverse complement strand
CCATCAGGTGGAAGGCCTTTATATTGATAAGGATGTATCATTTGCCGACCTCAAGCAAACCCTTTATTACTTTGCCAAGGAGCTTTTTGGTACCGAAACAAAAACAAGGTTCAGGCCATCATATTTTCCATTTACCGAACCATCAGCCGAAATGGATGTGAGCTGTAAAATCTGCGGTGGCTTGGGATGCAACATCTGTAAATATAGCGGATGGGTCGAAATACTTGGCTGTGGTATGGTGGATCCAAATGTGCTTGAAGCTTGTGGCATCGACAGCACATCTTATACTGGTTTTGCTTTTGGTATGGGCATCGAACGTATTGCCCTGCTCAAATACCAGATCAACGACCTGAGGTTGTTTTTTGAGAATGATGTGCGTTTTCTGAAACAGTTCGAGTCTGCGGTCTAATCAGGAAGAGCCTGCAGTCCGGGCCATATTCCTAGGCTGTATTTTATTATTAATATTATTGAGGGTGTTTCATAATGAACTTAATCTTAATGTGTTTGATGCACCTCTTTCTACAACAGGAGTGCTCAGTACATTTACCAGCAAAGACCCGACTTGCACATACTTTTCACGAAGCAACCAAAGATTGATTTTTTCCATCAGCGTATCTGCATCGTCGATGCTGTTATCGTAAAATCCTTTAACACCCCAAACAAGACTTAGTGCACACAGGGTGAATAGGTTAGACGAAAAGACATATAAGTTTGCCCTTGGCCTGTGGCTGGCAAGCCGCAATGCTGAATATCCGGTATAAGACACAACCACAATGGCCCTGGCATGAGTATGTTGGGCCATCTCAGAAGCATTGTAAAGGATTGAATCGCTAATAAAACGTTTGTTAAAAAGCTTTTCCGGTGGGTTTTGTTTATAATATATAGACTCAAAGTCTTCGATCTCATGCATGATCTTCTGCATGATGCGCACGGTTTCAACGGGATATTGACCCACTGATGTTTCTCCGCTTAACATTAATGCATCAGCTCCATCGAGAATGGAATTTGCCACATCATTTACCTCTGCTCTTGTAGGCCTGATGTTATTGATCATAGCTTCCATCATTTGGGTAGCCACAATAACAGGCCGTCCTTTTTGCTGGCATAACGAAATGATACGTTTTTGTATCATTGGAACTGTTTGCATGGGCATTTCAACACCCAGGTCACCACGGGCAATCATGATGGCATCAGCTGCATCTATTATTGATTCAATGTTTTGTACAGCTTTTGGCTTTTCTATTTTAGCAATAATTCGCGGCTTGTTATCTTTGGGATGTTTGTTGATGATGCCGCGTAATTCATGAATATCATCTGCTGTTCTGACAAAAGATAAAGCTATCCAATGAACCTCCTGATCAAGTATGAACTTCAGGTCAGTCCTGTCTTTTTCTGTCAGGCTGGGCAAACTAATTCCGGTGTCGGGCAAATTCACCCCTTTTCGTGGATATAGCTTGCCTTCATTTATTGCTTGAAGTTTCACTTCCGAAATGCCATCAGACGCCAGGATTTTAAATAATATTTTACCATCATCTACAATAACAGTTTCACCTTCACGGGCATCAGCAGCAAATTCAGCATAACTAATATGTACCCTGTTAAGACTATCATGAACTTCGTTGGTTGTAAATGTAATTACATCACCACGGTTCAGGGCTATAAAGGGTTCATCAAAGTCACCCAGCCTGATCTTTGGCCCCTGAAGGTCTGCCATGATCGCAATATAATCATCCCTTCGAGTATTGAGTTCATTAATATGGTTTAATACCTCAAGGTGTTGTTGATGAGTTCCATGCGAAAAGTTCAACCGGCAAACATTCATGCCGGCATCTTTCATTTGTCTAAGCGTCTCCAAATCTGATGATGACGGCCCAATGGTAGCAATTATTTTGGTTTTCATTTGGTCATAATAATAGGGTTCTCTTTCACCAGCACTTGATTGTGGGTGATCGTAAGCTCAAAAGTACATCAAATGTTATAAGTAAGTAATTATTTAAAGTGATTTTAGAAATGGTGCTGTAACCCGTTCAAATATACCATTGACATAGGCAATTGCCATACCATAATTGCTTATAGCTATATTTTGCGCCAACGCAGGCTTTAGCCTGTTTAGCAACTGCCGTCGGGTAACAACACAACCACCACATTGGATAACAAGTTTGTAGCCTGAAATGTCCTTAAAGTTTGACAATCCGGCCACAACATCAAAATTAACATCCTTTCCTGTATATTCCTTTATCCATTTTGGCAGTTTATACCGGCCAATGTCGTCACAACTAACCTGATGGGTACAGCTTTCCAATATCAGCACCCTGTCACCGTTATCAAGTTCATCAATCTTGGGAGTTCCCTCCATATAGGCATTGAAATCACCTCTTAGTCTTGCAAAAATAATGCTGAAACTGGTAAGCGGAATATGTTCAGGCACAATACTATTTACATAAGAAAAGGCCTGGCTATCAGTAATAACAAGTTGTGGCTCTGTCATCTGACTGTCAAAATATTGCTTCAGTTGGGTTTCCTTAAGTACCACACAGATGCAGTCGTTATCAAGCACATCACGTATGGCCATCACTTGTGGCAATATGAGCCTGCCTTCAGGCGCTTCCGAATCAACCGGAGTTACCAGCAGGACTGCCTTGTCCGGCTCGATGACTCCGCCTAACAAGGATGGTTTTTGATAACTTGTTTCAGGTATGGTCTTTTTCAGGGCTTCAATAAGCTCATGAACATGATCGCTGTTTAATGCACAAAAGTCAATAATGGGTGCTTTGGTAATGTCATATACCTTAGTTAAGGTTATGGGATCAAGAGTTTGTATATCCGACTTATTGTGAACCACAACAAAGGGGATGTTAAACTCTCGAAACTGTTTTATCAACTCCTTTTCGTACGATCCAAACAAATTCTGAGATATTACAAGTATGCCACAGTCAATCGTGCGCATGGCTTCAAAGGTTTTCTGAATGCGCTTCTCTCCAAGCTCACCAGAATCATCTATCCCGGCTGTGTCAATAATAATGCTTGGTCCTATTCCAAAAATCTCGATCGATTTTTTCACCGGATCGGTGGTGGTGCCTGCCTGGCCGGAAACGATTGCAATCTCCTGGTTTACAAGCAAATTGATGATAGAACTTTTGCCGTTGTTGCGTCGGCCAAATATACCGATATGTGGTTTGAGGTCTTTTCCTTTAGTCATTATTCAAATTGGCAGTTAAAAATACAGATCGCGTTCACCATTTTTTATCCTATCTATGCGTTTGCGCACTTCACCCTCATATTTGACCTTGTCCATTTCGTTAAGACTACGTTCAATGACTTGCCACCCTTTGTTCGCTGTTGCGGGAGTGGCATAGTCCACAATATACTCTGCAAGAGTCAATATGGCATTGGGGGTACAAAACTTTTTTATGAACCCAGGTACACTGAACTCCATGAAATGCTGGCCTGTTCGTCCCTTACGATAACATGCCGTACAAAATGAAGGCAAATAATCTGCATCAAGCAATTCATCAATTACTTCATTTAGTGTGCGGTCATCATTAATCTTAAACTGTTCTTTATTCAGGTTCTGATCCACATGTGGATCTTCGGCATAAGCACCAATTTCAAGCTTTGTGCCTGCATCAATTTGAGAACATCCAAATGCCAATACCTCATCTCGTATTTCGCGGGGTTCACGTGCAGTTAAAATTAACCCGGTATATGGAACCGCGAGTCGAAGAATCGCAACCAGCCTGGTAAACTCCTCATCAGAAACCTGATATTGTCCATCGAGGTCATACTCTGATGCATCCTGAATTCGTGGAAAGGATATGGTGTGTGGACCAACATTATAACAGGCTTCGAGGTGGTTAACATGCCGGAGCAAACCCAGTACTTCAAAGCGCCAGTCATAAAGCCCGAACAAAGCACCTATGCCAACATCATCAATGCCTGCTTCCATTGCACGATCCAGGGAAGTGAGCCTCCAATTATAATCCGCTTTTTTTCCTGATTCATGGCATTTGGCATAAGTGCCGGGGTGATAGGTTTCCTGGAAGATCTGGTATGTTCCAATACCGGCATCGCCAATTGTTTTGAAGCCTTCAACATCAAATGGAGCAGCATTTATATTCACGCGTCTGATCTCGCCATGGTCCTTCTTAACCCCATACACCGTTCGAACAGTATCTGCAATGAAATCAGCTGAATAGATGCGGTGTTCTCCAAAAACAAGGATCAATCGTTTCTGTCCATGTTCCTCAAGTGCTTTCACATTGGCAATGAGTTCATCTTTGGTTAAGGTTTTACGTATGGCTTGCTTGTTTGAGGCTTTGAAGCCGCAGTACCTGCAGTTGTTTGAGCAATAGTTACCCACATATAAAGGAGCAAATAAAACTATTCGTTTACCATAAACTTGCTCCTTGAGACGGCGTGCTCCCTGCTTGATCATATCAATCATTTCGGGGTCGGTGGCATTGAGCAAAATGGCTGTTTCAGCAAGACTTAAGCGGTTTTTGTCTAGTGATTTTTGGATTATCCTTTCAACCTGCGACTTAGTAGGGTCAATTGCCAGTTTGATATAGTCCCAAATCTCCTCCTCGTCAATAAAGGATTGCATCGAAACATCTGCCAGTTTATATTTTTCAGGTTTGAATTTCATTGTATTTAGTTGCGAGGTATGGTTATGGTAAAAGTACTTCCTTTGTCAGGTTCACTCTTCACCTCTATAGTACTGTTATATTGGTCGAGCATTTTTTTTGTGATGGACAGTCCCAGACCGCTGCCGGTAATGTCTTTGGTTTTACTGCTTTTGATGCGAACAAAATCCTGGAATATATGATCACATTCCTCCTGACTCATTCCTATGCCGGTATCAACTACATTTATTTCTATTGAGGAATTATTATCAAAAATAGTCACATCCACTTTACCATTCTCAACATTGTATTTTACAGCATTTGAAATCAGGTTGTTAAAAATAATCTCCATCTCATCGCTATCAGCCAATATGTTTGTGTGGCCTTCAGAGGTAAGTTTGATTTTAACTCCTTTTTGAATGGCAAGTGGTTCCATGGTATCAATAGCGATCTGGGCTATATCGGTCAGGTCGACATCACGCAAACGACGTTGTTTCTTACCTGACTCAATTTTTGTCAGGTCGAGCAGGTCCATAATGAGGTTTCGCATTCCTTTGAGGCGTATAAGAGAACGCTCTATAATCCTATCATAATCTTCCAGTTTGTCACCAAGCTGCCGTTCCTGCAGCATTTTTAAATACCCGTCTACAGCGTTAATAGGCGATTTAAGTTCATGGGAAAGTACTGACAAGAATTGGAACCGAATCTGTTTGCCCTCTTCCTGCATCTTACGGGTCATCCGCTTTAAAAATAAGTGCTTTGCAACATTTTCAATGGATGATCGCAGCTCCTGAGGCGTAAACGGTTTGGGCATGAAATTGTATGCCCCATTGCGTGTGGCTTTAATGGCCAGTTCGAGTGAGGCATAGGAGGTGATCATCATCACTGCCATATCCAGCTGTTGTTTGTTGATGTGTTCGAGCACTTCGATGCCGTCCATGCCGGGTAATTTATTATCCAGTAAAACCACATCAATTTTCTTATTGTTAAGTATTTCTATTGCTTCCTCCCCGGTACCGGCATCAGTAAGTTCGAAATCAAAATCCTCGTCCATAAAAGGATATCCAACACTGTAATTGTTTAATATGCGGTTTATCCCGGACCTGATGCCAGGTTCATCATCTACTACAAGTACTTGAAGTGTTGCCATCTCTTCTATTATTTTGTGGTTTTGTATCCATTGAATTAAATCCGGTTTTAAAGATTTAAAGCTTCAACAGTTTATTGATTTCACGGTGTAATTGATCACCACGAATACCTTTTTCAAGATACAGATCTGCTTTAATCCAGTTTTTGTCGTTTTCATTGTACAAATCAAAAGTAAATCCTGTTTCGGCTGTTGCTGCTGAAGCGATTATGATAGGCATATCAGGATGTTTTCTTTTGGCTTTATAAGACAGGATAAAACCACTGTCTTCCTGCTCCATCATTAGATCAAAGATGGCCAGATCTGGTTTGATCTCTTCCAAAATAGCCTCAGCATCGGCCTGACTTTCAGCAGTAATTACATCGAATCCAAGTCCTTTCACCATATTTTCCATCTGGAATAAATAATCTGCATCATCATCCACAATCAAAATCAATTTGTTTTCGCTGTTCATTTCTTTACATTTTTTTATGAGTTCTTAATTTACTGTGGGTTTCGGGGCAATCGAACTGTAAATGTTGTTCCAGTAGCCCCACGATCCGGATCATCATTAGATTGAACATTTATTTTTCCCTTATGCATTTTTACGATCCCATAGCATAAGGGTAGGCCTAAGCCAGTACCTTTACCAACTTCCTTTGTAGTGAAAAAAGGTGTAAATACTTTCTCCATGTTCTCTTCGGATATACCAGTTCCACTGTCGGTTATGTTTACTTCCACATCTCCATTATGTTCTCTAAGTTGAATTTTCAGTTCCCCACCATCTTCCATGGCTTCAATGGCATTCTTCTCCAAATTGGTCAACACTTGCATCATTTGATCCTGATCCAAAAACACATAGGGGTCATTCATTTCAACATCAAGTTGAATAGAAATGTTTTCGGGTACAATAATCGATTTAATGCTTTTATTCACAAATTGCTCCAAATTGGTTTCTGTGAGCCTCACCTGGTTTTTACGCGCAAAGTTCAGCAATCCGCCAACAATTTTTCTGCAGCGGTCAGCCTGTTCAACAATGAGCTTTAGATCATGTTTGGTGGTTTCATCCTTGATTTCATCCAGCAATAAATTGCTATACATTGTGATCACGCCAAGTGGGTTGTTAATTTCATGTGCTATACCTGCTGACAACTGCCCCATATGTGCCAGTTTTTCTGATTGTTTCAGTGCTTCTCTTGCTGTTGCCAATTCAATATTTGTTACATTCAGGTTCTCTATTGATTTGTGTAATTGTTCGATGGTGTAAGGCAAACACATTTCATCTTCAGCCAGACCCTGTACAACTGCAATGGCATGTTCAATACAGGTATCATATCCACATGCTCCACAGTCCATGTAGTCTTGTTCGGTGTGTTTACCCATATTTTTCAGCACTTCGGCAATTTCATCGTTCATTGGTGTAGGCGTTCTCCGATCCATAGGAGTAAAATATGTTGAAAGATCAAGGTCAGCCCATTTGGCCATTTGCTCTTGCCAGGATTCTTCATCAAAGTTGCGGAGCTTGTCTGCCACATAGCTCGAAATGCTCGAACGACGCATGAATTTTTTCCCCTCATCTGACATGCCCGGACCCATAATGCATCCTTCACAACATAATAGCTCCAGATGACGGGCTTTTAAACCTCCTTGTGCAAACTCAGCTAAAGCTTCCTTGAAATTAACACGGCCTTCGGCAACAATAACATCACCTTTTGTAATGTCATCTTCTATTTTCATGTTTTGCAACAATCCGTGTGTAACAGGAAAAATGGAACCTTTACCCGCATGTGGGGGATCAAATTCGACAGGTTCAATATTTTCAGGTTTAATATTTCTTTCGGCCAGGAGTTCCCTCAATTCCTGAAATGATAAAGCAAAATTGACCTCATCAGATTCAGCTTTTTTCGCATAGCATGGCCCTATAAATACAATTTGCAGGTCTTCACCGTGCTTCTTTCTCAACATGCGCGTGAGGGCTACCATTGGTGAAACAATTGGGGCCAGGTTTTCGACCAGCTCTGGCAGATAATGCTCAACATAATATACAATGGCCGGACAATCTGATGTAATAACGCCTTTCCCATTGTTGTTCCTATACATCTCCTTATAAGCAGCTGCAACCAGATCTGCACCAAAAGCCACTTCGACAACGTATTCAAATCCAAGAGATTTAAGCATGCCAACCAAAACCTTATAATCCTCGATCTCTGTAAATTCAGCAGGAAAGCTCGGCGCAAGGCACGCTGCAATGCGGGCGTTGGTTTGCAATAGTTGATCAACTTCATCAGTTTGTTTCAGGAAAGTTTTGGCTTTTTGCCGGCAAACTTTGACACAGTTTCCACAGCCTATGCATCGCTCGCTGATCACCATGGCTTGTCCATTGATAATCTTTATGGCTTTGACGGGGCACTCGCGCAGACAGGTATAGCAAACCCGGCACCGATCCTTTACGGTGAATACCAACTGTTTATGTCTGCTGTTGTGTGCCATTGCAAAAGTTTGTTACTGTTAATAGTCAAATTAATTTACATTCCTTGCCTGATAATGGGTATGCAAGAGTTCATGACTCTTGTGCCCCAGTGGTTTACCAAGAAACTTATCATAAAGCTCAATAATGTAAGGATTCTTGTGTGATACCTTTATGGCATCCTTTTCATCTATATCGTACAAGGTTACCATGCGTGACCTAATGGCATCTTCCTGAGCACCAATAGGTTGGCCTCCGCCATTTATGCATCCTCCCGGACAGGCCATTACTTCAATAAAATGTATATCTGAACGACCATTGCGAATTTCATCGAGCAATAATTCAGCATTCTTTAAACCACTTACCACTGCTACTCCCACTTCCAAATCACCGATAGCAACACTTACTTCCTTTCGGCCTTCAAAACCACGTACGGCATTCACCTGGAATTTCACCAAGTCCTTTCCGGTAATCAGATAATGTGCTGTCCGTATTGCAGCTTCCATTACACCGCCCGAGGCACCAAATATCTTACCTGCAGAAGATCGTGTGCCAAGAGGAGAATCAGCTATTTCAGGTTCAAGCTTATGTATGTCAATACCATGAAGTCGGATCAATCTGGCAAGCTCACGAGTAGTCAATACAGCATCAACATCAGAAATACCATTATGCGTCATTTCTTCTCGTTGCTGTTCAAATTTCTTAGCAGTACATGGCATTACTGATACCGAATAGATATTTTCAGGATCAATGCCTTCCTTATCGGCGAAATAGCTTTTTACGATAGCACCCATCATTTGCTGTGGCGATTTGCATGTGGACAAATGAGGTATCATATCATGATAAAACCCTTCGGCATACTTGACCCATCCCGGACAACAGCTTGTAATCATCGGTAGGGTTCCGCCGTTTTTGATCCGGTCAACCAGCTCCGAGGCTTCTTCCATAATGGTAAGGTCAGCCGAGAAAGAGGTATCAAAAACAAAATCAAATCCTATTCTGCGCAAAGCAGCATTCATCTTGCCAATGATGTTGGTGCCCGGAGCTATGCCAAACTCTTCCGCCAGGGTTACCGAAATGGAAGGGGCATATTGAATGATGGTTACCTTATCCGGATTACTGAGGTAGTCCTTGGTTTCAGTTAGATGAGATTTTTCTTTTAGAGCACCGGTAGGACACACCATGATGCATTGTCCGCAATTAACGCAGCTTGATAGGTTCAGTCCGTGATTGAATGAAGTGTCAATAAATGTTTTGCTTCCTCTTCCAACAAACTCAATTGCTGAAACAGCCTCAATTTCCTCACACACCCTGACACAACGGCCGCAAAGTATGCATTTTGCAGGATCACGGACAATACTGGCACTCGAAACATCCAGTTTATAATTGTTCTTTTGTCCGCTAATTCTACGCTCGCGCACATTCAGATCTTCTGAAAGCTTCTGCAGCTCACAATTCCCGTTGCGTTCACAGTAAAGGCAGTCATCAGGGTGATTAGAAAGGAGCAATTCTACAATGGTCTTTCGCGATTCCACTACACGTGCAGAGTGGGTGCTGATCTTCATGCCATCGCTTACAGGCTCTGAGCAGGCTGTAACCAGGTTTTTCCGGCCATGCACTTCAACCACACACATGCGGCATGAGCCTGTTGGGAACAAACCTTTCATATGACATAAGGTGGGTACACTCATTCCGTTCCTGTTGAGAACATCTAAGATGGTATCGCCCTGATTGGCATACATGCGGTTGTTATTAACTTCAATTGTGAGATTCATCTTTGCTATAATTTATTTGTTTTCACAGTCAATATTTAGTTCACCAGAATTGCATCAAACTTGCAGGCTTCTTCACAAGCACCACAGCTGATACATTTGTCAGCAATTATAAAATGTGCTTGTTTGCGAGCTCCAATAATAGCATTGGTCGGACATTTTTTGGCACAAATCGTACAACCTGTGCACTTATCCACATCAATACTGTACTCTCGTAAATTTGTACAAACTCCCGCACTACATTTTTTGTCAAAAACATGCTCCTCGTATTCCTCGCGAAACCAGGTGAGTGTGCTCAAGACCGGATTGGGTGCTGTCTGGCCCAGGCCACATAATGATGTGTCTTTGATAACCTTACCTAAATTTTCAAGTTGAAGCACCCCTTTGAACCTTGCAAGTGGCTCATGTATTTCACGGTTTTTTGGTTTGGATGTAATGCTTTCTAAAATTTCGAGCATCCTTCGGGTTCCTTCACGACATGGTATGCATTTACCACAGCTTTCACGCTGAATGAAATCCATAAAAAACTTTGCCACATCTACCATACAAGTATCTTCATCCATGACGACCATGCCGCCTGATCCCATCATGGCGCCAACATTTAGCAACGATTCGTAGTCTACGGGAATGTCCAGGTTCTTCTCTGTGACACATCCACCCGAAGGACCTCCCATTTGAACGGCTTTAAACGTTTTCCCGTTGGGTATACCTCCGGCAATATTGAATATTATATCCCTTATGTTGGGTCCCATTGGTATTTCTATGAGGCCTGTAAGTGTAATTTTACCTGAAAGGGCAAACACCTTGGTTCCTTTTGAGGTTTCAGTGCCCATAGCGCTGAACCAATCGGCTCCTTTGCGTATGATTGTAGGTAGGTTTGCCAATGATTCCACGTTGTTAATGATGGTGGGTTTACCAAATAAACCGCTTGTGGCAGGAAATGGTGGTCTTGGGCGTGGCATGCCTCTTTTGCCCTCAATGCTGTGAATAAGTGCCGTTTCTTCACCGCAAACAAATGCCCCGGCACCTTTTTTAATGACAATATCAAGGTCAATTCCTGAGCCAAAAATATTTTTCCCAATAAGGCCGTATTCCTTGGCTTGCTCAATGGCAATCACCAGCCTCTCAATGGCAAGCGGATACTCTGCCCGTATGTAAACATAAGCCTTACTAGCTCCGATAGCATAAGCAGCAATAGCCATTCCTTCAAGTAACTTATGTGGATCACCTTCTATTACTGCTCTATCCATAAATGCCCCCGGGTCACCTTCATCGGCATTGCATATTAGGTATTTTTGATCTGCTTCGGTATTCAGAGCAAATTTCCATTTTCTGCCTGTTGGAAAGCCACCACCACCACGGCCCCTGAGTCCGCTTTTCTCAACAAAATCGCAAAGTTCTGCTCTGCTAAATATTTTTAAGACGTTTAAATAAGCCCTGTAACCGCCCCTGGCTATATATTCATCTATGCTAACCGGGT
>RRYU01003610.1_pt1 | contig 11468 bp, 7 predicted proteins | sample 2162651 | NCBI WGS metagenome assembly RRYU01 (sample SAMN10267283, study PRJNA491782) | microbial mat metagenome | isolation source: biomat in the production well | place: Japan: Minami-Kanto gas field, natural gas well KTG3 | collected 2017-06 | reverse complement strand
TCGAGGTACTTGACCCGGATCTTTTGGTAAAAATCGTAAATTCGGAACTGGTTGTTGCGCAACATGCCCTCCATGTGAGGCAGGCAGTTTTTGTGGTAAAGAGCGAAGACCGGTTCATAGCCTCCCGGGGTTCTCGGTACCACGGCATCCGCACCATTGCGCTGTTCGAGCAGCAATTCGAGTATGCGCGGGTTGGGATAAGGCATGTCGCACGGAGCGACGAAGACCCAGTCGGTTTGGGCCGCATGCAGTCCCGTATAGATACCGCCGAGAGCGCTGCCGGGGTAAATGTCGGGAATTGCGGGGATATCGGATTGGGCCAGATCAGGCCGATCGCCGGCAATCAGAACCTTGGGGAAATAGTTGTGCAATAATTCGAGGACCCCGGCAAGTAAGGGCTTGCCGGCGACGTCGATCGAGGCCTTGTCGTAGCCCATGCGCCGGCTTTTGCCGCCGGCCAGGAGAACGCCGGTGACTTCTTGGGTAGGGTCGTTGTGCGTTTTTTGCATAGCGAAATCAGTATAGTCGGGCAAAAAAAATATTCAAGATAATTGTTTCTCATGCCTTTTGACCTAGGTCAATTTTAGAAATAGAACAGCGTGTTAATTTTTGAGGAAAATTGTAACAGCGCTCCTCTCAAGTATACTTCAGTTGGGTCGCATGGTTAAGGGTTCAGCTACATGGGAAACATTGTCTCAGGAAGCTATATGAGCCTTTTTTTCTGAAAAACATGGAACACGCGGGCTTACTCCAACATGACGAGGTAAACCGATGACCAGACCAAGCGTTTATTGTGTTTATTTGCTGATCTCCGGATTGCTGCTGTCCACCCCGGCGTGGGCGCAGCCGGGTGACCCGTTGCGCGGTGAGGCCCTGTATGTCGGCGCTGCCGGCTTTGCCGCAGGCGGTGCGCCCTGCCTCGCCTGTCATGGCATTGCCGGTCATGAACTGGGACATGCCGCCGGCGCCAACTATGGGCCGGACCTGACGACGTTTTACGAGAACTACGGCGAGGAAGGGGTCGCGGCGGTGTTGGAGGACCTGTCGTTCGAGAGCATGGTGGCGATCTACGCCGACCGATCGCTGACCGACACCGAACGCGCCGACTTGACAGCCTTCTTCGGCAAGGTCGCCACTGCGGGACCTGCCAAGCTTGGCTCCGCGCTGGGGCTGCACGCCCTGTTGGCGACACTGGCACTGATGATTTTGATCGGGGCCCTGGGTTGGCGACGACTGCAGGGCGTCCGGCGGCCAATGCTAGAGCAGGCCGGGAATACGAAGGGAGAGAGCGCATGAGCTGGATCAAGGATATTGTCGACCCCAAATCCCGCCAGTGGGAAGAGTTCTACCGCAACCGCAACCAGTGCGACAAGGTGGTGCGCAGCACCCACGGGGTCAACTGTACCGGCGGCTGCTCCTGGAACGTCCACGTCAAGGACGGCATCGTCGGCTGGGAGCTGCAGGCGACCGATTACCCGGAGCTCGAAGCGGGCATCCCGCCCTACGAGCCGCGCGGCTGCCAGCGCGGCATTGCCTTCTCCTGGTACCTGTACAGCCCGCTGCGCATCAAGTACCCTTACCTGCGCGGCGTGTTGAGCGATCTCTGGCGCCAGGCCAAGGCCGAGCACCCCGATCCGGTTGCCGCCTGGGCTTCGATCGTCGAAAACCCGACCAGCCGCACGAGCTACCAGCAGGCCCGCGGCAAAGGCGGCTTCCGCCGCTCCAGCTGGGATGAGGTCGAAGAGATCATCGCCGCCTCCAGCATTTATATCATCAAGAAGTACGGCGCCGACCGCCTGGTCGGATTTTCACCGATCCCGGCCATGTCGATGCTCAGCTTCGCCGGCGGCTCGCGCTTCATGCAGTTGATGGGCGGCGCCAACTTAAGTTTCTACGACTGGTACTGCGACCTGCCGAATGCCTCGCCGGAGGTCTGGGGCGAGCAGACCGACGTCGCCGAAAGCGCCGACTGGTACAACAGCAAGTATATCGCGGTGATGGGCTCGAATCCGGACATGACCCGCACCCCGGATGCCCACTACCTGACCGAAGCCCGCCACAACGGCTCCAAGGTGACCGTCCTCTCCCCCGATTTCAACATCACCTCCAAGCACGCCGACTGGTGGCTGCCGACTCATGCCGGCCAGGACGGCGCCTTCTGGATGGCGGTCAACCATGTCATCCTGAGTGAATTCCATCATAAGGCCGAAACGCCTTATTTCATGGATTACCTGAAGCGCTACACCGACACACCCTTCCTGGTCGAGCTGCAGGAAAAGGACGGCGTGTACACGGCCGGCCGGATGGCCAGAGCCGGTGAGCTCGAGTGCTACAGCGATACGGAAAATGGCAACTTCAAGTACCTGGTCTGGGATGAAACCAGCCAGCAGGCCCGTATGCCGCTCGGCACCCTTGGCTTTCGTTGGCAGGAGAAGAAGGGCGAGTGGAACCTGCAGATGAAAGATGGTCAGGACGGCGCCGAGCTGGCCCCGGCGCTCTCCCTGCTCGAGGGCAGCGAGGATGTCCTGCAGGTGGCCTTTGACGATTTTGGCGAAGGCAACCGCGTCCAGCGCGGCGTGCCGGTCCGCTACCTGGCAACGGCTGGCGGCCGGATCGCGGTCGCAACCGTGTTCGACCTGCTGATGGCCCACTTCGGCGTTGACCGGGACCTGCCGGGCGACTATCCGCAGGACTATGATGCGGAAAACGCGATCTACACGCCGGCCTGGCAGGAGAAGTTCACCGGCATCGATCGCGCCAATGTCATCCAGTTCGCGCGGGAATGGGCCTCGACCGCCGACCAAACCGGAGGCAAGTGTTCCATCATCATCGGCGCCGGCATCAACCACTGGTACCATGCCAACCTGATCTACCGCTCCGGCATCGTCGCCCTGATGCTATGCGGCTGCGTCGGCAAGAACGGCGGCGGCCTCAATCATTATGTCGGCCAGGAGAAACTGGCGCCGGCCGCGCCCTGGGCCACCATCATGGGCGCCCTCGACTGGGCCAAGCCGCCCCGCTTCCAGAACGCGCCCTCCTATCACTATGTGCATACCGACCAGTGGCGCTACGAGCGCACCTCCGACGAGGCCAGAATCAACCCGGTCGCCGAGGACAGCCCGATCACGGCCGGACACACCATCGACCACCAGGTCCGTGCGGTGCGCAACGGCTGGCTGCCCTTCTATCCGCAGTTCGACCGCAGCCCGATCGAAACGGTCAAGCAGGCGGAAGCTGCCGGCGCCAGCGGTAATCAGGAGATCGTCGACTGGACGGTCCAGCAGCTGGTCGAGAAGAAGATGAAGTTCGCGGTCGAAGACCCCGACGCCCCCGAAAACTGGCCGCGCCTGTGGATCATCTGGCGCGGTAACGCCCTGATGTCAAGCGCCAAGGGGCATGAATATTTCCTCAAGCATTATCTTGGCACCCACACCAACAGCATCGCCCCGGAAACGGCGGAAGAGTTCGTCAAGGAGGTCAAATGGCACAAGCAGGCCCCCGAAGGTAAGCTCGACCTGGTGGTCGACATCAACTTCCGCATGGACACCTCGGCGCTCTATTCGGATATCGTGCTGCCGACCGCAACCTGGTACGAAAAAGACGATCTCAACACCACCGACATGCACTCCTTCATCCACCCGATGCAAGAGGCCGTGCCGCCCTGCTGGGAGTCGAAGAGTGACTGGGATATCTTCAAGGGGCTGGCGAAAAAGGTCAGCGAGCTGGCGGCAATCCACCTGCCGGAACCGGTGCGCGAGATCGTAGCGGTGCCGCTGCAGCACGATACGCCGGCCGAGATGGCCCAGTTCGAGATCAAGGACTGGAGCAAGGGGGAGTGCGCCGCGATCCCCGGCAAGACCATGCCCGGCCTGGCGGTGGTCGAACGCAACTATGTCGACCTGTACAACCGCTTCATTTCGTACGGCCCGGAAGTGCGCAAAAACGGCATCGGCGCCCACGGCCTCAATTTCGCGGTCGATGATTTCTACGACGCGCTGAAGGTGAGCGCGCCGACCCAGCAGTGGGGGGGCCAGGAGTATCCCTCGCTGGAACATGCGGCCCAGGCCGCCAACGTCATCCTGCAGCTGGCCCCGGAGACCAACGGCGAGATCGCCTGGCGGGCGTACGAGGCCGAAGAGAAGAAGGTCGGCCTGCCGCTGACCGACCTGGCGGAGAAGAATCGCGGCGTACGCACCACCTTTGCCGATTTGAAGGCGCAACCGCGGCGCCTGCTGAACAGCCCGATCTGGAGCGGCCTGACCGAAAACGGCCGGGCCTACTCCGCCTACTGTTTCAACGTCGAAAAGCTGGTCCCCTGGCGCACACTCACCGGCCGCCAGCATTTCTATCTCGATCACCAGGGCTACATCGCCGCCGGCGAGCACCTGCCGACCTACAAGCCGAAACCGGACCACAGCACCCTGCAGGATTTCCTGGCGACGGGCAGCGACGACCTGAGCATCATGCTCAACTACCTGACGCCGCACGGCAAATGGGGCATTCACAGCACCTACGGCGACAACCACCGCATGCTGACCCTGTCGCGCGGCTGCCACCCGTTCTGGATCAACGAGCAAGACGCCGCGGCGATCGGCGTGATCGACAATGACTGGGTCGAGGTCTACAACGACCACGGCGTGGTGGTCACCCGGGCGATTGTCAGCTCGCGCCTGCCGCGTGGCATCTCGTTCCTCTATCACGCCCCGGAGCGGACCATCGGCGTGCCCAAATCGCCGCTGCGCGGCAACAAGCGGGCCGGCGGTCACAACAGTCTGAACCGGATCCGGCTCAAACCGAATCTGATGCTCGGCGGCTACGGTCAGTTTACCTATGGCTGGAACTACTGGGGGCCGACTGGTGCCAACCGGGACACCTACATCCGGGTTCGCAAACTGAAAGGGGAGCCGCAGTGGTAACGGGGGTTGATGATGTAGGGGCAGACCCATGTGTCTGCCCTTCTCCAGGGCAATCAAACCTCGGGCGAACACATGGGTCCGCCCCTACGGGTATCGACAAAGGACAAACACCATGAATATACGCGCACAGGTGTCATCGGTTTTTCATCTCGATAAATGCATCGGCTGCCATACCTGCAGCATTGCCTGCAAGAACCTGTGGACCGACCGCAAGGGCGCCGAATACATGTGGTGGAACAACGTCGAAACCAAGCCCGGCACCGGCTATCCGACCAAGTGGGAGGATCAGGAGCAGTACCGGGGCGGCTGGCAGAAATCGGCTTCGGGGCTGGATCTGAAGCTCGGCGGCCGGGCCGGCCTGATCGGCAAGATCTTCCACAACCCGAGCCTGCCGACTATGGACGACTATTACGAGCCATTTACCTATCGCTACGATGAGCTGACCAGCGCGCCGGCCGGCACCGATCAACCCACGGCCCGCCCAGTGTCCATGGTCAGCGGCAAGCCGATGAAGATCGAGGCCGGCCCCAACTGGGATGACGACCTGTCCGGCTCCAACATCTACGCCGCCAACGATCCGGGCGTGATCAAGCTCAGCGCCGAGGAGCAGCGCCAGCTGTTCGCCATCGAGAAGATGGTGTTCTTCCACATGCCGCGCATCTGCAACCACTGCCTGAACGCCGCCTGCGTCGCCAGCTGCCCGTCCGGGGCGATCTACAAGCGTGGCGAGGACGGTATCGTCCTGATCAGCCAGGACAAGTGCCGTGGCTGGCGGATGTGCGTTTCGGCCTGCCCTTACAAGAAGACTTACTACGGCTGGTCGACCGGCAAGTCGGAAAAGTGCATCCTCTGCTACCCCCGCCAGGAAGTCGGCGAAGCGCCGGCCTGCTTCCATTCCTGTGTCGGCCGGATCCGCTACCTGGGCGTGCTGCTCTACGATGCCGACCGCATCGAGGAGGTGGCCGGACAGGAGGACCGGGACCTGGCTGCGGCCCAGCGCGCGATGATTCTCGATCCCTGCGACCCGCAGGTGATCGCGGCCGCCCGGCAGGCGGGCCTGCCGGAGGCCGTGCTCAGCGCGGCGCAGAACTCGCCGGTCTATAAATTCGTCAAGGAGTGGGGCCTGGCGCTGCCGCTGCACCCGGAATTCCGCACCTTGCCGATGCTGTTCTACGTGCCGCCGCTGCTGCCGGTACTGTCCATGGAGAACCGTGGCAACCAGAGGCAGGCCGATGATTTCTTCGCCACTCTGGAGCAGGCCCGACTGCCGATGCAATACCTGGCCGGCCTGTTCGCCGGCGGCAACGAGGAGGAGGTCAAGGCGGTCTACCGCCGGCTGATCGCGGTCCGCATCCAGCGCCGTCAGCAGAGCGTCGGCGACCTCACGTCGACCGACGTCGAGCAAGCCTGCCGGGTTGCCGGGGTGAGCATCGAACAGACCGAGGCTATCTACCGCATGACGGCGCTGACCCGGCTCAAGGAGCGCATCGTCATCCCACCGATGCTGCGTGAGCAGGCGATCGAAGCCGGTATGGACCCGGAGCAGCACCGGCAGGAGATGGGCTTCGGTAGCCGTCGGCCGCCGAAGAGGCGGTGGTAAACATGAACGAACTGACCCTGCATCAGGATCTCTGCCGCCGGTTTGCGCTGCTGCTCAGCTATCCCGACCACCGGATGAATGAACATACGGCCGCCTGTATGGCCAAGCTGAGGCCGATCAATCTCAATGCGGCTGCAGCCCTGGAACCTTTCCACCGGTTTGTCACGGCCAATGCCGACTGGCAGATCGAAGAAGCCTATACCGGCACCTTCGATCTGCAGTCGCTCTGTCATCCGTATATCGGTTACCAGCTGTGCGGCGAAAGCCAGCAGCGAACCCTGCTCATGCTCAAGCTGCGGGAACTTTATCAGCGTTTTGATTTTACCCCCGGCAATGAATTGCCGGATCACCTGACGGAAGTGCTGCGCTTTATCGGTTCGATCAATGACCGGGTCTGCCGCCTGGAGATTATCCGGGATGGGATTTTGCCGGCTCTGGCAAAAATGACCCTGGGCCTGGAGGATCACGAGCGCCCCTATCTGACCCTGCTGCAGGCTTTGCACTGTTTTTTATCGGAGCTTCCGGCCTCTGTCTCCGAGCAATTGCCCGCTGACCAGAACAAGGAGTATTCATCATGACTGACATGATCCTGTTCGGCGTCTTTCCCTACGTGGCGGTGGCCCTGATGATTGGCGTCGGTATTTACCGCTACGCAGTCGATCGCTACTCGTGGTCATCGCAATCCTCGCAGTTTCTTGAAAGCCGGGTGCTGTTCTGGGGGTCGGTCCCCTGGCATTACGCCATCCTGATTATTTTGCTGGCGCATTTCCTGGCGTTTCTGGTGCCGTCCGGCTGGGCGGTCCTGCTCGGTAATCCGCTACGCCTCTACCTGCTCGAGATCACCGGTCTGGGCCTGGGGATCAGCACCGTGATCGCCGTCGGCCTGTTGATCTTCCGCCGCGGCGTCAATGCCCGGGTGGCCGCGGTCACTAGGCTGATCGATTGGCTGGTGCTGGCGGCGCTGCTGCTGCAGGTCGCGACCGGCGTCTACATTGCCTTCACCCTGCGCTGGGGTTCGGTCTGGTACCTGCATACCGCCACGCCCTGGCTCTGGTCGCTCATCAAGCTTGATCCGCAAGTGCAATACCTCGCTGCTTTGCCATGGGTGGTCAAGCTGCATGCCTTCAACGCCTTCCTGCTGCTGGCCCTGTTCCCGTTCTCGCGCCTGGTGCACGTGGTCAGCGTGCCGCTCGCTTACCTGGCGCGCCCCTGGCAGGTCGTGGTCTGGTACCGGGCGCGGACCGGGAGTTAAATGCAGCTTCCCTACGGCCCGGTCGCCGCCTGACTTGTCTGTGAAACCCGGGAGATGATGTATGCAGGAAACCGTCACAGCGCAATCGCACAAGGTTCTGTTTCTCAACACACTGGCCTTCACGGTCTGCTTCGCGGCCTGGATGTTCAACGGCGTGCTGGTGACCTTTCTGGCCGACAACCAGGTGTTCGACTGGGGGCCGATCGAGATCGGCTGGCTGATGGGAATCCCGGTTCTGGCCGGCTCGATCTTCCGGCTGCCGGCCGGCATGCTCACCGACAAGTTCGGCGGCAAGCCGGTGTACGGCACCCTGCTGTTCATCTGCGCGATACCGATGTTCCTGCTGTCGAAGGCGGACAGCTTCCTCACCTTCGCCCTGTGCAGCTTCGGCTTCGGACTGGCCGGGGTAAGTTTTTCGATAGGCATCGCTTTCTCCTCGGTCTGGTATCCGCGCAAGTACCAGGGCACCGCGCTCGGCATCTTCGGCGCCGGCAACGCCGGGGCGGCCTTGACCACCCTGCTGGCGCCGACCCTGCTCAACCGGCTGACCGAGCATGGCGCCAATCTCGATGGCTGGCGGCAGCTGCCGGTCTATTACGCGATCATGCTGGCCGGCATGGGCGTGATCTTTTTCCTGCTCGCCGACAACAAGAAGCCGGCGTCGTCAAGCAAGAGTTTCACCCAGATGCTCGCTCCGCTCGGCGACGTCAAGGTCTGGCGCTTCGGCCTCTACTACTTCCTGGTGTTCGGCTGCTTCGTTGCCTTCTCGCAGTGGCTGGTGCCCTACTTCGTCAACGTCTACTACCTGCCGCTGGTCACCGCCGGCATGTTCGCTGCCGCTTTCAGCCTGCCCTCCGGAGTGATCCGCGCCCTCGGCGGCTGGATGTCCGACAAGTTCGGCGGGCGGACCGTAATGTACTGGGTTTTGGCCGCTTCGGTCTTGATCAGCGTTCTGCTCATCGTTCCCCGAATGGATATCTATTCACCCGGGCGCGGTGTCATGGCGGCCCGCGCCGGGACAGTGACGGAGGTTAGTTCCAGCGCGATCGTGGTCGACGGCAGGACCTATGCGGTCCACGTCAAGCCCGAGCCATTGAAGGATTACGATGACCAGATGCTGATCCTGCCGAGCAAGCAGGCCTGGCAGGAGCCGGTGGTCGAGGTCGGTCAGACCGTGCAGAAAAAAGAGCTGCTGGCCAAAGGGGTGACCCGCCTGTATTTCCAGGCCAACGTCTGGATCCTTGCCGTGCTGGTGATCCTGCTCGGCAGCATCTGGGGGATCGGCAAGGCGGCCGTGTACAAGCTGATTCCGGATTATTTCCCGGAAGAGGTGGGCGTAGTCGGCGGGATGGTCGGCGTCCTCGGTGGTCTGGGTGGCTTCGTCTGCCCGATCATCTTCGGTTACCTGCTGGAGTGGACCGGCCTGTGGACCAGCTGCTGGATGTTCATGTTCGCCCTGTCGCTGGTCTGCCTGGCCTGGATGCACCTGACCGTGCAGAAGATGATGCGCGACAAACACCCCGAAGATATGCAGAGGATCGAAGAGGATCAAGCCACGCTATTCGAAGCCGACCGTAAGGAGACCGCACATGCCGATTAACCTGGACAAATGGGACGTCGAAGACGAGCAGTTCTGGAACGCCACCGGCAAGAAGATCGCCACCCGCAACCTGTGGATTTCGATCCCCAGCCTGCTGTGCGGTTTTGCGGTCTGGCTCTACTGGAGCATCATTACCGTACAGATGATCAACCTGGGTTACCCGTTCAGCCAGGCCGAGCTGTTTACCCTCTCGGCGATTGCCGGCCTGACCGGGGCGACCCTGCGCATCCCAAGCTCGTTTTTGATCCGCATCGCCGGTGGCCGCAACACGATCTTCTTTACCACCGCCCTACTGATGATTCCGGCGATCGGCACCGGCCTGGCCCTGCAGGACAAGGCGACGCCGATCTGGATCTATTACATCCTGGCCCTGTTCTCGGGGATCGGCGGCGGCAACTTTGCCTCCTCGATGTCGAATATCAGCTATTTCTTCCCCAAGCGCGTGCAGGGCACCTCCCTCGGCCTGAATGCCGGCCTCGGCAATTTCGGCGTCACCACCATGCAGATCCTGATTCCATTGGTGATGACCATGGGGATTTTCGGCGGTGAGCCGCAGACCCTGATCAACACCAGCGGCACCTTGATCGGCAAGATTCCGGCCGGTACGGCAACCTACATCCAGAATGCCGGTTATATCTGGCTGGTGCTGCTGATCCCCCTGGCGGTGGCCGGCTGGTTCGGTATGAACAACATCACCACGGAAACGGTCTCGCCGGATATCGGGTCGACGCCCCGCTCCTTTGGCAAGATCACCGGCCTGCTGCTGATCGCCTTCGTCACCGCGTCCATCGGTCTCTACCTGTTGCTGCCGGCCCCGGTCGGCCTCGGCCTGCTCAGCAAATGGATCGTGCTGCCGCTGGTGATCGCCGCCACGGTGTTCGGCATGAAATACCTGACCTCCGGGGCCCTGCGCGCCAACCTGGAGCGGCAGTACAAGATCTTCAACAACAAGCACACCTGGGCCATGACCGTCATCTACACCATGACCTTCGGATCCTTTATCGGCTATTCGGCGGCCTTCGCTTTGTCAATCAAGGTCATCTTCGGCTTCTCGCACCTCATGGTCGACGGTGTCATGACCCATGATACCGCCAACCCAAACGGGCCGAGTGCCCTGATGTTTGCCTGGATGGGGCCGTTTATCGGCGCGCTGATTCGTCCGGTCGGCGGCAAGGTCGCCGACAAGCTCGGCGGCGCCATTGTCACCCAGTGGGTGTCGATCGTCATGATCGCTGCGGCTTTCGGCTGCGCCTGGTTCATGAAGGCTGCCTACGCTTCGCCGACACCGGAGCAATACTTCGTACCCTTCCTGCTTCTTTTCATTCTTCTGTTCGCCGCCACGGGAGTCGGCAATGGCTCGACGTTCCGCTCTATCGCCGTCATCTTCGACAAGGAACAGGCCGGCCCGGTGCTTGGCTGGACGTCGGCGGTGGCGGCCTACGGTGCCTTTATCATCCCCCAGGTCTTTGGTGAACAAATTAAGGCGACCACCCCGGAATATGCCCTGTACGGTTTCGCGGTGTTCTATTTTCTTTGCCTGGCACTCAACTGGTGGTTCTATACCCGCAAGAATGCCTATATCCAGAATCCTTGAAATAGATGGACTCAGCCCAAACCAGGAGCAGATAATGACTCAGCCTGATCATCAAACCCTCTGTCGGGAGATTGTCGACCTCGCCCCGGATGCCATCATGTATGCCGACCGGCAGGGGATCATTCGCCTCTGGAATCAGGGTGCGCAGCGGATCTTCGGTTTTTCGGCCGCCGAGGCTATCGGCCAGTCTCTCGATCTGATCATTCCGGAAAAGCTCCGCGCGCGCCACTGGGAGGGATACCATAAAACCATGGCCACCGGTGAAACGCGCTACGGCACGGCCCTTCTGGCGGTGCCGGCCATGCACCAGAGCGGGGCGCGGCTTTCCACCGAGTTCTCGATCGTGATGCTGCTCGACGTTGATCGGCAGCCGCTCGGCGTCGCCGCCATCTTGCGCGATGTGAGCGCGCAGCACCAGCAGATGAAGCAATTGCGTGAGCGGTTGGCTGAACTGGAAAACGGACCGGCCAGAAGCGTACTTTCTGCAGCAGAAAGGTTACCGGATA
>RRYU01003644.1_pt1 | contig 11470 bp, 13 predicted proteins | sample 2162651 | NCBI WGS metagenome assembly RRYU01 (sample SAMN10267283, study PRJNA491782) | microbial mat metagenome | isolation source: biomat in the production well | place: Japan: Minami-Kanto gas field, natural gas well KTG3 | collected 2017-06 | reverse complement strand
GTAAAAAGAGGGTTTAAAGCCAGACGTCGTCGTAACAAGATTCTTAAGCTGGCAAAAGGGTACCGTGGTGCCCGGAGTAAATTGTTTCGCTCAGCAACCGAGGCGGTGGATCGTGCTCTGAATTATGCGTTTCGTGATCGTCGGGTAAAAAAGCGTGATTTCCGTGCCCTGTGGATTGCCCGTATTAATGCCGCTGCGCGAGAAAATGGTATATCTTACAGTCGTTTGATCCACGGCTTAAAGCAAGCCGAAATTGCCCTGGATCGTAAAATTATGGCTGACCTTGCGGTTAATGATCCCGCGGCTTTCAGCGTTATTGCTGATGCGGCCAAAGCACGTCTGCAGTAAAAAAAAATCGCTGTTCATTTCCGGGAGACCGAGTGCCAGGCTCTGTCTCCCTTTTTTTTTCTAAACTGTAGTTTCTCGTTTTCCCTGTTGAAGTCAAAATCAGAACCAAACCACGGGTACCCGGTAGCTCGAGATACGGACAACACCATGATAGAACGTATACAGCAACTTCAGCACGATTCTTTAGCCGCTTTGCAAACTGCAGCATCACTAAAAGATCTTCAGTCAATCAGGGTTCAGGTTCTCGGCAAAAAAGGAAGTCTGACCGATATCATGAAAGGGATGCGTGATCTCTCTGCCGAGGAACGTCCGGCGATTGGCAGTCTGGTTAATACCTTCAAGGATGCTTTTGAAGAGGCGTATGCACAGCGCCAGACATATCTTGATGAACTCGAAATTTCCATCCGTCTTAAGCGTGAGACCCTCGATGTGACCTTGCCCGGACGTAAAAGCCCTAGTGGCAGTTTGCATCCGGTTTCCCTGGTCACCGATGATATTGTGGATATTTTTTGCCGCCTGGGCTTCTCGGTAGAGGAGGGTCCCGAGATTGAGAAGGATTTCTACAATTTTGAAGCTCTTAATATTCCCAAGGATCATCCTGCCAGGGATATGCAGGATACCTTCTACATCAACGATGATCTGGTTCTGAGAACCCACACCTCGCCGGTACAGATCCGTACCATGTTGAAACAGCCGCCTCCTATTCGCATTATTGCTCCCGGAACCGTCTATCGGCGCGATTCCGACCTGACCCACAGCCCGATGTTTCATCAGATTGAGGGGTTTCTGGTCGATGAGCGGGTGACCTTTGGCGATCTGAAAGGAATTCTGACCCATTTCCTCAATGAATACTTTGGTGCCGGGTTGCAGGTGCGGTTCCGTCCTTCCTTTTTCCCCTTTACTGAGCCCAGCGCCGAGGTCGATATTGCCTGTGTTATCTGCGGTGGTAGCGGCTGTCGGGTGTGTGGTGGCACCGGCTGGCTGGAGATTCTTGGATGTGGGATGATTGATCCGGAAGTTTTTGCTGCGGTCAATTATGACGCAACAAAATACAGTGGATTTGCCTTTGGTATGGGACTTGAGCGGATTGCCATGCTGAAATATGGGGTCAGTGATCTGCGCCTGTTCTTTGAAAACGATATACGCTTCCTGAAGCAGTTCAGTTAAGCGCAAAGGACCAAAAAGTTATGATCGTTACCTATAACTGGTTGAAAGAATTTGTCGATGTTGACGCGCCCCCACAGGATCTATGTCATCGCCTGACCATGGCCGGCCTCGAGGTCGATTCCCTCAAAGAATTAGGTGCTGGTCTTGAAACGGTGATCGTTGCTCGTCTTGATCGGGTCGATCCTCATCCGGATGCCGATCGTCTGACTCTATGTCAGGTTAATACCGGCAGCGAAGTTGTACCGGTAGTCTGTGGTGCGACCAATCATAAGGTAGGAGATCTGGTCGCCCTGGCACAGCCGGGTACGGTTTTGCCGGGCGCATTCAAGATAAAAAAATCAAAGATTCGCGGCCAGGTTTCCTGTGGAATGCTGTGCTCTGAAAAAGAACTGGGACTGGCTGATAAGTCTGAAGGGATTATGATTTTGCCGGCGCAACTGCCGCTTGGTCAACCGGTTTTTGATGTTATGGGGTGGCGTGATTATCAGATTGAAATTGGTTTGACCCCGAACCGTCCGGACTGTCTTAGTGTTATCGGAGTAGCCCGAGAAGTAGCCGCTTTATTCGGCAAACAGTTAAGGCTCCCGTCGATCAAACTGACGGAGACTGCTGAAGCAATAGGGTCACACGCCCGCGTTGATATTGATAACCCTCACGCCTGTCCACGTTATGCGGCACGCATGATTCGCGGGGTAAAGATTGGCCCTTCACCTGATTGGATGGTGCGGCGGCTTGAGGCTGTTGGTATGCGTTCGATCAACAATATTGTTGATGTGACCAACTACGTCATGATGGAGTTGGGGCATCCGCTTCATGCCTTTGATTTCCGCTTTGTTGAAGAAGGACGCATCGTCGTCAAGAGCGCACAGGAAGGTGAAAAATTCGCTACTCTGGATGGTCAGGAACACCTGCTGTCAGCTGATGATTTGATGATCTGCGATGGTCATAAGGCCGTCGCCTTGGCCGGTGTGATGGGTGGGCTCAATTCCGAGGTTCAGGACGATACGGAGACGATCCTGCTTGAAGCGGCTTATTTTAACCCGCTAACGGTGCGCCGTACGAGTAAGCGTCATGGTCTGCATACTGAATCCTCCCATCGTTTTGAGCGCGGTGCAGATGTTGATATGGTTCCCGTTGCCCTGGATCGGGCCGCTGCTCTGATGGCAGAATTGGGGGGTGGCAAGGTACTGGCCGGTGTTGTAGATATTTATCCACAGCCGCTGCAACAACGAAAGGTCATATTAACGTTGGCAAGTGTCCATCGCACCCTTGACCTGCCGTTGGACGCAACCACGGTTACTCAATGCCTTGAATCCATCGGTTTGAGCGTGGCAGCACAGACAGGGGAAAATCCCCTATTCGAGGTCAGTATCCCGAGTTTTCGCCCGGATCTTGAGCGCGAGATTGACCTGATTGAAGAAATAGCGCGCCTTTATGGCTATGATAAGATTCCGGTGACGATGCCAGTTGGCACAGTGGACGCGGGCGTACCGGCTGACCACCAACGCCTGCAGAGAAAACTGCGCGATATGGTTGTTGCTGCGGGATTTTCAGAAGCTATCAATTATTCCTTCATTGCTGTTCATGCGGTTGAGAGGCTCAGGCTGCCGGAGGACGATGTGCGTCGCCGTCAGGTGCCGATTTTAAACCCTCTTTCGGAAGAGCAGGCGGTGATGCGTACCAGTCTGGTGCCGAGTTTGCTGGAAACCGTTACCAGAAACCTTAATTACCGCAGCACCGATCTGCGTTTGTTTGAATTACGCCCGGTTTTTTTGTCTGGTGAAGGTGACCAGACCAAGGAACGCTTGTCCCTGACTGCCGTCATGACGGGACGCAGGGAGCCGGAAGGTTGGGCGCAGAGTAGCGCACTGGTGGATTTTTATGACCTGAAGGGGGTTGTTGAAGGCCTTTTGACAGCGTTTGGCCTGGAACATGCCAGATTTACCGCAACGCCAGTACCCGCTTATTTGCATCCGGGCAAGTCCTGTGGCTTGACAACTGAGGGTGGGGTCCTCCTGGGTTGGCTTGGTGAAGTCCATCCCCGCACGCTGACAGCTTTTGATATTGAGCAGCCGATTTATTTACTCGATCTGGATGCCGAAGAACTGCTTTGTCAGTATGTGTCACGGCGGTCTTTTACTCCCCTGTCACGCTTTCCCAATGTCAGTCGCGATACGGCGTTGCTGGTGGATGAAGATGTCAGGGCCGAAGAGGTACTCGATATTTTGCGTCAACATCAGGCCAGAACCGTCGAGGATCTGAACCTGTTTGATCTCTACAGCGGCAAGGGCATACCACCGGGCAAAAAAAGCATCGGGATTCGTATTCGTTATCGCGATATGACCAAGACTCTCACAGAAGAAGAGGTTGGCAAGGCGCATGACAGGATGATCAGCACCTTATGCGAAAAATTGGCTGCTGAAATTCGCTGATAGCACTTGCGGCAACTTTGCCTCTATGGTACAAAACTATTGAAATCAAATAGATACTTGATTCCATGCTAATTTAAAAAAGGCAGGAGGGTTTATGACAAAAGCCGATTTGATAGAGAATGTTTATCTGACCACCGGGTTCTCAAAAAAAGAATCTGCAGAAATTGTCGAGATGGTTTTTGACTTGATGAAGTCAACTCTCGAGGATGGTGAAAAAATCAAGATTGCCGGGTTTGGCAATTTTGTTGTTAAAGAAAAAGCTTCCCGGCGTGGGCGCAATCCGCAGACCGGTGGCGAAATCGAGATCTCTGCACGAAAAATTCTGACATTCAAGCCGAGTCAGGTACTCAAGGCGGCCATTAACGAAGCTTCCTGAGCTACCTTAAAGAGCAGCTGTGGCTGATATTCCCGACAAACTGTTTTTCAAAATTGGTGAGGTGGCGGACCTCCTCGATCTCAAAACCCATGTATTGCGTTATTGGGAGACAGAGTTCGTTTGCCTTAAACCGGTTAAAAGCCGTACCAATCAGCGACTTTATCGCCGTAAGGATGTAGAAACGGCCCTGTTGATCAAAGACCTACTTTATCATCAGGGCTTTACTATTGCCGGGGCGCGAAATCAGCTTGATCATCGAAACAGTCTCGACCTGCCTGCCTCTTCCAGTGAAGAGCCCATCCCTTCCGCACAGCAACGGTTGATACAAGTTAAGTCTGATCTGTTGGCGTTGCGCCAATCACTGTTAAAAAACCAAAGACCCATCGAAAAGTAACGACGTGCTGATATTGGTAACCAACGATGATGGCGTATATTCTCCCGGTCTGCGAGCACTTGCGGATGCCATGGCGACTCTCGGCGAGGCTGTGATAGTTGCTCCGGACCGCAATCGCAGCGCCGTTGGTCATGCCCTTACCCTGGAACATCCACTGCGTGCGCAAGAAATTGAGCCCCGTATCTTTGCGGTCGATGGAACCCCGACTGACTGTGTCAATCTGGGAATTCACGGTCTGATCATGCAACGCCCTGATCTGGTTGTTTCCGGCATTAACAGTGGCAGTAATATGGGGGACGACATTACCTACTCAGGAACGGTCAGCGCAGCGCTGGAAGCTTCGTTGATGGGGATACCGGCCATCGCTGTATCTTTGGACGCCAACATATTTTCTGATTCCGACCTGCTGGTTGTCACCCGATTTGTCGTTAGTCTTGCCGGGCAGGTGATGGACAAAGGGTTGCCGCCCGACACTTTTCTGAATGTCAATGTTCCCTCCGGCCGTTGTCTCGGGGTGGAGATTACCCGTCAGGGTAAACGCCGTTATGGAAGTGCAGTGATTGTGAATGAAGATCCTCGTGGTCGCAAATACTACTGGATCGGTGGTTCCAGTGTTGGCTTTGAGGATATTCCAGGGACAGATTGCTGTGCCGTATCACGCGGGTATATCTCGGTAACGCCCCTGTATACCAATCTGACCAGTGACAGTTGTTGTGAAAGTCTGAAAAGCTGGTCGCTTCAGTGCGATGATGGAGGCGCGTGATGGTGGACTTCACCGTCGCTCGGCGGCGAATGGTTGAGCAGCAGATTGTTACCCGTGGGATTAACGATCCACGTTTGATTGATGCGATAAACAAGGTGCCGCGCCATTTTTTTGTTGATGAAGGACTTCGCGGCCATGCTTATGCTGATGGCTCACTGCCAATTGGTCACAAACAGACCATCTCCCAGCCCTACATGGTTGCCGCTATGTCAGCGGCACTTGAGTTGCGGGGGCATGAGCGGGTGCTTGAAATAGGTACCGGTTCAGGTTATCAGACCGCCATTCTCGCCATGCTGGCTAAACGTGTCTATTCCGTTGAACGTATCGGTGCCCTGGCCGCCCGCGCCCGGAAGGTTCTTGATCAATTGCACATCAGCAACGTTAATATCAAGACGGCTGATGGCACCCTCGGTTGGAAAGATCAGGCTCCGTTCGATGGAATTCTGGTTGCCGCTGGCGCCCCTGACGTGCCAGACGAATATCTTGTCCAGTTGACTGTAGGTGGCAAGCTTGTGATGCCGGTAGGGGGGTATCATCAGCAGAGCCTGATTCGGATAACCCGTCTTGATCAAGATCAGTTTAAACGTGAAGAACTGATGGGCTGTCGCTTTGTACCACTGATTGGTGCGGCTGGATGGTCTGAGGCTGATGAACCCTAGGTTGTTTTTGATGAATTCACTATGTTGAAATCTATACGTCGCCTTTACGACTGGGTCCTGACCTGGGCCAACAGCCGCTATGCACTGCTGGCGCTAGGGTTACTCGCCTTTACCGAAGCCAGTTTTTTCCCGATTCCCCCCGACGTTCTGATTATGGCTCTGGCCCTGTCCATGCCACAGAGATCGTTTCGCTACGCCCTGATCGCCACGGTTGGTTCGGTACTGGGGGCAGCCCTAGGTTATGCGATAGGCTGGGGGCTGTGGGATGTTCTAGCGGGCTATTTCTATGCTTATGTGCCCGGTGTTACCGAAGTGAGTTTTGCCCGCGTTGGCGAACTGTTCAGCGAATATGATTTCTGGATTATCTTTGCTGCCGGTTTTACTCCGATCCCCTATAAAATCTTCACTATTGCCGCCGGGGTGTTTGCCATTAATTTTCCGGTATTTATGCTTGCATCCCTGATTGGCCGCGGTTTACGCTTTTATCTGGTTGCCACCCTGTTCTATTATATGGGGCAGCCGGCTCGTACCCTGATTGAAAAGTACTTCAATCTGTTAACCGTTATTGTTTTTGTTCTTATTGCGGTTGCTGTTGTTGTCCTCCGGCTGACCAGTTGATGGCCAGGGCTGATGACTTGGAGAATAACTTAATTTTAATTGCCGGCAGCAGGAAGGTGATAGTGCTTCTGTCCCGTTTCTCATTGGCTTTGTTGATTGCTGTGACCGTTGTGGCTGTTTTGACAGCCTGTCACCGTGGGGTCTATCATACCGTTGAACCGGGCCAAACCCTTTTCAGAATCAGTCGTACTTATGGGGTTGATAGCGATTATCTCGCCCGTATTAACAATATATCCGACCCGACGCAACTCCGGACCGGTACCAGGTTGTTTATTCCTGGAGCCGATCAACGTCGTCGTGTAGCGGTTGTAACGCCTCCACCGGCCTCCACTACCGTCCGTACAACCCCTCCGCTGCGACCAGCTACGCCGACACCTTCATCGCCGCTTCCTGCCCCGGTACCACGTCCAACCCCAACTTCATCACCACCCCCCAAAGTAGCCAGCGTACCGCAAAAGAAGCTTAACTGGCCGCTTGAAGGGCGCATTGTTCGGCAGTTCAGCCCTTCAGCCGAGGCGGGGGCGGGGCGCGGTATTGAAATAGCGGCAATGCCAGGCACATCGGTGCTGGCTGCCGAAGCCGGACGGGTGATTTATAGTGGTGATGGGGTCAGTGGTTACGGACATCTGGTGATTTTGCAGCACGATAATCAGCTCTTTACTGTCTACGGATTCAATCAGCGTACTCTGGTAGATCAGGGGGTGTTTGTCAGTCGGGGCGACAGAATTGCCGTGTCTGGGACACCACCTGCGGGGGGGGAACCACGTTTACATTTTGAGGTTCGATCCGGAAAGGAGCCGGTAAATCCTCAATTGTATCTCCCATAGTGATCACTTTGACCATATTAAAAACCCAGGGATTTGGAGATTATTGATGAGCAGATACAATTCAGAAGAAGATCAGCCGGAAGAGTTGGATGCTTTGCCCGGTGGTGAGTCCGATGGTGAGTCCGATGGTGAGGAAAACAACCAGCATCTAAAGACGGATGCTGAGGATGAGGACGAAGAAAAGGAATACCAGCCTGACGATCAGTCATCAACGGCTGATGCCATTAAGCTCTACCTCAAGGATATCCAGAAAAGCCAGCTGTTAAGCGCTGAACAGGAACGTGAACTGGCTGAATTGATCGCTGCCGGGGATGAGCATGCCAGAGCACGGATGATCGAGTCGAATCTGCGCCTGGTTGTTAAAATTGCCAAGCGTTATATGAATCGCGGCTTGCCTTTTCTTGATCTTATCGAAGAAGGTAACATGGGGCTGATCAAGGCCGTTGAAAAGTTTAAAGTCAGCAAAGGGTGTCGTTTTTCTACCTATGCCACCTGGTGGATTCGGCAGTCGATCGAACGTGCTCTGGTGAATCAGAGCCGTACTATTCGCTTGCCGGTACATGTCGCCGATGAAATCAATAAGCTTGTTAAAGTGAATCGCGAACTGGTTCAGACCCTTAAGCGTGATCCCTCCACCGTAGAAATCGCTGCTGCCTTGGGTGTCGGAGAGCACCAGGTCGAAAAAATGCAGGTCCTGCTCAGAAAGACCTATTCAATTGAGCATCCCATGGGGGAGAATGATGATTACAGCCTCATGGATACTGTTGAGGACAAAAATCTCGTTGATCCTGCCAGCACTATTGAGGATGTCGATCTTTTTGTCCATGTTCTTGAGTTGATGGACGATCTGAGCGAGACTGAACGTGAAATCTTGATTATGCGATTCGGCCTGGACGATTCCGAACCACAAACCCTTGACACTATCGGCCAACTTTTCGGAGTGACCCGCGAGCGTATTCGCCAGATTGAGGCCAAGAGCCTGGCGACCCTGCGAAAAGCCGCGCAGCAGAAACTCATGTCGTCTGAACCCTGACCATTGTTTACGGGAGAACAGTCAATGGATGATTTAAAGAATATTATTCGGGACATCCCTGATTTTCCCAAAAAGGGGATTATCTTTAAGGATGTAACCACCTTACTGGCCGATGCCAAAAGTTATCAGCGCATGATTGACCTGCTTGCCCACCGTTATATCGGCGAAAAAATTGATCAAATTGTCGGTATTGAGGCGCGAGGGTTTATCCTCGGGGCGGCGCTGGCATATAAGCTTGGAACCGGGATCACCCTGGTACGCAAATCAGGAAAACTCCCCTACAAAACCCATCAGGTAACCTACGATCTGGAATATGGCAGTGATGTTCTTGAAATTCATGAAGACGCTTTCAAGAAGGGCGACCGTGTCATCATTGCTGATGATCTGCTTGCTACCGGTGGCACCATGTCCGCAGTTATTCAGCTCTTAGACCGCGCCGGAGCTGAGCTGGTTGAATGTGCTTTTCTGGCCGAGCTGGAATTTTTAAATGGCCGCAGTAAATTGCCCGAGGGGAAGGTTTTCAGTCTGCTCAAATTCTGATGGTGGGTTGCCGTCAGCAGTGGTTTCATGTATAAGCCTGCATACGACCCCATAGCTCAGCTGGATAGAGCGACTCCCTCCTAAGGAGTAGGCCGGAGGTTCGAATCCTCCTGGGGTCGCCATCAATATTAAAACCTCCGACAGAAGGATTCGAAGCGCAGTGAACGCTGACTGTATGCCAGAAGAGCAGCCATGGATGGCCGCGGCAGTGAGCCTAGGGGCGCCGCCATGTTGGCGGTGACCCAGTGGGCGAATCCTCCTGGGCCGCCAGAACAAGCAATTGACAGATCAGCAGGATGCTGTTATAAAAGCGCCTCATGCGGGCGGTTAGCTCAGCGGGAGAGCATTCGCCTCACACGCGAAGGGTCACTGGTTCAATCCCAGTACCGCCCACCAAAAATTCCAGACTCAAGCCTACGCCTTGGGTCTTTTTTTTGTTCAGGTCTGGCGCCTGAATGTAAAAGGATGCAAATAATATGCGTTATATCTGCACCTGTTGTGGCTACGTTTATGATCCCGAACAGGGAGATGCCTTGAACAATGTGCTTCCCGGCACTGAATTTGCTGACTTGCCGCCGGAGTGGGTGTGTCCTTTGTGCTATGCTGAGCGGGATCAGTTTGATCCCCTGGATTAAATATATATCCTATAGCGTTTCCAGGCGCTGCTTCAATTCGCTCATCTGCTCTGTTTCGATGTTGCCAAAGGCCAGGCGCACGAAGGATTCCAGGCCTGGACCGAAGGCCTCACCTGCTAAACAGATAATCCCCGCCTTGTCAAGAAGTTTCCGAGCTGCCTGACGACCGCTCAGGTCGTCCCAGGGATGTTTGACCCAGGCGAAAAAAGAACCGCTGGCAGTCAACTCAAATCCGTTGATACCGGTGTCAAAACAAGCAGAAACAGCAGCGTGACGTTGTTGCATCTGTTGGGCTTTTTCTGCAATCCACCTATCTAGATGACCACATCCATACTGCAGTGCCAGTTGTGCCGGGCGTGGCTGACAGACCGCCATACTGTCCTGTATTTTTAACCCTTGTTCGATCAGTTCAGCAGCACCGATCAGGGCACCACAGCGCAAGCCGGTCAGCGCAAAAGTCTTGCCGAAAGAAGCGATGTGGACAAAGTGCTTTTGCCAGTTGCTGCGCATAAAGAGCTGATGCGGCGGAGAGTTGCTGAAGTTACCGATAAAGCTGTTATAGGTTTCGTCAATGATCAGGATGATTGAGTGCGATTGTGCCAGATCAAAAAGTTGGTCCAGTTGCCAGGACGGAATAACCGCCCCGGTCGGGTTGCTGGGAGATACCAGTAGCAGGGCACGGGTTTTGGCGGTAATTTTTTTTTCGATGTCAGCAAGGTTAGGGAGGCCGCCCGTTGCTGGAATAAAGGGAATATATGTTGGCGTTACCCCGTAGCTTTGCAATGCCATCAAATGATCGAAATAGGCAGGCAGGGGTACAATGACTTCATCACCCGGTTGACACAGGCACAGCATCGCCAGCCAGAAGGCCTGACTGGCGCCGATGGTCAGGCAGACCTGGTCGGACTTCGGGCCACTCTGGTAGTGACGCTGATACCAGTTGCATAGATCAGTCCGTACATCCGGCAACCCTTCGTCCGGGCTGTAGCGATAGGTGGCCGGATCATCGAGTGCCTGATGCAGATGAGCGATGAGTTCCGGAGCCGGAGGGTAATTGGGCACCGCCTGACATAGATCAAGTAAAGGTGATTCTTTTGTGATGCTATGCTCACCAAGCCAGCTTTTGACTTCGGTAATTGGCGGTGGCTGCACCTGGTAAAGGCGGCTATTGATTTTCATGACTTAAATATCCACCCTGAGTGTTCGCAACCCGTTCTCTTAGAGGATGCCCTGCAGATACTGGATGATATTGGTTTTAATCGGCATGAAATACACATTGCCTTGATGATCGTGGGCAAATTCGAGGGTTTGGCGGGCAAACTCACGGTTCCATTCAAGGGTTGCTCTAAAATCACGCGGGAAAATGGCGTGGTTTTTGTTTTCCCAGTAACTGCGGCTACTGTCTGTCAGAACCGGCGATACCCCCCAGTAAATGACAGTATTGTGAAAGAATCCTTGGTATATTTCCATCAGGCGCAGATCAAAAAATGGCTGGGTGAAAAAACCATCGGCACCGGCGTCCTGCTTGGCGCGCATGTAGTCAATCTCATCTTTGATGCCACTGCGATAGGGGTCAATTCCGGCGTATATTGTCAGCTTTGGACATTCACGCTTGAGTCGCCTAATCATTTCGAGTGAACTGGTACGGTAATAGGTATGCTTCATCTCCTGGGGGGGG
>RRYU01018554.1_pt1 | contig 11476 bp, 9 predicted proteins | sample 2162651 | NCBI WGS metagenome assembly RRYU01 (sample SAMN10267283, study PRJNA491782) | microbial mat metagenome | isolation source: biomat in the production well | place: Japan: Minami-Kanto gas field, natural gas well KTG3 | collected 2017-06 | reverse complement strand
GCGCCTTTACCGAGCGCCGAATTATCGCCGTCGATCAGGCAGACGCTTCTTCAGTGGATTCGTTAATTGCCAAAGTGCTTCAATGCCGGCAATTTCTGGCTGTACCCTGGCTTGCCGGGCAACAAACTGTTGCCGTTTTGGTGATCGGCTATGTTAGCAAAAACTGGCCAGTATCGCGGGAACAAATGTCGCTGCACCGGTTGTTCGGGCAAAGTTCGGCTGCGCGGATGTCGGCTTTACGGACTGCTTTTGATTTACAACAGCAAAATTTACAGCGGCAAGTATCCTTGTGGCGGCTGAATGCGCGTAAGGTCGTTCATGAGATCAATAACCCTTTAACCCTGGTCAACAATTACTTGTATTTGCTCAAAACCAAGCTGACCGGCGATCAACCAAAGGAAATTGCCTATCTGCAAAACGAAATCGAACGGATCGGCCGGATAATCATGCGTTTAACCAACAACCCAGAGCTTGACGACAAGGTATTGACCTCGGTCGATATCAATGCTCTATTAGCGGAAGTGGCGACTGTTTTTTCCAAGAGTTTGCCGATCGATCATTCGATAACCATCAAAGTCAAGCTGGCCGATAACCTGCCCAGGCCCATGCTCGACGCAGTCAAGTTACGGCAATCTCTGGTGAATCTGGTCAAAAATGCGGTCGAGGCCTTTTCTGAAGGTGGCATCATCGAGCTGGTAAGCTTGGCGCCGATCACAGTTGGCGGCCAGGATTATGTTGAAATTCAGGTGAACGATACCGGACCGGGGTTGCCCGAATCCGTGCGCCGGAATCTGTTTGTCGCTAAAATTTCAGGTAAGCCCAATCATCAAGGACTGGGGCTGGTTATTGTTAAAAACCTGATTGACGAGTTGGGTGGCTCAATCAGTTATTCCTTTCATCCGGATCATGGAAGTTCATTTCGGTTACTGTTCAAGAGTACCTAGATCAGACTGAGACCAGCCATGCAATGCATTGACCACACCGTATCCGTTGACAGCCCGCCATCGACTCAGGCTGCCGTGATGGACCTATTGCTGGTGGAAGATGAGGTGCAGCTCAGAAACAGTTTGCGCGAAATTCTCCAGCTTCAAGGGTTTCAGGTTGAAACGGCCGAGTCGGCCGGTCGGCCATACGGTTGCTGCAACAAAATTCCATACCGCTGATTTTACTGGATCTAAACATGCCCGATCAGTCCGGACATGAAGTGATCCGGCATATAGATCGGCAACGCTTGAGTTCACTGGTGCTCGTGATCAGTGGCGAGGCCACGTTTGCTCAGGCTTCAAGCGTTCTCGGCTTTGCTTGTGTCCAGGGGTTTATTCACAAACCGTTTTCCATAGAGGAATTGTTGCATTCTATTGACAATGCCCGCCAAAAAATTGCATTGCAAGCGGAGTGTCTAAAAACCAAGGCAAAACTGCGTAAATCCGAGCAGCTGCATCGGTTCTTTGTTGAAAACTCTCCGGACATCATCTATATGCTGAATGCCAAGGGTGAGTTCATATTTCTCAATGATGCCATTGAGAGAATTCTGGGGTTTTCAAAAAAAGAACTCCGCCACAAGCACTTCAGTGAACTTGTTCATCCTGACGATTTGGCGTTGGCGCAAAATGTATTTAACGAGCGTCGAACCGGAAAGCGCGGCAGCCGCGAGGTTGAATTTCGCTTAAGGTGCGCCGATGGAAAAAATCATGGGCGGCAGGTCGAGATCAGGGCGCTTACCATTGAGTTGTCGTCGTGCGGGATATATACCAGTCGAGGCGAAGGCGATGATCCCGCGTTTTTCGGTACTTATGGCATCATCCGTGATTTCCACGACCGCCGCCAAGCTGAGAAAGAATTAATCAAACTGAAGCTGGCGGTTGATCACAGCCCGAATATCACTTTTATTCTTAATAAGGGGGTGGTGATCGAGTACATCAATCATGCGGTGTGCAAACTATCGGGATTTGATTCTGATGATTTGGTCAGGCAGCATGTTGATATTTTGTTTGCTCAAGACAATCCCGGCTCCAGGTATTACCCCCAAGTCGATGTCGGTCATGAACCTTCAGTCTGGCGTGGCAGTGCGCTTTATCGCAAAAAAAATGGCGAAAACTACTGGGTGCAGCAAGCCATTGCGACGATATTGGATGATTCCGGACAAGTCAGTCATTTTGTCACCATTGCCGAAGATATTACCGAGACCCTGAAACAACGGCAGAAAATCGCCTACCAGGCGACGCATGATCCACTGACCAATTTAATCAACCGGCATGAATTTGCCCGTCGATTGAGCCGGGTAATCGCCACAGCCAAACAAGAGCAATCCAGTCATGTGCTGTGTTATCTGGATCTGGATCGGTTCAAGGAGGTCAATGACTGTTGCGGTCATGCCGCTGGTGATGAGCTGCTTCGGCAGGTAACCCGCCATCTGGCTGAGATCACCCGAAAAAGAGATACGGTTGCTCGTTTGGGCGGTGATGAGTTTGCCATTTTGATGGAACATTGCTCGCTGGATCAGGCCCGCATCATAACCGAAAAAATCCACGACATGATCAATGAATTCCAGTTTCATTGGCGGCAGCAATGTTTTCAAATCGGCGTCAGTATAGGTTTAGTTTTAATCGATGCGGATCAAGGTTTTATGAACAGAGTTCTGGAAATGGCCGATACTGCCTGCTATAAAGCCAAGCAAAGTGGGCGCAATCGAAGCTATGTTTTGATGCCGGAGAAAACCGATGACATCGATGTCTTGGTCGGTGGTAAGCAAAGCTGGCCGATCCGGGTTCAGCAAGCTATGGATGAACATCAATTTCAGCTCCATTTTCAAGCGGTGCATGGCTTAGTTGCCCGAGACCGGCCTGAGTTTTATGAGATTCTTCTGCGTTTGCAGGATGACGACGATTTGTTGCTGAAACCGACTGGTTTTCTACCCGGTGTTGAGCGCTACGATATGAGCGGCGCGGTTGATCGCTGGGTGTTCAATGAGGTTTGCAAATGCTTGAATACACAAAAATACGCCGATATTACGTGCTCTATCAATCTGTCAGTGGCCAGTATTTTGGACCCGGAATTTTGTCGTTTTGTTCAAGTGACGGTCGACGATTATCAGCTATCTCCGAAGCGTATTGCTTTCGAAATCAGTGAAATGGCTGCCACCGAACATTTTTCGGCATTACTGATATTTCACACAGCGGTGCGCGCGGCAGGGTTTGGCTTTGTGTTGGATAATTTTGGCCATGGTTTGTCATCGGTAGAGTTGCTCAAGACTTTGTCGGTGGATTGGCTTAAGTTGGATGGCCGTTTATTAACCAGTCTTGCGACCGATGCGGTTGATCAGCAAGTGGTGAAAGCCATGGTCGAAATAGCCCGTACCCTTGATATCAAACTGGTAGCCAAGGGTGTGGAGCAGAACGCCACTGTCGACATATTAGAGACCCTGGCAGTTCCTTACGGCCAGGGGCATTACTTGAGCACGGAACGTCCGTTCGGTATCCGCTAACGATGAACCGCTTACTCAATCATGTGTTGGTCAGCGCTTGGTGAGTGTTTTTAGCCATTCTGAAAAAGGTTTCAGTATTTTGTTCCAGACCATTTTCAGTAGTTTTTTAACCGCACCAGCCAGACATTGATCCAAGCCGGAGTCTTCAGGTAAATTCAGTGCCGCAGCCAGCCGTGTCCGGCTCTGTTCGACCACCGGCGCCACGCCTTCGATGAAAACGAAACGAAACGCCCACATTTCCAGTATCGACACAAACCACATCAGCATGAATGACAGGCCCATGCCAAAACCGGCGAAAATGACCAGCCAGGCAAACCAGGGATGCAGCTTGGTCAGCCACCATGACATGATATCGGCGATAAGAAATACATACGGCATGCCGATAGCAAGGCTTTTAATGCGATTGGGTGCGGTTTGTGAGAAGCTGAAGATCAGGCCGACAAACATGAAAATAAAACTGATACCGAACAAATGAATATGCGATACCCGGGTCAATGAGGAAAAGGTTGCACCTTCATCCTGCTCGGTTACTGCTTGCAATTGTTTAAAGTCGTTATAATTCGGAATGCCCGAAGCGTCTTCGTTATGACACATAACGCAGTTTTTCTCGATAATCGCTTTCGCGCCGGTGCTGGCGTAATCTTCCGCCCGCGCGCCGTCGCGCGCCCACTGGATCAATTCAAAGCGCTCTTGTTCCGAGGCATACGCTTTCATTGAACCATTCAGCTTTTGCTCAAGCACGGTGCCGGAACGGTTACCGTAATAGCTGTAGACTATGTCATCGACAGACAAACCGAATTTACCGTCGGCCATGCCGTGGGTAAACAGAATCTGAATAAGGGCAAACAGATAACCGACACCCACGGTTATCAGATAACCGGTAAACAGAACTTTCAGCGGGCTATCCAGATCTTTCAGATAATATTGAAAAGGGTTCATCGGACTCAGAATTTGTAAGGAAAAATGAAGAAGTACGGTTAATGCGTAGCCGGCAGTTTTCGAAGCACCACGGGGCGACCAAAGTAAGAAAACAAAAAACCGCGCTGCCAGCGACTGATCAGCGTCAGACCGGTAGCCAAGGCGACAAGCGCACCGGCGGCAACGATCAGATCACGCTGTGCCATGCTGGCATCCAGACTGAATTCCAGGCTCGCCGCAGTGATAAACAGCAATAGCAGGGGAACCAGATATTGCAGCAGTGAGGCCGATATTAAGCTGTGTTCCTCGATGCCGATGACCACTTCATCGCCTGGCTTCAGTTCAAGATCACAGTCCACTTCGATCAGCCGCTTAGGCAGCAGCCGTTCAAGCAGGGAGGTGGCGCAGGTCTGCTGTTGCCGGCAACCGCCACAATGACTGGTTTTACGGCTGTCAACCCAAACGGATTGCCGTTCAACCTTGGCGACAATGGCACGTTCTTCAATCATAGGTTTGACTGGGTCATTATGCTCATCAGTCTAGCACGCTTATTGTTTGATCGAGATGTCAGGATTGTTTAGTTTTTGAGCAAAATGACTCGGTAACGCTGAAATTCAATGTCTGGCTGCCAGAAGTCGCCGGCCAGTCCGGCCTTGAGTTTCAGGTTCCGCAAGAACGCCGAAGGTTCCGGTAAGGATTGCCAGACTGAAGGTAGAAATGTGGCCTGGTGTTGTTGCCAGCGCAGGATCAAACCATCCTGATCGGGCGTTAATTGACCAATCAGGTCAGCTTCGCTTGTCGCCGTAATCGCTTCCGGCGTGGTCAGGATAGAGATTTCCAGCTTCAGTTCGTCGACTTCGGTTTTGCTGACCGGGGCAAAGCGCGGGTCGTGAAAGGCCGCCTGAAAAGCGTTTTCCGCGACATCGATCAGCAATGGGCGCACCGCTTCAAGCCGACCGATACAGCCGCGCAGTTGGCCGTGTTGATAAAGGGTTACGAAGGTGGCCGCCGGCTGCACAAGATTTTCGCTGGCTCCGGCCAGTGTTGGTTGACAAGGTCGGCCGTAAACCAGTCCTGATCGAAGGCTGGCCCAAGCCGTTTGCAACAATTGCTGCTGTTCGCTATCAGACAGCGACAAAAGCGCCATAACCGACCACTCTACTGTTATCACCGGTGATTTCACCGGAATGGCCCAGCGCCACTTTGTTAACCTGTAAGCCATGTTTCTCGGCATAGATCAACAGACCGGCAATGGCTTGATAGCCACAGGCACGCTTACCATTCAGTTTTAGATAAGCGTGTTGCTCGATCAGGGCGCAGGTTTCAAGATCAATGGCATGTGCGGTTTCGGCATCGTGAAAATGGCTGAGATCCGAGCTGATGACCAGCAAGGTATGGCGCCGATCACGCAGGTGTTCAATAACCGTGGCGATTTGTTCCGGACCTGCATCGCCGATCAGAATCGGTACCAGAGTGGCATCCGGCCATAACATCTGGATAAACGGCAGCTGGACTTCCAGGCTGTGCTCAAAGGCATGGGCATCGTCGAAAACGTTTACGTACGGCAGATCCAGCAGCACGGCTTGAGCATCCTGGTTGATGTTGATCGCACCCAGCGGGGTGAAAAACTGATCAGCCGAGGATAAGGCCAGGCCGACAAACGGTACGCGATGCGAAGGCCCCAGAATCACGATGCGGTCGAATATCCGATCGCGTACCGCGGCATAGGCCTGGGCGGCGAAAGCGCCTGAATAAATCAAGCCGGCATGAGGCGTTATCAGTGCTTTGCCGGGTTGGGGGAGAGCTGACGCAGTATCCAGTAAAGTTTTCAGCAAATGCCTGAGCTTGACTTTGGCGTCTGGGTAAAACAGACCGGCAACAGCAGGCATTCGGATCATCAAAACTCCCAGTCAGGATTTTAGTCACAGATTGTAAGACGTCAACCCAGGGTTATCGGTTTCCTGTCGTTCAGATTATTTTTTTGATGTCGCCGCGATCTTGATTTTACCCGCCAGTATTTCGGCCAGTCTGGCCAGCGCCATGCTCAGTTGCGGATCCGACTGTTGCCGACTTGCCTGATTGATCAGGCGAATGGTATCCGGCGAAGGGATCAATGCTGATCGGGTTGGGGATGCTTCGGTTTCCAGTGGCAATATCCGGAGTTTGATCTCCCTGGGTTGGGGCAGGTTCAGTGCACCAAGAGTTTGACGGATGGTCTGTTCTTCGAAGCGCAGGCGAAAGGCAAAATTTGGTGAGCTGCTGAACAGATACAAGCGGTCTTCGCGGATATGGGCGTGCACCAGGGTGTAGGCCAAATCGTCAGGCAGTCGAGCGCGGAGTTTTCGGATCAGTTGTTGTTGTTGACCATGGACGCTCAGCAACTGTCGAAGTGACATATTGCCGATTCGATCGGCACGGATAAAAGTCGAAAGCATATTTCATCAAGGTTTCATCTGCGGGCATCAGATTAACCTGTGGATTGTCCCAGGCGCAAGCCGATTACTTTTTCGGGGGCGTAGTGCTTGATCTGCAAAATACCCGCTGACGACTCGGTAATAAAATTTTGCGCCTGCTTTGCTCGTAAGAGATAGGTAGATTTAACCTGCTTACAGGGTCACGACCAACGGACTGCCAAAGGAGAAATTCGCCATGTCACCTTATATCAAACGCATGTTGCCGAACGCCGATCGCGGCCGGCTGGAGGACGATCTTGTCAGGCGGATCATCAATGCTTTCGACCAGTTAGGTCGTTAACTGTCATTCGGCGTTCAGAGCCGCTATAATTGCCGGTCTGATTTCTTTTCATACCTTTTAATTTTGGACTCATTATGCTCGGTAAGCTGGTGCGCTGGATCATCGGTAGCCGCAACGATCGATTGGTTGCGAAAAAACGTAAGATTGTCAAAAAGATCAACAAGCTTGAGGCAACGTTCAAGGAGTTGTCTGACGCTGAGCTTATGGCTCAGACAGATAACTTCCGGGAGCGCCTGAATCAAGGTGAAAGTCTGGAGTCCATTCTGCCGGAAGCCTTCGCCACCGTGCGCGAGGCTTCGGTCAGAGTGTTCGGTATGCGCCATTTCGATGTTCAGCTGATCGGCGGTATGGTGCTCAATGACGGCAAGATCGCGGAAATGAAAACCGGTGAGGGTAAAACCCTGATGGCCACGCTGGCCGCGTACCTGAATGCCTTGCCCGGACGAGGCGTGCATGTAGTTACCGTCAACGACTACCTGGCCAAACGTGATGCCGAGTGGATGGGCCGACTTTATCGGTTTTTGGGGCTTAGCGTGGGCGTCATTTTAAGTGACATGGATCCCATGCGGAGACGGGCAGCTTATGCCGCGGATATTACCTACGGCACCAACAACGAATTCGGCTTCGATTATCTGCGTGACAACATGGCCTATAGCTTGGAGCAGAAAGTACAGCGCGATTTGTCGTTTGCCATCGTCGATGAGGTGGATTCGATCCTGATCGACGAGGCGCGGACGCCGTTGATTATTTCCGGCGCTACCGAGGAAAGCACTGAAGTATATATCAAAGCCAATCAGATTGTGCCTTTGCTGAAACGACAGGAAAAAGAAGACGGCAACGACGGCGATTACTTTGTCGATGAAAAAGCCCGGCAAGTGCATCTGACTGAACGCGGTCACGAACAGGTCGAGCGCCTGATGGTTGAGCACGGCATGATGGACGCAGGCGGCAGTCTTTATGACGCCGCCAATGTGCGGCTGATGCATTATCTGAATGCCTCGCTGCGTGCCCACAGCCTGTTCCAGCGTGATGTTGACTATATAGTGGCTCGCAATGAAGTGGTGATTGTCGATGAATTCACCGGCCGGGTGATGCCGGGTCGGCGTTGGTCTGACGGTTTGCATCAGGCGGTGGAAGCCAAGGAAGGGGTTGCCATTCAAAAAGAAAATCAGACACTGGCCTCGATTACTTTCCAGAATTATTTCCGCCTGTATCAAAAACTCTCTGGCATGACCGGTACCGCTGATACCGAGGCTTTTGAATTGAATAATATTTACGGCTTGGAAGTGGTGGTGATACCGACCCATCGTCCGATGATACGTAAAGACATGGGCGATTTGATTTACCTGACGGCAATGGAAAAGTTCCAGGCTATCGTTGAGGATATCAAGGATTGTCAAAAACGTGGTCAGCCGGTGCTGGTCGGCACCACCTCAATCGAAAATTCCGAGATCATTTCCAGGCTGCTGGCCAAGGACGGTATCACTCATGAGGTGCTCAATGCCAAGCAGCATGAGCGTGAAGCGCAGATTATTGCCCGCGCTGGCATGCCCGGCGCAGTGACCATTGCCACCAACATGGCTGGTCGCGGTACCGATATTGTTCTGGGAGGCAATCTGGAAACGGAATTAAACGCCTTGGGCGAGGAGGCCGATCCGGCGCAAAAGGCACAGGTCAAAGCAGACTGGCAGCAGCGTCATGAACAAGTGGTGGCCAGCGGTGGTCTGCATGTGATCGGTTCCGAGCGGCATGAATCGAGGCGTATCGACAACCAGCTTCGCGGTCGTTCCGGACGTCAGGGTGATCCAGGCTCCACCCGTTTTTATCTGGCGCTGGAAGACCCATTAATGCGGATTTTTGCTTCCGACAGAGTGGCCGGCATGATGCAGAAGCTGGGCATGGGTAACGGCGAAGCTATCGAGCATCCCTGGGTGACCCGTTCCATCGAAAATGCCCAACGCAAAGTGGAAAATCGCAACTTTGACATTCGCAAGCAGATTCTGGCTTATGATGATGTCGCCAATGATCAGCGGAAAGTCATTTACGCTCAACGCAGTGAGTTGATGGCCAGCGAGGATATTTCCGACATCATCAGCCCGATTCGAGCCGATGTTGCCAATGCCGTTATCAGTCGCTATGTGCCGCCAAAAACCATGGAAGAGCAGTGGGATATCCAGGGTTTGGAAAGGCATCTGGAACAGGAATTCAACGCTCAGTTGCCCATTCAGCAATGGCTGGAGCAAGACCACCGACTGACCGAGGCTGGGCTGCGTGAAAAGATCACCGAACAACTCCAGGCGTTGCATCAAGCAAAAGAAACGCAAATCAGTTCGGAGCTGATGCGTCATTTTGAAAAGTCGGTCATGCTTCAGGTGCTGGATGAAAGCTGGCGTGAGCATCTGGCGGCGATGGATAACTTGCGCCAGGGTATTCACTTGCGTGGTTACGCGCAGCGCGACCCTAAGCAAGAATACAAGCGGGAAGCATTCGAAATGTTTACCGCTATGCTGGATCATGTCAAATATGAAATTATCAGCATTCTGGCCAAGGTTCAGGTGCGTCAGGAAGCCGATGTTGAGGCGCTGGATCAACAGCGCGCCGAACAAGCGCCGAAGGAGCTGCATTATCAGCATGCCGAAGCCACCGGACTGGATGAGTCCGAGCCTGCTGAACCTGAAGCTGTGCCGCCGGGCGCTCAGGCGCCGGCAAAAGCACCGGAACAGCCGTTTGTCAGACCCGGTCAGAAAATAGGGCGTAACGATCCTTGCCCTTGTGGCTCCGGAAAAAAATATAAACAATGTCACGGACGCTTGCAGTAACGCCACACGCGGGATTTTCAATCGTAGATTTCATCCATGAATCTCATCTTACGCAAAGGTTAAGGCCATGCCACACAAAAACTTCAAAAAAAGTACGCCATCTTCGGATATCACCCACTTGCCGCCGCTTGGTCTGACCAAGGAAGATCTGGTCGATGATTTCAGGCGCTATTATGGCCACCGGCTGGGCCGGGACGAACATTGCCGCTCGCCCTATTATGCTTATGAGGCTTTGTCAATGGCGATCAGTGACCGTTTGGTTGAACGTTGGAAAAAAACCTATAACCACTACCGTGACCATGATGTCAAGCGTGCCTATTACTTGTCCATGGAGTTTTTGATGGGTCGTACTTTGAGCAACGCCATGCTCAATCTTGGTATTGCCGATCTGGCCAGTCAGGCCATGTACGAGCTGGGCATTGAAATTGAAGAGCTGATCGAAAGCGAACCGGATGCCGGTCTAGGCAATGGCGGTCTGGGCAGGCTGGCCGCCTGTTTTATCGACAGCTGCGCGACTTTGGCCTTGCCGGTGACTGGTTATGGTTTGCGCTATGAGTATGGCATGTTCACCCAAGCCATTGCTCAAGGCGAGCAGGTGGAAAAACCCGATCATTGGCTGCGTAATGGCAATGTCTGGGAAATTGAGCGTCCGGAATACACCCAGCGCATCAAATTCGGCGGCCGGGTCGAGCGTCATGCCGACGACAACGGCGTGATGCGCAGTTACTGGGTCGATACCCACGATATTCTGGCGGTGCCTTACGACACCCCGATACCGGGCTATCAGAACGGTACCGTGAACACCTTAAGGTTGTGGAAAGCCAGCGCCACAGAAGAGTTCGATCTCCAGGAATTCAACGCCGGTGAATATGCCGAGGCGGTGGCGGCGAAAAATACTGCCGAAAATATCACCATGGTGCTTTATCCCAATGACGCCAACGAAAACGGCAAAGTACTCAGATTGCGCCAGCAATACCTTCTGGCCTCGGCCAGCCTGCAGGATGTGATTGCCAACTGGGTCGGTCGTCATGGTCACGACTTTTCCCAGTTTGCCGAAAAAAACTGTTTCCAACTGAACGACACCCACCCCAGCATCGCGGTCGCGGAATTGATGCGCTTGTTGATTGACGAACACCGGCTGGACTGGGACGAAGCCTGGGCCATCACCCAGAAAACCATGGCCTATACCAACCATACCTTGCTGCCGGAAGCTCTGGAAAAATGGTCGGTGCGCTTGTTCGAGCAGTTGTTACCCAGATTGCTGGAAATCATTTACGAAATCAATTCCAAGTTTCTGGCCCAGGTATCAGCCCACTGGCCAGGTGATGTCGAGCGCATGGGGCGCATGTCGCTGATCGAGGAAGGCTACGAAAAACAGGTGCGCATGGCTTATCTTGCCATTGTCGGCAGTTACTCGGTCAATGGCGTTGCCGAACTGCATTCCAAGCTGTTGCAACAGGGTTTGTTCAAGGATTTTTACCAGCTGTGGCCGGACAAATTC
>RRYU01022913.1_pt1 | contig 11506 bp, 6 predicted proteins | sample 2162651 | NCBI WGS metagenome assembly RRYU01 (sample SAMN10267283, study PRJNA491782) | microbial mat metagenome | isolation source: biomat in the production well | place: Japan: Minami-Kanto gas field, natural gas well KTG3 | collected 2017-06 | reverse complement strand
ATCACTGCCTGACTGGCTAAAAAAGTACCGCGCATATTAACCTGTTGCATCAGATCAAAGCGCTTGGCCGGAACATTAAGTGAACCTGCGAGAAAGATCGCACTGGCGTTGTTAACCAGAATATCGATCCCCCCAAAATGTGCGGCAGCCTCTCTGGCGCACTCTACCACTCGACCTTCATCACGAACATCCATTGCCAGGGGTAAGCATTGACCTCCAGCCTTCTGGATCTCCTCAGCGGCAGTATGGATAGTTCCTGGCAGTTTTTCCTGAGGTTTATCACTGCGCGCCGCAATGACAATATTGGCACCTCCCCGTGCCGCCGCCAAAGCGATTTCAAGACCGATTCCCCGACTACCACCTGTAATAAAAAGAGTTTTCCCCTGTAAGCCCATCTGTTAACTCCTGAGGATGCGTTTTCTAAGTCATGACAAATTATCTCTACTCAGTGATGCAGGAATAGAAACGAAGAAGATTCGGTTAAGCGAATTTGAAACTAACACGAATTATTTCATGCTTTTTTCAACATTAAGAAGACAAGCCAGAGCAGGCAAAAGCAGGATAGCACCGAGCATATTCACCAGAAACATGAAGGTCAGCAGAATCCCCATATCAGCCTGGAACTTAAGCGGAGAGAAGATCCAGGTCGCCACCCCGATAGCCAGAGTAACACCAGTAAAAACGACACCATTGCCGGTAATTGCCAGAGTGTGAAGATAGGCCTGCTGTAAATTTTGCCCTTCCTTCAGGTAAGAGCGTAAGCGGCTGAAAATATAGATCCCGTAATCAACTCCGACTCCGACCCCAAGAGCAACAACAGGCAAGGTCGATACTTTTAAGCCGATTTGGAAAAAACTCATCAGGGCATATGCGAGCAGCGAAACAAGACCAAGCGGGAGGACAATACACAAAACCGCTTTATACGAACGGAATTCATAGAAACAGAGGAAAATAACTGCACCAAATACATAAATAAGGATTGGAAACTGTGAAGCAGAAACCTCCTCATTGGTCGCGGCCATGACGCCGACATTGCCGGTGGCTAGTCTGAATTTGATATCATTCGTAAGGTTTGTATCACGATATTGTTTAACTTCAGAGATGATATTTGAAATCGTCTCAGCCTTGTGGTCACTGGTAAAAATCATCACCGGCATGACGCTACAATCAGAATTAAGCAAGCCACTGCTGGTAGGAACGTAACCTACTGCCTGAACCATAGTTGATTGGTTGCGCGGCAGAATACGCCACTTCAAACTCCCCTCGTTCCAGCCAGCGTTGATAACTTTAGCGATGCCGGGCAGACCAATAACCGACTGAACACCAGCAACGTTTTGCATATGCCAGGAGAAACGATCGATGGCCGTCATGATGTCGAAATCGATACAACCATCAGCTTTGGTTTCCACTATCACTGAAATAACATCAACACCAATGGAGAATTTTTCAGTGATAACAGCACTATCAATGTTATAGCGAGAATCAGGACGCAGTTCGGGGACGCCAGGATGCATGTCACCAATTTTGACTTCTGAGCCTTTCCAGAGTCCGACACCCAACAAAAGTACCGACACAGTAAGAATCACCAGCGCGGGTTTCCGCTCTGCAGCCAGTTCAAAAAAGCGCCAGAGCGGCTTGAGTACGTAAATCTGCTGGTTAACCTTTTTCTGAAACTGACGGCCTGCTTTTACATAGGAAAGAAGAATCGGTAATAAAACAAGATTCGTCAGGATAATCACAGCAACCCCAAGGCTGGCGGTAATTGCCATCTCCTGAATAACCCTGATATCAATCAGATGAATGGTTACAAAGCCAATGGTATCACTCGCTAAAGCAATAAAACCGGGTACCAGCAACTGACGAAAACTTGATTTTGCCGCCGTCAAGCTATCCGCACCTGCACGTACTTCTGCAGCATTCGCAGTGATCATCTGCACGGCATGGCTGACACCAATGGCAAAAATCAGGAATGGAACCAACAGGCCCATGGGGTCTATGCCATAACCGAGTATCGGCAGTAATCCAAGCTGCCAGGTTACGGCGATCAAGGAACAACCGATGGGGATCAGACTGAAAATTACTGAGCGAGTGTAGAGGTAAACCAACAATGAGGTGATAACGAATGCAATGAAGAAGAAGAGTATGACCCGTTTAGCACCATCAGAAATATCGCCGATGACCTTGGCAAAGCCGATGATATGGACATCAACCAGATCACTCTGATATTTTTCCCTGATCTTCTCTTCAAGCAGATGAGAAACTTTGATGTAATCAAGTTTTTCACCGCTTGACGGATCTATTTCGAGCAAACGCGCACTGATAACCGCACCGCTGAAATCATTGGCCACTAAACGGCCGAGGATTCCGGCCTTAAGGATATTTTCCCGTACCTTCTCCAGACCTTCAGGAGTTGGCTCGAAGTCTGCCGGGACAACATTACCACCGGCAATTCCATCTTCGACAACCTCGGTAAATCTGACATTCGGCGTAAAGAGTGAAGTGACCTGGGCTCGATCAACACCTGGGAGAAAAAAGACATCATCGGTCGCTTTTTGCAGGATGTCGAAAAATTTCGGGGTGAAGATATCCCCATCCTTGCTCATCAGCGCGATCAAAATTCGATTTGCACCACCAAAATCCTTGCGATGCTCGACATAGGTCTGCATATACTCATGCTTGAGGGGTAGTAATTTGCTGAAGCCAGCATCTATCCTCAGATTGGTGACTGAAAAAGCCATAAGCAGTGTCACCACCACGAATAGAACGAGAAAAATCCGCCGGTTATTAAAGACGAGCGCTTCAAGTCCCGTTATTAAAGATTCAAGCTTCATGAAATCTCCACCACCCTATATATTCTAATGCAGACCATTGATTGACAGCTTGGTCACGCCGAAGTCACCAACCGCAATAACCTCGCCAGCAGCAGTTTGTAGTAAGCTGCTAAAACCTCTTCTTTCAGAATCTTGTTGAATTATGAAACTATAACCATTGTCATGACTGACCAAAAGCGTACCGGCCAACCCGGCAAGCACCAGATGACCATCTCTTAAACGTAGTCCTTCGTTTAGGCTCGCGTGGGTGCCGGTTTCAATTTGTTCCCAGCTTTCACCCGCATCTTCAGAGCGGAATAGATTTCCTCGCAACCCGAACAACAGTAATTGATCATCGCCCAGCGGTAAAAGTCCGAAAAATGAACCCGTGTAGCCCGGCTCCAGAACAGTCCAATTTTGTCCCCTATCGTCCGAACGATAAGCAACCCCAGCTTCTGCTGCGATATATAATTTTTCTCCATCTGCTACCATTTTATTCAGATGGAAATCATCTTCGCTGATATAGCGGCTCGTCCAGGTTTGTCCTGCATCCTGAGTCTCCAGAAATTGTCCATAGGCCCCAATCGCAAACCCGTTTAATTTGTCAAGAAAGTAAACATCGAGTAAAGGGCTCTCTGCTGCTGCATCCTCATGGACCAGCTTCCAGTTTTTTCCCCCATCAGTTGAATGTAGAATGACCTGATCATGGCCGACCGCCCAACCGTTCAAGGAATCAATAAAAAACACCCCAGTCAGAGTTGCTCTGGTCGGGGCCAGTATCTGCTGCCAGCTCTTACCAGTATCCGTACTGAGTAGAATATGTCCGCGCTCACCCACCACAATCAGTGAATTGCCCACCGTTTGTGCATCGAGCAGCAATGAACTGGAGGCTAAGGGCGCCATGACAGATGTTTCAGTAGCGATTGCGGTTCGAGATAAGAAAAATAACCCGGCTAAAACCATCAATAAAAACAGCATGGTCCGGCGATAATCACCTATATACTCAGACATGTTCCACCATCTCAACGTCCCATTAAAAGAAACGGCCGAGCCGATTCCGACCCGACCGCGTAATCTAAAACAAACAATTTATGTTAGCGGCGCCCAGAGCGACGCAGCTCACCTGGTGAATAATCCTTCAGTGTTCGCTTGATATCAAAGTCGTACATGCTGCTTTCGTTATCCAGACCGATCGCAATGTAGCGTCCCGATTGTAAATCAGTATGAACTTCAAGAGTCGTCCAGAATGTCGGTACTTCATAATAATTAATTGGATGACCCTCTGAAACACGCCACAATTGATCACGGTTATCATAAATATCTACCGCCAGGATCTGCCAGCTGTCCTCATCAACATAGAAGGTCCGACGCTTGTAAAGATGTCTAGCTCCTTCTTTGAGAGTTGCATCAACGATCCAGACCCGGTGCAATTCATAACGTAAGGTATCCGGGTTGAGGTGCAGAGGAGTCAGAATGTCATCGTATTTGAGCGAATCGCTGTGCAGCTTATACGAATTGTAGGGAACGTAGATCTCCTTCTTGCCGACAAGTTTCCAGTCGTACCGATCTGTAGCACCATTGAACATGTCAAACTGATCGTTCGTCCGGATTCCGTCAGATGCGGTGCCCGGGTTGTCATATGAGACATTCGGCGCCCTTCTGACTCTCCGCTGCCCCGGGTTATAAACCCAGGCTGCGCGAGGCTCCTTGATCTGATCCAGAGTTTCGTGGACGAGCAGAATATTTCCGGCTAAACGGGGTGGAGCAGTTACGGCCTGCTTAAAGAGAAGGATTTTATTGTCAAGCTTCTCTTCAGTCATCCCTTCAGCGCTGTATACCAGATCAAATTCATCATCAAATTTAACCAGCGTATAGCCACCACCTCTGGTCAGAGCAGCCTGAGCAATCTGTCGAGATGCAATATCTCCTCGATAGCGGAGCAAATGATTCCAGATCACCTCAATTCCCGATTTGGGAATCGGGAAAGGAATCCCATTGACGGTCCCCTTTACGCCGTCGCCGTTATTGACAAGTGTTGCCGTTGTTGCGACCTTGCGCGTCGCATCGTAGATGCGTTGTGGGGCAGATGCGCTACGATGAGTCGGGTAGATATTCATCTTGAAGCTTGGATAGGCCTTCAACATTGCCTGATGACCAACCGATAACTTGTCTGCGTATTGCGCCATATTATCTGCAGTAATGGTAAATTCGATTTTATCTGCACCATAGGGATCAGGGTGATGATCCCCTTTTTTGTAATTTGCTGGTGGAGATGTTATTCCACCAGTCCACGCCGGAATGGTGCCATCTGCATTTCCTGCCTTTTCAGCTCCAAGTGGAGTGAGGTCCTGACCCAGGCGAGCCACATCTTCAGCAGTTACGGCCCAGCCCGAAGCAGCAAAGGCGATGAAAACTAAAGTGGCGCCTATGGCAATCGTTGATTTCAGGTACATATGATTCCCCTATTCTTTAGAATGAATATTTTACGTTGGCGGCCACAACATCGCGGTCATTGATCAGGTTATACCTGCCGGCACCGAAGAAGTTTGTGTAACTGAGGTCTGCAGTCCAACTGTTCAGATAATTGGCACTGACCCCGAAAGTTACCGCCTTGCGGTCTTCAACAAAGTTGCCACCCGGGCCCGGTGAGGTCCCATCGACATCATGCTGCCAGGCGATTCGCGGCGAAAGGGTGACGGCACCAATAGCGTTGTTGTAATCAAGCTTGGCAATCATGCGGTATCCCCAGGACGTTGCATCAGCAAACCTTTTGGAGGGTTCAATCTCGCCGAAATGAGCAGCAACCAGAGCAGGGTTGCCACTGACCGGAGTACCGGGACCGTTCAAACGCAACTCGTCCTTATCCGGCATATCTCTGACATGCGTGACACCAACTTCACCAAGGAGGACAAACTGATTTGCGCCGAAGGTCGGCCCGAACAACTTGGTCGCAGTCGATTGAACCTGCACCACATCTCGCTCAATATATCCAGGGATCTCGGTTTCAAAAGGAACCAGACCCAATTGGCCATAAGCAGCCAGACCGGCAGCCGCAGTATTCCCTGGACTCAGGTTATCCTGGGCTGCAATAGCAGCAAAAAGGATTTCGATATCATCCATTTGCAGCGGAACATCCTTACGGTATGAGACCTCACCCTGCAAGGCGACCCCGGAGGATATCAGCTGGGTATTAAAGCTCGCCCCGTAAAGCTGAATATCTTCCGGATAGCTGATAAAATAGCTTGCGGTCTCTTCATATTTTCGGCCCAGAGGGTCGATGCCTGATGCCGCAGCAGCTGTTCCAGTCTTCGCATTTATAATTGGAAAGCGACTATGATAATTAATGAAATAAAAACCGAACTCGGTATCATTTAATTCTGGGGCGTATAAGCGGAAAGCCATGCCAAACTGACCGTCATTTGAGGCTTCTTGAGTCGCAGAGCGCCCTACAACCGCACCCGTCGAAGAGGGTACGGTATCAGGCACCCCGCCCCAACCGAGCATGACTCGGCTGCCACCATTCCCGGCAAAATCATTGGTGCTCCAGTAAGAGCCAGGTGGATCAATTACGGTCTCTTCCCAGTCATAGAGATAAAAACCTTCAACAGTGATATTCTCTGTCGCACCTATAGAACCCCAGACCATCCCTTCGGGAGTTAAAGCCTCTTTCAGTTCAGCACCAGGTAGACGGATCGCACTGACATTCACCGGATTGATCGTATTGATGCTGTTCTGAATAAAGGTACTCTCGCCCCAACTGACGACCTGCTCACCGACACGGATTTGCACCGGTATTTCGCCAAGATCAAAAGAGGCGTGCACATAAGCATCGAGGAGACTGGTGTCACTACCAACAAGGTCTAGAGCTTCATTTGTCAATGGCATTTTGTCGCGATCACCATCTTCGTTTTCCCTATCGTAGAATGTGGTGCCGCGCAGGAAAATTCCGAAAGCACGATAATTCACCTCAAGTTCAGAGGTAAGCTTAAAAACATTACTGATCAATCCCTTATCATAGTTCAGATTACCATCGTCATAGTTGACAGAGCGTGCAGTCCCGCCAGCAGCAGTACCGATCAGCTCCGAATCCTGTTCCTGAACCCGCCAGGTCGCCCCGTAGGAGAAGGTCGAATCAAGGCTGCCAGTAACATCCCCTGAGGAAAACTGGAAGGCAAACACTGGTGACAGCAGGAAGGTTGATAAAATAAATGCAGCAGAGACGACACCGCTGACGCGAAAACCGGACCTCATAAACTCTCTGATTTTTTGAATAGTCATAACCACCCCTTTGGGCAACAAATATAGTTGAGATATCGCTTAAACAGCTAAAAACGCTACCTTACTCCAGCACCGAATCATCGGACACAACAACCGTTCCGCCATCCGTCGCCAGGAATGTCGCCATGGCGTTCTGCATAACGCTCGTGACCAGAGCATCGCTCTCAGGATCAAGAATGGAACCGTGATCGCCTGAGATAAATCGTAACTGCGCCTGAAGATCTGTTCCGTTGGTGGTAGCGTTGAGCGAATCAAGTCCCATAAAGAATGCCAGAGGGTCGGTCCCTGCCAACGGCGAAGGAACAGTCCCTGCCGGAGCATCAGTCAACACATTGTTCGGCACGACCAGATCACCGAGAACTTCAATCAACAACACTCCACGATCTGTACCGATGCGCGTTGCATAATTGATCGGGTCAGCAGAATCGATGAGAGTCTGTGCTGCACCAAGAAAGCTTTCATAGTCGGCAGTCCCCTTTACGACGCCTTTTGCTGCCAACCCTGCAGCAATCCTGGGACCGTATGATGCCGAGCCATCAAGGAACTTGGCAATGCCGCCACCAGGCATCGCGAGTATTGCCGCTTTCACGTCTGGTTCCAGACCGAGAAACACCGACCCGATGATAGCCCCAAGAGAATGTCCGACAAAATAAGTATTATCGGTATCGAAATCGGGACCACCAGCATCATAATCCATTGTTGTCAACGCTTTATTAAGCGTAAAGAGGTCAGAAACAGCCTGACGCATGTTATCGCGTGTCGTCAGCAAACTCGCGAAATTGATAAAATGAGTCGCGGAGGAATCTATCACCCCATCAGGGCCAGGGGCCCCTGTAGCATTATTGACAAGATCCAGATCAAAAGTTCGCTCCAGACCTGGAGAACGGAAAGCAGCCGTTCCATTAGTCTCATCACCCGTCAACCCATGAAGTGGTATATCGATAGCGACCGCGGCAAAACCGGCGCTCGACAAGGCATCCGCAACAGCCAGCAGATTAGTGCGATTCTGGGTGATGCCATGTTGGAAGATAACCACTGGCCAACCCGACGCGGGCTTTGGTCCTTTGGGGATTGAGGCCAGCAATGGAATTGTCTCAGTGCTTGTCGCAACAGGCAGAGGATTCAGAGAACTCAAATTCTTCTCAGTATCTCCACTAAAAGCAGGATTCAGTGCATGCCACCAGTTCTCTAATGGCGCAGTGTCATACTGATTTTCCGCCGCAGTCAGATAGTAAGGGACATCGAGCGTCCCGGCATAGATATCTGCGGCGCCGAAGGGAGAGCTGGCCCCAGTCGCGACCAGCACCGATGCTGCAGCAGGAGAAGCTTTGGCAACGGCATTTACAGTCCCCAGGACATTACCAACAGACTGAGTGCTGAATGTCCAACTGAGAATCACTGAATTCGTATCGATTCCTGCTCCAGCAAGAGCCATTTCCTGATAATTCACCAGTTGGCGAACCGGCTCCAGAGACGCTGCTTCTGTCCCCGAAAGATCATTTGGCGTTTTGGCAATCAGATAATGTGCTGAAATCTGAGGATCCTGACCCTCAGCACCCTTGATTGCATTAGAGAGCATCACCATATAGCTGGTGCTTGGCGTAAGTGGAGCGAGAGGCAAAACAACCAGGGTCGACCCGGTTGGATCGACAGAAGAGAGAGTTGGAAGATATTCGACACCGAAAGTCAGCTCGCGGACAATACTGGTTACAGCACCGCCAATCCCGGAAAGCGTCACCTCAAAAACCCTTACAGAGGAAGGGGTCAGAGTTGCCGGGTCGATAGCACTGCTGAATGTCGTACTCATAGGAGCGACAGTTGAAAAGCCGTCCTGTGCATTCATTGCGACTTTGGGATCTGAGATATCCGACGCTTCTTCGACTGGAATATTCAGAGTCCCATCGACTGATCCACTGAAAAGCAGATTGGAGGGGAAAGGCAGGATGCCCGCAGACAGATCGAAGTAAGCGGTAAAACCTTTTCGATCAAGATTGAGTTCTTCTGCTACATTCTCACTGTCACCGCCACAAGCAGAGAGCAAAAGCGTTGCTGAGAGAACTAGTAACCAGAGTACCCTGTACATAGAATACGCCTCCTTTTAGACTTTAGGTGGATCAATCATTCGATAGTGGCAACCAGATAACAAATATCGGCACCAGCGCTATGTAAAATATTATTTGTCCTTCCGAGCCTCCTGACCCAACTTCATTGGCAAGAAAAAATTCGCAGCATCAACAATATGTTCAATAATATCGATATTACACCCTGTCTGACTCGCCCCGCAACATTTAAAATAGTGTTCTAAATTAGAAGTTATTTTATTCGGTTTTCCATAAGGACAAGAATTTATCGAAACTCCCTGACTATTGAAAAATGCTGCCTATCCTAATTGAATAACTAAATATTTTATTTCCAAGCACACCGGGAAAATACACAAGCTTAAACGTGAGACACCCTTCAATGAACAAAATCGACACTAAGAGAGACTGAACTAACCCCTACAGGAGGAAACACAGGTTGACGCTCTCGTAAACGTTATAAAACGGCTTTCTATTTGAGTCAACAATAAAAAACAGTTCCAGTCTTTACAATTGATCAGTAAAAGGTATCATTATCATTAAAATAATCAACCACCATAGATAGCTGTAATTTATGAATGAATTTGTTCTTACCTGCATTCTGGCCGTTGCTGCCCTCCTTGCAGCAGGGCATGCCATGCTGCATAAACGTGATCCACGATCTACGTTTGGCTGGATAATGGTCTGCATCACTATCCCGGGGATTGGACCACTAATTTACTGGGTCTTCGGTCTCAACCGGATAAGGACCCGTAACTGGAAGATTCACGAACGAGAAAGTAACTGGCCACTTATTGCCGTCTGTGAATGGTCGCCAGCCCTCTCACACTCAAGTCCGTTCAAACTGGAAAACTTCGTCTCTCTGCTTAATCTGTCAGACCATGTTACCCGACGTCCATTATTGCCGGGGAACCGGATCACGCCACTCTTCAATGGTGAACAAGCCTACCCTGATATGCTTAATGCCATAAACAATGCAAAAGATTCTGTCTATCTTGCCACCTATATTTTTGACTCAAACAAGACGGGTAAAAAATTCATCGACGCCTTGTCACAAGCCGTAGCTCGCGGCGTGAAAGTGCGGGTATTGGTCGACGCATTGGGAGAACGCTACAGTTTCCCTCTTGCTCGTTGGTATATGCGTCGCAAAGGCATCTCGGTCGCGCGCTTCCTCCCTTTTTCACTCCTGGCGAGGGGCTTTCATTTAAATCTACGCGGCCATCGTAAAATTTTAACAATTGATGGATGTATCGGCTACACCGGCGGGATGAATATTGGAGACCGCCATCTGGCTGAAGATAAAACAAAAAAAAACCGCATAATTGATGTGCACTTCAGACTCGAAGGGCCAACGGTAAGCCATCTTGAGGATGCCTTCGCTGAAGACTGGCGTTTTGCCACTGGAGAACGCCTGCCGGCAACCAAATCGCCCAAACTCTTAGAATCACAAGGAAATGCGTTCTGTCGAGGAATTAGCGCCGGACCGAATGAAGACTTTGAAAAGTTGCGTTGGATTATTAATGGTGCCATTGGTTGTGCCCGAAAAAAAATCCAGATTATGACCCCCTACTTTATCCCTGAGCGCCCGCTCGTCTATGCAATCAACACTGCGGCATTGCGTGGTGTTGAAGTTGAACTTTATCTCACGAGCAAAAACAACCTTCCTTATGTCGCCTGGGCAACACGTGCTTATCTTGCCGAACTTCTCCAGTACAATGTTAAAGTCTTTTATCAACCACCACCTTTCGTGCATAGTAAACTCCTCGTTATAGACGATGTCTATGCGCTGGTCGGCTCAACCAACCTCGACCCACGCAGCCTTCGCCTCAACTTTGAATTCAACCTCGAAGTCTATGATCAGGATTTAATCACCAGTCTTAGGCAACACTTTGCCCTCGCCAAAGAGAACTCTAAAGAGTTAACCCTGGCCGAAATCCAGGAGCGCCCGATAGCAATCAAACTGATCGATTCCGCAGCCAAACTTTTCTCCCCATTCCTCTAAGGATTTCGTGTATTATTTCAGCAGAGGTTAATATCTCTCCAATAACCGAATTGCCATGCCATGAAACTGATAAACAAAACCATTGACCAGTGCATCAACCGTACAAGCGGCGCCTACAAAGGTTATCTGTCCCCAAAGATTCCCAAGCAATTCACCATTCCAATTATCGAAGAAGTCAGCAATCGCATCGATTCGATCCCCGGACTTATCGATATGCGCCTCTCACGAGATATACCGGGCCTCAGTTTTGCTAATCCACTAATAATCTACGATGAAATAACGCGTGAAATAGCTGGAGACAAAATAAAATATCAGTTTGAACAACTGGGAGCGCAAGT
>RRYU01018230.1_pt1 | contig 11531 bp, 10 predicted proteins | sample 2162651 | NCBI WGS metagenome assembly RRYU01 (sample SAMN10267283, study PRJNA491782) | microbial mat metagenome | isolation source: biomat in the production well | place: Japan: Minami-Kanto gas field, natural gas well KTG3 | collected 2017-06 | reverse complement strand
GCTTCGCAGGAGCGTCAAACCTGCGAGCTGAGGCCGGCGCCCGGTCGATCCGCGCCGACCGGCGAGGATCGGGTCCTGATGCTCGAGAGTGTCGCCGAGACCCGCGCCGGGGCTGCGCAGATCCGCGTCGTCCTGGCCGACATCACCGAGCGCAAGCTCATCGAGCGCGAGCGCATCCAACGCGCCTCCGAAGCCGCAGCGGCAAGGTCTCGGGTCCGGCTGATCTCCGGATTGGAGCGCCTCTTGGCAGCGACGTCGTCGGTCTTCGACCCGGACACCGTCTTGGAGAAAATGCTTCGGGTCGTCCAGGAACACCTTCAGGCGGATCGCGCCTGGCTCCTCTACCCTTGCGATCCGACCGCGATCAGGGTCGAGATCGTCGCCGAGGCCGCCGTTCCCGATTGCCCCGGCGCGCCGCTGCTCGGCCGGAGCCTCCCCTTGGGTCCGTCGCTGAAGGCGTTGGTCTGCGCCGCGCAAGACACCCCCGGAATCCTGACCGAGCTGGATCCGATGTCGGCAGAGGTGCTCGGCGGGGGATTCGCACCCCGCTCGCGCATGGTCGCCCTGGTGCGCGCAGGGGAACGCGAGACCTATCTCCTGGGCATCCACCAGTGTCACCTGGAACGCACCTGGAGCGATGATGACCGAGCCCTGTTCCGGTCGCTTGCCGACCGCATCGGACAGATCATCGATATGCTCGGCGTACGACGGGCGTTGACCAATAGCGAGGAGCGCTTCCGCGCCACCTTCGACCAGGCCGCAGTGGGTCTCGCACACGTCAACGTTCAGGGCGTCTTTCTGAGGGTCAACCAAAAGCTATGCAGCATCTCGGGCTATTCGGAGGAGGAGCTGCTCGGACTCACCTACTGCGAGCTCACCCATCCGGACGACCGAGACGCCGTGTGGCAGTTCATCGAGCACATCAGGGCTGGACATTGCAGCAAACCCTATCTCGAGCACCGCGCCGTCACCAAACAGGGGAAAAGGATCTGGTGCAACCTCACGACGACTGCGCTTCATGACTCGGATGGCCGCTTCAAATACGACATCTCGGTCATCGAGGACATCAGCACGCGCAAGGCCCTGGAGGGGCGCGAGCGCGCCCACCGCGCTGCGCTGGCCCGGGTCGGGCGCCTCAGCACCCTGGGTGCGATGGCCAGCGGGATCGCCCACGAGGTCAGTCAGCCGCTGATGGCCATCGGCACCTATGCGGGCGGGGCGATCGAACGGCTCCGCAGCGACGCGCCCGACCTGCGCGCCGTCCGGACGGCACTGTTCGCGATCGCCAGAATCGCGGAGCGGGCCGGGCGGATCATCGAGCGTATGCGGGCCTTCTCCAGACAGACGTCTTCGACATCCGAGCCCCTCGATCTGTGCGAGGTCGTTTGGGCGGGCATACAGATCGTCGATGCCGAGACCAAGGCGCATCGGGCGACGATCGAGGTCTCCTGTCCGCCCGGCCTGCCGCAGGTCTGGGGCGATCTCGTCCAGTTGCAGCAGGTCCTGATCAACCTGCTCCTCAATGGCTTGGAGGCGATGGAGCCTGTCCCCCCGGGGCAACGATGCCTGTCGGTCGAGGTCGGTATCCTGGATGAGGATCAGGTCAAGCTTACAGTCGGCGACCGCGGGGAGGGCCTGGGCGCCGGCAACCCGAGTCAGCTGTTCGAACCCTTTTACACCACCAAGGACGAGGGCACCGGGCTCGGACTCTCCATCAGTCGAGCCATCATCGAGGCGCACGGCGGCACGATCTGGGCCGAGCCGCGCCCGGGAGGCGGCGCCCTATTCGGCTTTCGACTCCCCATCCATCGCGACGGTGAAACACCATGAGCGAGAACACCACCATCTTCGTCATCGACGACGACGATGTTCGTCAGTCATTGCGCTGGCTCTTCGAGTCGGTGAACCTCCGGGTCGAGGACTTCCCCTCGGCCACGGACTTTCTCGAGCATGTCCGCGTCGACCGCCCCGGGTGCGTGATCCTGGATGTTCGAATGCCCGAGATGGATGGGCTGGAGCTGCTGCAAGCGCTCCAGGCCCGTGTCATCGGGTTGCCGGTCATCATGATCAGCGGGCACGGCGACGTGCCGATGGCGGTCCGGGCGATGCAGTTGGGTGCGATCGATTTCCTCCAGAAGCCGGTCAATCACCAGCACCTCCTGGAGCGGACGCGCTTCGCACTCGCGGAGGATCGGCGTTTCCGCGACGAGTTCGGAGACCCCTCGGAGATGTCCGCTCGTCTGGAGCAGCTGACGCCGAAGGAGCAGGCCGTCATGGGCAAGATGGTGCACGGCCATGCCAACAAGGTGATCGCGCGAGATCTGGGCGTGAGCATCCGCACGGTCGAGACACACCGCGCCAATCTGATGCGTAAGCTCGGCGTCCATTCGGTGGCGGATCTGGTGCGTCTGACCTTACCCCTGAGACAGCATCGGTAGCTGCACTGAGCCTGCCCTCGGTCATGCACGACCGGCGGCGTGTCCTTCGCTGATTCTTCGGCCGGCAGCTCTGCCGCCGCGTCGCCGTCAGGAGCTGAACATCGTCGGCGGCTCCCTAGGACGCTCGGGGTTTCCTCGCCGCAATGCAGCCGGTACACCTTGCGTGCGTCGTTGACGATCCGTTGCGTATCGGCGCCTTCGCCTCTCTCCGCGATTCGCTCGGGCCCCCTCCGGAAGCCCCTCCGTAGTTGCGCGGAATGGTTTCCGGCGCTCCCGCACCAATCTCCGGACCGGCTCTCATTCTCGCTGAATCAACTTCCTATTCTTCGCACCACCCTCGGTAATACTACCGACTATACAAATAACCAACAAAGAACCAGACTTAGTGTACCGGAGTACCCGGCATCCAGATCAGCAGCTGCGATATGCTTTACTTGGTGCGCGTGGACCGGCAGAACGAACCACTCCGAGTCGGTTGAACGTTATCAACAAGAAAAGGTGAACTAGATGAACTGGAATCAAGTAGAAGGCAACTGGAAACAATTCAAGGGCAAGGTCAAGGAGAAATGGGGCGACATCACCGATGACGACCTCGACCGCATCGCCGGCAAACGTGACATCCTGGTCGGGCACATCCAGGAAAAATACGGGATTGCGCAGGAAGAAGCAGAGAACCAGGTCAAGGATTGGGAGAAGACCAACAAGCTCGAGGATTGGGAAAAGTCACATAGTTGAGCGTTCGGCCCTGTTCCAGACTGCAACCGAGCAGCGAACGGGGCCCGATCTCTCGCCCTAGAGGAGCAAGCACATGACACTTGGCACAATTCTCATCATCGTTCTGGTGCTCATCCTGATCGGTGTGATACCGACCTGGCCGCACAGCAAGTCGTGGGGTTACGCCCCTACGGGTGCGATCGGCGTGGTCCTTGTCATATTGCTGATCTTGCTGTTGTTGGGCCGAATCTGATGCCGGAAATGCCGTCGGTCGATTCGCCGCAACCTGAACCGACCGATGGATCTGTCGCTTATCACCATAGAGAGAGACACGTACTCCGATGAATCTATCCTATAAAGCTATTTTGATTTCGTCACTACTCCTGGGCTTCGTGCTGGTATCGGTCGGTTGTCAGCAAGAGGGTCCGGCCGAGCAGGCCGGGCAGTCGATCGATCGAACCGTCGAGAAGACGGGGGACAAGATGGAGGACGTCAAGGATGCGGCCACAGAATAACGAGGAGCGTGCCGAGATGAGTCGATCCTATAACGTCAGCTGGATGTCATCATTGGTCCTGGTGTTCGCACTGGGGTCGGTCGGTTGTCAGCAAGAGGGTCCGGCCGAGAGGGCCGGGCAATCGATCGATCGAACAACCGAGACGACGGGGGACAAGATGGAGGAGCTCAAGGAGTCGGCTTCCGCGAAGATGGAGGAGGCAGGCGCCTATATCGACGATACGGCGATCACCGCCAAGATCAAGGCTGACCTCTTGGCTGATCCTTTACTCGAGGTGTTTCAGATCAGCGTTACGACGACCGACGGCGTCGTCACGCTCAGCGGTGAGGTCGACTCGCAGGCGAGTATCGACCGAAGCCAGGCCATCGCCAGTGGCGTCGAGAACGTCGTATCGGTGCAGAACCAGCTGGTGGTCAAGGCTGCCGAGTAGAGTTGCGACTCCATCTGAACATCTGAAGGAACGAACCGCTCCTCGGAAACCTTCGGGTTTCCGGGGAGCCAATAACACCCACGAGAGGAGACGCAGATGGACGCCGAAGTCAAAACGAGAGCCCCGCAGCTGAAAAATCGGGTCGTGCAGGTCGCCAAGTACTATCATCCAAGCACCTGGAAGGAGAAAGGTCTCTGGTGGACGGCGGGTCTGTTTCTGGTGACCTACCTGGTGATCATGATCATCTTGGGCATCGTTTGGTCACGCTCGCCCGGATCGATCGATGTCAATAAATACGCCTTGCAGCTGGTCGGACAGGATTCGACCAAGCTGGTGCCCGGAACCATGACCACCGCTGCGGCCATCGCGATTGCCGATACCCTCTTGCATAAACCCGGCGGCTACCTGACGAACGATATTGCGCCTCCGGGGATCTTTCTGGATAACATCCCGAATTGGGAATTCGGTGCCTTGACCGAGCTTCGTGATCTATCCCGTGCCCTGCGCAATGACTTCAGTCGGGCGCAGACGCAATCGGTGGAAGACGTGGATCTACAGATTGCGGAGCCGAAGTTCAACTACGATTCCGATTCCTGGATCTTCCCGTCATCCGAGTCTGAATATCGCGACGGGATCGCGGCCCTGCAGCGCTATATGGAGCGACTCACCAAAGAGAACGGCGATGGTGAATTCTTCGCCCGCGCCGACAATCTGGCGGCCTATCTGCAGGTGGTTGCCAAGCGACTCGGCAGCCTTGCGCAGCGGCTGTCCTACGCCGTCGGCCAGGCCCCGCTCGACACAGCCTTGGCCGGCGACGCGAGCGCTACGCAGGCCACGCCCACCGCTGGACAAACCTGGAACAAGACACCCTGGCTCGAGATCGACGACGTGTTCTTCGAGGCGCGGGGCTATACATGGGCGCTGCTCCGGACGCTGACCGCCATGGAGGCGGACTTCGCCCCGGTGCTCGAGAAAAAGAACGCACTGGTGTCCCTGAAGCAGATCGTCCGGGAGTTGGAAAATACCCAGGACATGATCTGGAGCCCCATGATCCTCAACGGCACCGGATTCGGACCCATGGCTAACCATTCCCTGGTGATGGCCTCCTACATCTCGCGCGCCAACGCCGCGATCATCGATCTTCGTCGGCTCTTGATCGAGGGCTAGCGAAAAGACCGGACATCGGTGCGCCCGGCCGGAGGGAGGGCACCGCGAGGCGGCCATGGAAGGCTAGGCACCAATTTCGTTCGCACGAGGGGGTACCGAGACATGATTCGGGGTGACGAGCAAGCCGGTCGGCACATCGCCGCCAAGAGAGCAGGTGTGCAGTTGGAAAAGGATTTGGCAGGGCATCTATCGATGCTGCTGGGCGTCTTTCAGGAATACCAAAGCAGCGCAATTGCCTTGGTCCGTCTGCGCACTGCCGTACTCCGCGATCCGCACTTGGCCTCGGTGTTGCGACCGTCCTTGGCCGACATGCGCAGGGCCAATCAGGCCCTCCGGAATGAGGTCATGCAAATGCAGCATGAGATTGCCGCGCAGATCTCTCACAACCCGGGTCATGGCGTCGGCGCCGCGCTGAAGTCCGAACAGGCGCCCTTGTGACCCAATCGGCGCCGAGCATCCATCGTTGCCGATGCTCGGATTTTTCAAGTTTTCAAGAGATAGGTGAACATGATGAAAAAATTCATTGCATTGACGATGCTGTTGGCGATCGGGTTTTTGGTCGGGTGCAATACGATCCACGGAGCAGGCCAGGATATCGAACGCGGCGGTGAGGCGGTGAGCGACACTGCCAAAGACGTTCAGAAAAGCATGTGATCTCTGGAAATTTAAGGACTTCAGGGACTGCAGGGACTTCAAGGACTACTCTAATTGATTGTCTTTGGAGTCCTTGAAGTCTTTGTAGTCCTGTCCTTGCGGTCCCTGAAGTCCTTGTAGTCCCTGGCACCCACCCGACAGCTCACCGCCCCCTACCACGTTGCCTGTCACGCCCATCGAGTCGTGCCCGAGTCATCCGCTCGCGCAGCCCACCTTGTTCGACAAACGCTTTCTCGAGTGCCTGAATCTGACGACTCAGGAGCAGGCTCGTGACCCGAATCAATCCGATGATGACGTTGGCGCAGATGGCCGACTCGGGATGCTCGATGCCTTTGCGAAAGGTCTCGTACGTGGCGCCGGAGATCCGGTTCAGTTCACGAAGGCGAAGGGCGTACGGATGGTCCTTGGGCCACTCTGCGATGCCTCGTACGCGCAGGAAATCGCGATAGTCGGCCAGCAGCTCCTCCAAGCTGGCGCGGGCGACATTGGTCAGCTTGATCTCCATTTCCTTGGAGGTGCCGGATGCCATGCTGCCCTCGATGATGTTCTGCTTGCCGGACCGCGCGGCCTGCACCATCTGGTCATGCGTGCGGTCGCGTTTTTCGACGAATCGTTGACAGAAACTCATCGTGGCGTCATAGATGATTTCGGCTTTTTGATAGGAGAGCAGGTTTTTGTAGCCGCCGTGGGGTGGGATGAAGGCAGTGGGCATGGGGGTGCTCCTTGGTCGAGAGCGGTTGAGGACTTCAGGGACTCCAAGGACCTCAAGGACCTCAAGGACCTCAAGGACCTCAAGGACTCCAAGGACTCCAAGGACTCCAAGGACTCCAAGGACTTCAGGGACTTCAAGGACTTCAAGGACTTCAAGGACCAAAGTCGCACTCTCTTGTCTCTGCTGTCCTTGATGTCCCTGAAGTCTCTCGTCCTTGAGGTCCTTGAGGTCCTTGAGATCCTTGAGGTCCTTAATGCCATTTAGTGTACTACAAACCCCGTTTTGCTCACTCAACCCTTGTGCTGTCCTTCATCTCATCGAGCCTGCCAAGCTCTACTCGCACGCGGTGGGCCCGGCCGTCGTCCACCAGATCGATATCCTGGCCGGCGGGTTGTCTCTCGCCGTCCAGGTCTAGGGCGACGACACCGCGCTCGACGCCTGCGGGATTCTCCACCTCGATCTCGTAACGGGACTCTCCGTGCCGATAGCTCATGCTGTAGCCGGCCCAGTTGGCGGACACGCAAGGGTCGATGTGCAGCCGACCAGCGCGTACCGTCAGCCCAAGCACCCATTCCAGCGCAGCGCGATGGAACCAGCCGGAGGCACCCGTGTACCAGGTCCAGCCGCCGCGGCGCGTGTGAGGCGGCTCGGCATAGATGTCTGCCGACAAGACGTAGGGCTCGACCTTGTAGGCGTAGGTGCCGGTGCGACTTGCGGTGCGGTTGATCGGATTCAGGATCCGCAGCAGCTCGGTCGCCTGGTCGCCTTGCCCCAGCATGGCGTAGGCGATGATCGACCAGATCGCCGCATGGGTGTACTGGCCGCCGTTCTCTCGGACGCCGGGGAGGTAGCCCTTGATGTAGCCGGGGTCCAGCGGGGTCTTGTCGAAGGGCGGCGTGAACAACAAGACCAAGTCGTCGCCATGGCGAATCAGATAGTCGTGCACCGAGTGCATCGCCCGGCGCGCCCGCTGCGGATCCGCGGCGCCGGAGATGACACCCCAACTCTGAGCGATCGAGTCGATGCGGCACTCTGTGTCGATTGCGGTGCCGAGCGGCGTGCCGTCATCGAAATAGGCGCGGCGATACCAGGCACCGTCCCAGCCTTCCGCCTCCACCGCAACCTTGAGGGCAGCAATGTGGTCGCGCCAGCGCGATGCCCGCTCCCGATCGCCCTGGGCGTGCGCCCCGACCTCGAACAGCTCGGCAAAATCCGATAGGGTCGTGATGAGGAACCAGGCGAGCCAAAGGCTCTCGCCCTTGCCCAGATGTCCGACGCGGTTCATGCCGTCGTTCCAGTCGCCGCTGCCGATGAGCGGCAGACCATGAACGCCCACCCGCAGGCTCACATCGAGTGCCCGGGCGCAGTGCTCGCGCAGGGTCGCCTGATCGGTCGAGACGGCGGGGTCGTAATAAGCATCGTCCATGCCCGGCGGCACCTCAGGACCTTCAAGGAAGGGGACGCGTTCGTCGAGCAGGCCGGTATCGCCGCTGACCCTAATGTAATGGGCCACGGCAAAGGGCAGCCAGATCCGATCGTCCGAGAAGTTGGTACGAACGCCGCGCCCGGTCGGCGGATGCCACCAATGCTGCACGTCGCCCTCGGCGAACTGGCGAGCCGCGGCACGCAGGATGTGGGCGCGGGCGATATCGGGTCGCGTTACGGCCAGAGCCATGACGTCCTGCAGTTGATCCCGGAACCCGTAGGCGCCGCCGGCCTGGTAGAAGGCCGCTCGCGCCCAGACTCGGCAGCTCAGGGTCTGGTAGAGCAGCCAGCGGTTCAGGAGGAGGTCGAGTCCGCGGTCCGGCGTCTTGACCTGAATCTTGCCCAGCACCTGGTCCCACTCGCTCCGCACCTCGGCCAGGAGGATCTCGACATCGGCCGCCCGATAGCGCCTGACCAGATGACCCGCGTGGGCTCGGTCATCCCCCTGACCGAGCAGGAAGACCAGATCCATCTCCTCGCCGCGCCCGAGACTCACCGTTCTTTCCAACGCGGCGCAGGGGTCGAGACCGGCGCCGGTGCGGTTTCTCAGACGGTGCGCCCCGGATGTCTCCCGGGATGTCTCCCGGGATGTCCCCTGATCGGCGAAGCCGAGGGCCGCGGGTGCGGCCAGATCGCCGTTGCGTCCGATGAACTCGCCCCGGCTCCCGGTCCAGCCGGTGTGCAGTCCGGCGAGATCGGCGAAGGCGATGCGCGTGCCGAAATCCTGGTTCCAGGGGTTGGAGGCAAACATGGCGCCAGTGTCGGGATCCATTTCGGTGACGACATAGGGCGCAGTGACGGTTCGGGTGTCCCCCAGCACCCATTCGACATAGGCCGCGACCCGGATCCGGCGGTCGCGCCCGGAGTCGTTCCTGAGCCTCAGTCGCGAGATCTTGACCGGGTCGTCCAGGGCGACGAGCTGCAACAACTCACTGTAGATCCCGTGTGAGGCATGCTCGAAGCGGCTGTAGCCCTGGCCGTGGCGCGTGATGTAGGTCGCGCCTTCGATCCGGATCGGCAGGGCGGTCGGGGTCCAGACCTCGCCGGTATCCGCGTCAGACAGATACATGACCTCGCCCGGTGGATCGCTGACCGGATCGTTCGACCAGGGGGTCAACTGGTTCTCGTGGCTGTTGAGGGACCAGGTGCAGCCGCCGCCCGTCTCCGAGACCATGAAGCCGAATTCGGGGTTGGCGATGACATTGATCCAGGGCGCGGGCGTCCACTGCCCCTTGTCGAGCAGGATGACGTACTCCCGGCCGTCGTCGGCAAAACCGCCCAACCCGTTGAAGAGCTCGAGCCGCGGCGGAGTCGGCGTGGACGCAGCGCGCTCCGGTGCTGGTTCCAGAGCTGGCGCCGAGCGCGGCACGAAGCCATGCATGGGTCGCCGATGCCGAAGCAGTTGCTCGGCCAGGGTCCCCCGGCTCGTCACCAACACGGCCCGCGCGGCCGTGCGCAGAAGCAATTGATCTTCGTTGCTCAACCGATCGGCCCGCAGCACGAAGATGGCGCCTCGCCCCGCGGATCCCAGGTGGACATTGCAGGCCTGCCAGTCCCGAACCAGGCCCTCGAGTAGGTCTTGAAGCTCCTGCGCGTAGGTGGACCCCTTCTCGTTCAGGATGACGAGATCGACCGCGAGGCGCTTCAGGCCCCAGTATTCGTGGGCGCGCAGGAGTTGATCGACCAGGGTCCGGTGCTCTGGCTCGGTGACGCGTAGCAGCAGGATCGGGCGGTCGCCGGAGATACCGTGACGCCAGAGTCCGGCGACGTTCATCCGGTTGAGCTGCATGAGCTTGCCGGGCGGGCGCAGCGACGGATCGGCATAGAGCAGATGGTTCGCCAGGTTCTGAAACAACTGAGCCTCGTCCGGGGAGATGCGCAGGTGGTGCAATTGGACCTGGGCATGGGTCCAGGCCAGCGCGGAGGCGCGCTCGAAGGTGGCGGAGTGGTGATACTTGTCCGTCAGGACGTCCAACGCCTCGCGCGAGGCGGCGGCCAGGGTCGTGAAGGTCACCTGAGCGGTCGCTCCTGGCTCGATGCGCACCCGCGTTCGCAGGCTGAAGACGGGATCCAGTACGGGGCCGACCGTATTGCTCAACGGATGGCCGTCCATCACTGCAACCGGTGCCCTCAGGGTCTGGCCACGACCGATGAAGCGGGCCCGGTCGGTCTCGTACTGGAGGCCGTTGAGGGTATCGAATCGCGACAGCAGATGGGCCGCCCAGACGCGCGGATCCTCGGCCGAGCGCGGACGCCTTCGGGCGATCAACCCATGGACACCGGGCACGAACCGAGTCTCGACGAACAGGTTCGAGAAGGCCGGATGGGCGACGTCGGCACGCGGCGGCGCGAGCACGATCTCAGCATAGGATGTCAGCTCGATATTCAGGACGTGCTCGCCTTGATTGGTGAGGTTGAGGTGCCGAATCTCCGCGTCGTCCTCGGGCGAGACGAGGATCTCCAGTGTGCTGACGACCGCCCCGTCCGTGCGGGTGATTCGCACCCGATCTTCGTGAAAAACTGCCTCGTAGCGGTCCGGGGCCACCGCGGTCGGCTGGTAGCCGGCGGACCAGACCCGGCCGCTTTCGATGTCGCGCAGGTAGATGAAACTGCCCCGATCGTCGCGGGTCGTGTCCTCGCGCCACCGCGTCACCGCCAGATTCTCCCAGGTGCTATACCCGGATCCGGCGGCGGTCACCATCACCGCATAACGGCCATTGGACAGCAGGTGGGACGAGGGGACGGCGGACGTGGGTGAGGGGGTGCGGCGCACCGGGGGCTGCAGGATCGCCTTGATCTCGGCCCGAACCTCGAGCAAGCGCGGGCCGCGGGTATCCGCTCCACGCGGGCTGCGCTCCTGCAGCAGGAGATCGGTCGACCGGATCAGGGGGATGCGATGGAAACGATGGCGCATCACGCCGTCGTGGACGACGTTGTCCAGAGCGACCAGGGCCATGCCCTGATGATGGGCCATATGGCAGCGCACGACCGCGACCGACTCGCCTACCGCGAGGCGTTCCGGAGTGAAGTCCAGTGCCTCGTAGAAGCCATAACGGCCAAGACCGCCCATCTGCTCCAAGCGGGCGTAGTTGCGCGCTGCGGCGTGGGGTCGGTACATCGCGGCCAGGGCGGTGGCATAGGGGGCGATCACCAAGTCCTCCTCGAGACCGCGCTTCAGACCGAGACCGGGCACGCCGAACGCCGAATACTGGTAGGTGAGCTCGAGGTCGCGTTGGTTGAAGGCCGATTCCGAGATCCCCCAGGGCACGCCACGCTGCTCGCCGTACTGGATCTGGCGGTCGACCGACCGTCGGCACGACTGGTCGAGCAAACTGTAGCGCGGGGTGAAGTTCACCAGAGACGGCATCAGGTACTCGAACATCGAGCCCGACCAGGACACCAGGAGGCTGCCCCCC
>RRYU01000328.1_pt1 | contig 11536 bp, 12 predicted proteins | sample 2162651 | NCBI WGS metagenome assembly RRYU01 (sample SAMN10267283, study PRJNA491782) | microbial mat metagenome | isolation source: biomat in the production well | place: Japan: Minami-Kanto gas field, natural gas well KTG3 | collected 2017-06 | reverse complement strand
GTAGCCGGGAGCGTTGGTAACCACAATTCCCCGCTCTTTCGCTGCATCAAGGTCGATGATGTTGACCCCGGTGGCCAGAACGCCGATGTAACGTAAATCGGGGAGGGCGGCCATGGTATCAGCACTGATCGGCACCTTGTTGGTCAGAATGATAGCGGCATCCCGTGCTCGTTCAGTAATCTGATCGGCGGTGGTACGTGGGTGAATAATGCAGGTTCCCAGGGATTTAAGTGGCCCCCAGTCGAGATCGCCACTATTGAGGGTATGGCCATCAAGAACAACAATTTTCATACTCAATCCTTTACGTTTGCGTCGCGCCCGAACAGCCTGAGAAGATTTTGCTTCTCCTCATTACTGATACTTTCCGGTTGGGGCACGTCGGTATGGCAGAGTTGATTTCTACCACTTTGTTTGGCTTGATAGAGGTAGTGATCTGCCTGAGAAATCAGCTCTGCGGCAGAGCTTAACGAGTAAGGCCGGTAGGTCGCAAGTCCAAGGCTGGCGGTTAGTTGGAGCTGTAACCCGTCTTGTTCTAGAGGGGTTTCGGCAAGGGCCAGCCGGATGCGCTCGGCCACGGGAACAGCGGCATGAAGATCAGTTTCCGGTAACACGACAGCGAATTCTTCGCCGCCGTAACGACAGACGACATCAAGCTTGCGAATCTGTCCACTGATCACCCTGGCGACATGAATCAGTGCCTGGTTGCCGACCTCATGGCCGTGGATATCATTGACTTTTTTAAAGTGATCGATGTCGATCATCAGCAGGCTGGCTGGGCGTCCGTTGCGGCCTGAACGTTCGATTTCCAGTTCCAGGGTCTCGATAAAGGATCGATAATTGGCGACCCCGGTCAGGGCGTCGGTGCGCACCTGCTGAATGAGCTGGTCAAGTTCCTGTTGCAGATCCGTCAATGCGCTTGGAAATGGGCACCAGAGCACACCAACAGGACAGGTTGTGCGGGATGGTTGTGCGGGTGATGCAGCTGAAGGATCGACAGCGGTCATAGTTTTCTTCACTTCATTGGTGGGCAATGTTCAGGAATCACTCAATGAAATAACCCGCCACACGCCAGGACGTGGCGGCTTCATGGTAAAGGGTGACCCGCTCGCGGGCCGTGGCGTGATGGTCAAACCGGCTGGTGTAGAAAAAAGAGATATATTCCCCTTCAGGAATTCCTTCGATTTGTTCTTTGGTGTAGTTCACATCGGACTGGTTGCGTTCGCGCAAGGCTCCAACCTGGCTACGAACCTGATCGAGTTGAGCCAGCCAGGTTGCCAGCGGAACATCTTCGCGCATGAAGGTGGCACTCTGGCGCCAGGCTTCTTCAAAATTGCCGTTATCGAGCAGATCAAGAAAGGCTGTTGCCGCGACAGAGGCCTGCTCAACCTTTTCCGGATCCGGTTTATTGCTGAAATAAGGATAAACAATAATCATCAGGGCAACTACGGCCAGGGAAACGTGAATCATCGAACGGCGCTGCAACATCATCTCCTCCATCAAGAAACTTTATCGGCTGGTACTATAGTCGGGTTTACCCGTCAGGGCAATGGCGTTGTGTCAGGACCGCGGGCCCTGAGATGGTTACTCCAGCCCGGCTTCGAAGTTGAATTTGCTGCACTGCGGCGGGTCGCTGCCACGGCTTAAGGCTTCCAGCACCTGTTTGCCGGTGATACTGCCGGCACCACAATGGGATAGATCGACAATAAAGCCGGAACACCCGAGTTGTTCGAGCTCCCTGATATTGCTGATAAAGGAAAAAGGGGTCTCGCTGAACAGCCAGGTCAGACCCTGGCGCTGTTGAACCCGGTAGGCATCATCACGGTCTGACAGAATTGGGCCGTCACTGCGCAACTGGCGCACGCGGATGCGCGAGGTCAGCAGCGGAACCCGTCCGTAAACCGTCAGGCTGGCAGGCACCGGCAGTTGACGGGAGAGAATCGCTGCCAGGTTGTGGCGGTCGTCCTCAATATAAAGCTCAACATCGGTGATGTTCAATTCGCTTATAGCGGCAACCGCCTGACTGTTAAGGGCAAACAGGCGATAGCTGCTATAAAGCTTAAGGCCGGTGAGCCCGTCAAACAGTGGAAAGTGGCCAAGATTGCTCAGACGAAACTGGTGAAAACCAGCCTGCACCAGGGTGTGGATGGCTGTTTGATGTTCCTGCCAGTCCTGGTCAAAAAGGACAAAGGGCAGATCCCAGATGATATGCGCGGCGCGCCGACGTAATTTGTCAGCCTGCTGCAGGCTGTGACGGTTAATCGGGAGCAGCAGGGTGTTGATTCGTTCGTCATTGAGCAGGTACTGCTCGCGGGTATCGCCGAGCAGTACCCGGCATTCGGAAAGACTGGGCTTATTGCTGCCGGCCGGCAGCAGGGAAGCGACAGCGGCCTCGCGTTGATCACGGCGGCGCTGCTGCAGCTGTTGCTGGCGCGCCAGGCGCAGATCGCGATAAAAAGTGCGGCGAATCTGCTTGAGCTGTTTTGGGGGGATGACAATCGCCGGCAGATTACCACAGATCAATGATCCAAGGGTGAAAGGTTCATCGGCAACGGCTGCGAAAACCTGTTCGAGTATCGCTGTGTCGAGGGGTTGACTGGTGGCAGTAAAGCTGGTGATGGGATAAGTAAAATCGAACTGCTGACAGTTTATGGTGGCAGCAAGGGCGATGCTGGCAGGGGTGACCTTGAGGTCGAGGTCAACAACCTCTCCGGTGGGGCGGCGGTGTTCGAGTTTGCGGCGGGCGGCACTATCACTCAAGGTAAAGGCGTCAGCACTGGCAACCATAAAGACACTGTCACCGGGGGCGAAGCGTTGGTCAAAGGGGGAAATGACAGTTACCGGTCTGCCGCCGGGAGTTTTTTTTACCTGATGGGTTCCGCTGAACAATTGGCGCAGGGTAAAGGCACTGCCACTTTTGTCGTTGGCAGGCTGAATGCGCAGGCGGTCGCCTAAATGTAAGGGCAGTGAGGAGGTAAAGCTCAAGCGACTGCCCTGAACCTGGCGGACTTTGCCAATAAAACGCCCGGTCGCTCCCTTTTGTGAAGGGATGGCCATATCATCCGGTTGACTGCCGGAGAGAAAGCCGCGGGTTGGTTGGCGGCCAAAGCTCTCCTTGAGTTGTTGCTTGGCCTGGGCAAGCACCTGTTTGCGCTCGGCATCAGCAGCATCCATGACCCGCCGATAGGCGCCGACCACCTTGTGAACGTATTCGGCACTTTTCATCCGTCCTTCGATCTTGAAACTGCAGATTCCCGCATTGGCAAGTTGCGGCAGCAGGTCGATGGCCGACAGGTCGTTGGGCGAAAAGAAAAACCCCTGTTGCTGATGATGGCGGTAATTGCGCCGACAGGGCTGGGTACAGCGTCCACGGTTACCACTTTTACCACCCAGAAACGATGAGAAGTAACACTGGCCGCTGAAGGAAAAACACAGGGCCCCATGGATGAAATGTTCCAGTTCCAGACGGGTCTTGCTGCGGATATAAGCAATTTCTTCCAGGGTCAGTTCACGTGCCAGCACCGCGCGGGTGAAGCCGAGGCGCTCAAGCATCTTGACTCCGGCGACATTGTGGATCGTCATCTGTGTCGACGCGTGGATTTCCAGACCGGGAAAATGTTCCCTGGCCAGTTTCCAGATGGCGAGATCCTGAATAATGACCGCATCGACCGCAAAGGATTCCAGCGCTGACAGGGTGTCGATCAGGTGGGATAGTTCATTTTCGCGGATCAGGGTGTTGAGGGTGACGTAGAGACGCTTGCCGTCGGCATGGAGATAGCTGGTCATGCGTTCGATGTCGGCTAGGCTGAAATTCTTGGCCTTGGCCCGGGCGGAAAAGTCCTTCAGTCCGGTATAAACCGCATCGGCGCCGGCATCAACAGCGGCAAAAAAAGCTTCGAGGCTGCCGGCCGGCGCGAGCAGCTCAGGCTTTCCAAGTGTATCAGCTTGCGGCATAAGGTGCTTGTCTCCACGATGTATATGAGTCAGGTTACCATTAACACAGAGACTGGTGTGGATGCAGCTGTTTTTCCGTTGGCCGGGTGTCCACAGCGGTTTCAGGTTTTTGGGATAGGATCGCCCTAAAAGAATGTTTCAGGACCCGGCAGGGCGATCTAACTTATTGTTTCTAAGAAGAGATTGTGTTCTACTGCGCCATTAATGTGGTGCTGATATCTATCCAAGGAGAGAGACAATGAAGCGAAAATTGACGGCAATGTTGTTTGTGGCGTTTTTGTTGTTGCCCGGTCTGGTCCTGGCGAATGATCCCATGGCCGAGTGGCAGCCTAAATTTGATCCTCGTGGTGCCGAGCACACCTATCTGCTCTCCTGTGTCGGTCATCCGGCGATTGAGGGGGTCCGGGTTGGTTTCCGTATTCGGGACCGGGTGTGGGAAGAGACAAAGGGTCGTTTGTTTGTTGATTATCGTCCCATGTCCCAGCTTGGCGGTGAGATGGATGTCATCGGCAAGCTGAGAATGGGTGCTGTCCACGGAATGATGAGCTCGTCGGTGGCTGCGCCCAATGTATCACCGCGTCTGGGACTGGTGAATTTACCGTTTCTGGTTGGCAGCTTTGACCAGCTGCAGCAATTTCGTAACGATGAGGCATTGTTCGAAGAGTATGGCGCCGAGGCGTTGCGTTCCGGTATCCGCGTTGCTGATTTTACCGCCTATGGTGGTTATGGCTGGGCGACCCGCACCCCGGTGACCAGCCTCGAGGAGGCGAAGGGGGTGGTTTTTCGGATAGCCCAGGCGCCGGTAAACATTGACATGTACCGTGCCTGGGGCTTGCAGTTCACCGTCATGCCTTGGCCCGATGTGCCCCAGGCCTTGCAGACCGGGGTTATTACCGGCCTTGACCATACCCCGACGGTGACCGGCACCGCTAACTTTTTTAATACCGCCAAACACTACACCCAGATCGACTATGCCCAGGGGCTTTACATCCACCTGATTAACGAGCGCTGGTTGCAGCGTTTGCCAAACGACCTGCGAGAGACCCTGCTGCGCATTATCACTGAGGAAAGTCACAAAGCCCGGCTCGCCGGTCAGGAGCAGGATCAGCGGGAAATGGCCAAGGCCCGGGCCGCCGGAGTGTCGTTCTATCGCTTGCCGGCGCAGGACCTGGCGGCCATGAAACGTCAGGTTGAACCGGTGATCAACGAGTGGGAGGATCGTATCGGTGCCGATTTCCTGCAACAGGTACAGCAGCGTTTGAATCATTAATTATCGTAAATGATAACTGAAAAAGGCCCCTTCGGAACAAACCATCAGAAGGGGCCCTTGGCTTATCAAAGCCCGGCTTCGTTGCACATGACGTGATCGGAGCTGCTGATGTTTTAAGTTATTTCATATTACCAACCGGATAACCGGCACCTTTCCAGGCAAACACGCCTCCCGGATAGCGAAAAACGTTGTTGTACCCGAGTTTCTTTGCCCAGACTGCTCCGTTGTGGCTCCGGGTGCAAGCGACAAATCCACAATAGATGACGATCAGGCGATCTTTGTCCGACCCCAGGAGGGCTTCAAATTCTGCTTGGGTTTTGCCATCGGTTTCGTTGCTGTCCCATTCGTTCATGTCCGGAATGGGAAAAAGGAACTGGACCGCACCGGGAACATGAGCCTTTTTATAGCTGTCTTCAAAGGGCATGGTATCAATGACGAGCATGTTTCGTCCTTCATCCTGCCATTGTTTCAACTCAGCGGTAGTGACCACGTCATAGCCTCCACCTTGAACCTCCCGAGCCAGTTTAACCGCGCGCTTTTCAGCCTTTACTTCTTTTTCAAATTTGTTTTCAAAAAAACTGTAAGCCGGAAAACTAAACAGAAAAGATACGGCAATCAGTATCAACAGGATAATAAGGCGCTTAAGAAACATTTTTTCCTCCTTGGGGGGTTAGCGCCGCGACCTCCAGGGTCGGGGCGACAGTTGGTTGAAAAATCGCCACAGGTAGAGATATCCGATGGTCAGCAGCAATAGCAGATCGCGGTACAGAGCAGCCTGTAAATTATGGAAGGCATCTGCTTCCGGATCTTCTGGACCAAAACAACCACAATCAATATCCAAACCAAGTATCATTCCATAGCCAAGAACCGCGATGAACAGAATCGTCATCAGCAAAATCGCGGTTAATGCACCGTTTTTTTCAAACAGCAGACCGATGGCTGCGATGATCTCAACGGCAATCAGGGTAACAGCGGTTATGCTGGTCAACATGTCTGGTACGAGCCCGTATGCGCCGATAATGGTTGCAAACCCTGCGGGGTTCATCGCTTTGCTCAGACCCGACCAGAGAAAAATACCAGCCGTGATCAGTCGGCAGAGGTGGTAAAGATATCGGCCCGGCGTTGAGGTAAGCAGCATCCTGATTGCTCCAGTCGGCTTGTAAATGCGCGATGCTCTCTTTCTCAGGGGCTCAAGTTCGGTTTTGAAGGAAAAACTTTCCTGCATAAAGTCTTATTGATAATCAAAAAAGGAATAACACGGTAACTTTTGCGGTATTAAGAGGATGAATAGTCCGGCCATCGTGTTAAGTCAAATGGATAATATCTATTTGATGAATGTGAAGTATTGGTCAAATGGATATCTACGGTCGTGTTACAGCAGGTCAAACAGCAGAACGCATTAGAATGAATGATGATTGTTCTTGACCGGTAAGTCATTCAGATGTATACAGACATGTGCTAACTTGCTGAATTTACGAGAATTTAACTTTTGTTTGTGTAGATCAAACCCTGTTTGATTGCATTTATTTCATTTTGGGAGGTTTTACTGTGAAAAAGATGATGTTTTTGGCTGTTCTTTTGTTGGTTGGATTAGTGACTCAAGGCGCGGCAAATGAGGATCCGCTGGCGAACTGGCAGCCCAAGTTTGATCCCAGTGGGGCAAAGTATACCTACATTCTGTCGAATATTTCCCACCCGGTTATTGAGGGCGTAGCTGCCGGCTATCGCATCCGCGATGCGGTCTGGGAGCGCACCAATGGCCAGATCTATGTCGATTATCGTCCTCTGGCACAACTGGGGGGCGAGCGTGATGTGATCAGCAAGCTGCGTCTCGGTGCGGTCCATGGCATGCTCAGTTCCTCGGTCGCGGCGGCTAATGTGGCCGATACCCTGGGTGTTGTCAATTTGCCCTATGTTGTTGATACCTTCGACAAACTTGACACCTTCAGGTCGGATCCGGAGATCTGGCAGCCCTTTGCCGACAGCGCTCTGGCCGGGGGAATTTATGTTGCTGACATTACCAACTATGGTCCTTACGGTTGGGCCACCACGGTACCGGTCGACAGCCTTGAAGCGGCTAAAAGCGTCAATTTCCGGATCGCTGAGGCACCAGTCAATACCGATGCTTATCGCGCCTGGGGATTGAAATTCACGGTGATGCCCTGGCCCGATGTGCCCCAGGCCCTGCAGACCGGGGTCATCACCGGTCTTGACCACACCGCCATTGTCTGCAATATCACGAAAAAGTTTACCGTTGCCAAGCATTTTACCGAGTTGAACTACGCTCAGGGGCTGTTTGTTCATCTGGTCAACAAGCGCTGGCTGGATGGCCTGCCGGAGGAGTTGCGCACCATCTTCCTTGAGGTTGTGACCGAAGAAAGTGCTAAATCGCGGGAAGCCACTCGCCGTCAGCACGAAGAGCAACTTTCTGCTGCCAGGGCAGCAGGGGTACAGATTCATCAATTGTCGGAAGCTGATCTGAAACAGTTGAAAAAAATGTCCGAACCGGTTCTGCAACGCTGGAGTGAGCGGATCGGAGTTGAGTACCTGGCGTTGGTACGGGCAAAGCTTGGCAGTTAGAGATAATCTCTGTATAATCCCCCTCGCTATGACGGGGCCGGAGAGGATCCCTCTTTGGCCCCGTCTTTCGTTTGTCCTCACCAAGAAACATAGAGACGATCTACACCCCGAAACCACCTTTCCCAGCGGATATGGCAAGTGTTAGCGGAGCCGGACACGGACAATGCTGAAAAGAATCTTTAAAAAAATTGATCGAACATTTCTGTTTGTCGAAGAATGGTCGCTGTTTATTGCGGTCAGTGCCGCCTTGTTGGCCGCCATGGCCAATGTTGTCCTGCGCAAAAGCGGGGGGGACATCAATATCTTCTGGTCGGATGAAGTGGTGCGTAAGGTCATCTTCTTTTCTACTTATATCGGTGCGGTAACGGCGATTCGCAGTCGCTCGTTGATCCGCATCGATGCCCTGCCGCAGATCTTCCCGGTGCTCAAACGTCCTCTGACCCTGCTCTCGCATATTGCGGTGCTGTTTTTTGCCGGGGTGATGGTCAAGCTGGGTTGGACCATGACCGTGATGATGTATCATGACCCGTTTGCCCGTACCAGTACCTTGCAGATTCCCGAATGGTATTTCTACGCGGTGTTGCCGATTATGGGGGTGATGATGTTTTTCCGCACGTTGGTCGTAATGGTTGAAGACTGGCGCGGCATTCAGGATATGACCGGGGAACAATGACATGGAAATGAGCTACCTGTTGATTCTCGCCCTGTTGCTCGGTTGTCTGGCCGCTACCGTGCCGGTGTTTATGGCGCTGTTTTTTACCGGCACCTTCGGGCTGGTATTCCTTCTCGATATTGATCCGCGCATCGTCGTGGAAGTGTTGTATCGCAGTATGGACAAGTTTGCCCTGGTCGTCGTCATGTTTTTTGTGCTCTGCGGGAATATCATGACGACCGGAACCATTGTCAAAAAACTGATCAATACCGCCAATGTGCTGGTTGGCTTTCTGCCCGGCGGGCTGGCCATGGCCGGGATTCTTGCCTGCGGTTTTTTTGGTGCTATCTCCGGTTCTACCGTAGCGACGGTGGTGGCTATCGGTGGTTTTATGATCCCGGCGTTGATCAAGAATAATTATGATGAAAAATTCTCGGTCGGGGTGATGACCACGGCCCCGATACTTGGCGTGATTATCCCTCCTTCAATTGCTATGATTCTCTACGCCATGGTCAGTAATGATCCTCTCGAGGCCCTGTTTCTGACCGGTTTTATTCCCGGTTTGTTGATTATGGTAGCCATGAGCGTCTATGCCTATTTTGTGTGTAAAAAACAGGGTCTACAGACCCTCGAACGTCCGACGTTCAGGGAGGCCCTCAAGGTTATCCGTGAAAGTATCTGGGCATTGCTGTTGCCGGTGCTGATTTTCGGCGGTATTTACTCCGGTCTGTTTACGGCCAATGAAGCCGCGGTGGTGGCCTGTTTTTATGCCTTCTTTGTCGAAATTGTCATCCATCGGGATTTGAAACTGCGTGACGTCAAACGGATCGTGGTATCTTCGGCTGTCACCTCTGCCACCTTGCTGATCATTGTCGCTGGAGCCTCGGTATTTGGTGAGTACCTTACCTTTGAACAGATCCCCAACAAGATTGCTAATGCCGTCGTCAGCAGCATTGATTCGCCCTGGGTGTTTCTGCTGGCGGTAAATATCCTGCTGCTGGTCATTGGCATGTTCATGGATATTATTTCCGCCACCCTGATCCTGACCCCGATTTTTCTGCCCTTATTGAGTCAGTTCGGCATTGATACCATGCACTTCGGCCTGTTGATGACCATTAATCTGGGTATTGGCTATTGTACTCCGCCGCTGGGAGTCAGCCTGTATATTTCCGGGGCGACGGTCAACCGGGACCTGGTCTATGTGTCGAAGGCGGTCATGCCTTTTTTGCTGATCCAGATTGCCATTTTGCTGCTGCTGACTTTCTGGTCTGATCTGGTGCTGTTTCTGCCGCGCCTGGTATATGGTTGATCACGAAAAAACTCAGCAGGGAAAAATGTAAATTTTTTACATTCAGGAGTATCGCTGATGAACAGAACCGCTACCACAACCATGCTGATTGCCGCCATGCTGCTGTTGATTTGTCTGCCTGCCGTAGCCAAAGAACATCCGGCGGCGGCACAAAGTCTTGAGGAGTATCTGCTCAGCTATGATTATGATGCACGCCGCGAGATGAAAGCCAACAGCCTGTTTCTGATTGACCATCTGATGGACGAAGAGGCGGTGCTGGTGGATATCCGTTTTGTCGAAGAACAGCAGGCCTGGAATTTCAATTTTGCCCTGCACATCCCCTTGAATGAACTTCCTTTACGTCTTGATGAACTGCCCAAGGATAAATTGATCATTACCGCCTGCCCTCACAAGGACCGGGCGATTCTCGCCATGGCCTATCTGCGTACCCAGGGGTATCAGGTGCGTTATCTGGAAGACGGGCTGATCAATCTGGCGGAGAAACTGCGCGGTGATGACGCCCGGCTGCTGATGCAGTTTTTACCAGCGGAAAACCGGCACTAGTTGTTTCCGTGACGTCTGTTACTATGGTGACGATTGCACGCCAGCTACGAAAATTGCGACAGAGGAGAGACTTATGGCAGCGCGGATACTGGTTCCGATCAATGATTCAGCAACGACCCACAAAACCATCACTGACATCATCAGTAACCGTGAGCGTTTTAACGCCCGGCTGGTGCTGCTGCATGTGATCAACGATCAGCTGGCCTATCGGATGATCCCCGATTTCCAGATTGAAATGGTGCGGGAAAATGCCATGCAGGCTGCCGCTGAAAGGATGGGGAAACTGGCCGGGCAGTTGCGTGAGGCGGGTTTGGAGGTTGAGCTGCGGATTGAGTTTGGTATGCCGCGGCGCCTGATTCCGCAGGTCGCTAATAACGAAGATTTTCAACTGCTGGTGCTGGGGCGCCGTAGTGGCCGGGGTGAGATTCGTGATGTGTTGTTCGGCTCCGTTGCCAATTACGTGCTGCACAATGTGCGGTGTCCGGTGCTGCTGTTCTGATCCTGCGATCATTCAAACTGTGACTTGAACTCGTCAAATTGGGCGAGAATACTGCTAATTTCTTCCTGCAGGCGGGAAATCTCCTGCTCCAGCAGGGAGACCTTCTCCTCCAGGTGGGTGAGGCGTTCACTACTCGAGAAGGGCCCTTCTCGCTGTTCTGACATGGTCCCTTCAGCCATACCCCCAGTTGTGATCTCGGCGCGCAACCGATCAATGTAACGGCATTCCTTGCGACCAGGCAGGCGGGCCAGCTGCGTGACCAGAGGCGGTTCGCTGGTACTTAAGGTGTTCATCACGGCCTCCACTTCGGCGAGGTCAGCAAAGGCATGCATCCGTTCACAACGGGTGCGGATTTCACCAATCGTCTGGGGTCCACGCAGCAGCAGGATCGCCAGCACCGCCAGTTCGCTGCGCTCCAGATGTAGGGTTTTCTCAAGATGATGACAATAGCGCTGGGTGCGTACCCCTTCAGCAGAACGATAAACCAGTTGTTGTCGCCGCAAATCTTCGATTCCCCGGGCGACCTCTTCTTCTGTCAGCACCATGACCGGATCGCGATTTGATTTCTGGTTACAGGCATTGATCAGGGCATTGAGACTTAACGGGTAATATTCCGGCGTTGCCAGCTCTTTTTCGACCAGAGCGCCGAGGATACGGATTTCAACGGGAGACAATTGTTGATACATGAGGTTCTTGCAAAAGTCATAAGTTTCGGCACTTCAGAGCTTCGCC
>RRYU01016907.1_pt1 | contig 11550 bp, 12 predicted proteins | sample 2162651 | NCBI WGS metagenome assembly RRYU01 (sample SAMN10267283, study PRJNA491782) | microbial mat metagenome | isolation source: biomat in the production well | place: Japan: Minami-Kanto gas field, natural gas well KTG3 | collected 2017-06 | reverse complement strand
TTTGGATCGTTTCAGCCGCCCCCGCTGTCCCTTTTTCCGTTGCGACTCATCCGGTGGTGGACACTCGAGCTGTGCCGCTTTCAGTACGTGTCGGTATCGTTCCCGGAAGGCTTCGGCCTGCGGGGTGTTCAACACACCGCCTGCCTCATCAACGGCCTTGTTGATCTCCAGCAACAGCGCCTGCATCTGTTTGGCCCACTGCTGTTGATCCTGTTCCCAGGCGCGCTCCAGCTCTCGCAGGTGGTGGGCATTGCACAAAACATGATAACAAGGGAGCTGGTAGTAGGGCTTCCAGTGATCGTGTACCAGGGTGCCGGTGTACTCGGGGAGGACGCCCATCGCCGCCATGGCTTCACCGCCGCGCTTGTCATGGGGCATCAGCAGTGTCAGGGTGGCGCTGCATACGACATGCAGCCATTTTCGTTTTCCGCCGATGTTGATCCCGGTCTCGTCGGCATGAAGTAGGAGCGCCTTCGATAGCTCCCTCTTTACCCAATCCTCAAAGGGGGCCAGCCTCTCGTACACTTCTTTGTTGAAGTTGTAGATGCTGCCGGCACTCAAGGGGATGTCGAACTGATCGGCAAAGTGTTCCTCGATCCGCTTGTAGGGGAGCAGTTGGAAGATGGACATGTAGACCGAGTGGATTTTGACCCCGGAGGCGTACTGGGTCTTGACCTTCACATAGTCCGGGAAGGGGGCGAGCACGCGCCGTCCCCGTTCATCCTCCAGAATCTCGGCCTGATACTCCGTGACCACACGTGATATCTGGATATCGAACACTTGGCGGCGCTCATAGCCGATACACTGGAAGTGTCCGTCGGCAGGCAGTGTGGCACGGTCCACCTTGATTACCTCAATCTGGTCTGGACCATCAACCAACTGGAGATGCCGGCCCGCATGGCCTTGCTGTCCCCCGGGGTTGTTGTTGCCGTTGTTGCGCGTCTTCTTGCGGTTGGGATCACTGGACGGGGGCTTGCTGCTGTTGCGGCTATTGAGCCCCAATCGGTTCAACAACAACGTGACCAGGGTCAGCATCAGCTCCAACGATGCCCGTAGCGCCGGCGAGAGGTTTTTCTCCTCTTCGATCTGCCGTTTGACCGCCTCGATGGTCTGCTCGACCGGGATGTTGTCGATCGTCATTGGCCGGGCTACTCGAACTGCTCACCCGCTTCCACGGCCATGATCGAGGAGAGTACGGCCAGCCGTTCAGCGGGGGGCATAGCCTGATAGCGTCGCCCCCAACTGTTTGCCTTGCGCTTGATGCTCTGGCGGTGAGTGAAATTGCGCCCCGCATAGGCGGGCCAGTACACCCGGTCCGGGGTGAAGTTGAACCACAGTTTCTCGGTTCTGACCCCGGCCTGGTTCATCACCTGCAGCTCCAGGCTACGCCACTGTCCCAGCAGATCATCGTACAGCGCCGAGGGGTAGCCGGAGAGGATGACAGAACAGGGCAGTGACTTGAGCAGTTCCAGCAGTTGCACGTGATCTTGCTCTTCATACTCGAAACGGTAACGGCGTTTGGAACGACGGGTGTGGTGCAGATACGGCGGATCGCAGTAGAGCAGTTCCTGACCCTGAAAGTCGAACGCGCGCAGATACTGATGGGCGCAGCCACAGACCTTCTCGAGCGGATAGTCACAGGTGAACCGGGCCAGTGCAGCAGGATCGCGATCGATGGCAATATTGCGCAATGCCGGTGGCTTGCGCTGCAGGATGGCGCCACCGCCGAGATGGGTCTCGATGTAGGTATCGTGTGGCGGCATCAGGGCAATGATCGGCTGGCACAGACCGGACGTCGCTTTCGAACCAAAGTAGTTGCTCATGAGGGCATTATGTTCCCCAATCGAGAATGGATCACAGCATAGGTGGGTCTTCCTATGCTGTCAAGAGCAGACGCAGGAGGTTTTTGGTTCGGAGGGTTGGGTTCTGTCCGGTGCGCTAGCGAAGCACCCCTGAATAGTTACGATTTGAATAGCATGTTTTCCAGACTTGCCAGCCAGACAGTTGTTCAAGACGCTTTAGTTCCTCTCATCTTGAATGTCGACGGAACGCAAATATTCAGAACAGCAATTCTCGGCATGAGCGTTGAAATTTCTACAGGAGGGAATACTGAATCTATCCTCATTGCCGAACAGGCCTTGGGCTCTTTGGAAGTGTTTTTTGCTACCGCCATTGAACAGCGGCTGTTACCTCATACCGAAAGATTGACGCTGAACGTAGTGGAGAGCACAGAAGTTACTGAGCCGACATTCGACATAAACGATTTGAGCATGACCGGAACAATTCACTGGCCAAGTGAGCTTTCTCCAAAAAGCTTCGAGCATCAGAAAGAGATTCATCAGTTTTGGATCATGTTCTCTGGCCAAATGCTTTCATTGTGCTGGGGGATCAAGGATGCCGAAGGGCTTGTCGAGAAGCTCTGCACCGACGAAGCGGTCCTACACCGACTTACAATGGTGATCGTTGCGTCAACGAGTTTCCAAAGACTGACATCAGGCGATATATCACGGCTGTCTGATTGGCAGGAGGCCGTTAAGGAACGATATTGCGTGCGCCCTTCGCGACCCAGGTTGGCTCAAGTGATATTGGACGAAGAGCCAGAAAGCATAGAAGAACAATCTGCCGATCCCTCTTTACCCAGCGATCATAGGGCTTACAGCGCCAAGTCAATTATTGATATTCATGCTTGGAACAAGGCTCGCTGGAAAGGCGTGGGTTATCTCCAAATTGATCCATTTCAACCTCCTTGTATGGCGTTTCTTTTTGAAGACGAAGAAGGTGGAAATAGTATTTTTTCGCGTTGGCGTGAGCGTTTCGGTGCGACGGATTTCAATGAAGAAATATACATTTCCATCATTCGGAAAATTCCTGGAGAAAGTGAGCATTTTTACTATGTGATGGTAACTGCAAAACTGCCGAATTCGGAAGTGCGCAAACCACGTAAAGTCCTGACTATTACACACAAGTCTCCTACTCCATGCGTCGTTGCGCCTCCATGGCCGTAACGAAGTCGGCCGCCCGCTGCAGACCTATCCATAGCGTTTGAGGGCCGGGAAAGCCATCTCTCTTGCGGTTGAGGAACCCGCCGAGACCCGCGATCATGCGTACCATTGCGTCGAGCGAAGGGGGTGTTTCGGGCGGGCGCTTGCGCTCGGTGACAATATAGACCGCCTGCCACTCGGCGGTGTCGAACACCACATCGCACGGCATCTCGGGACAGTCGCGTCCGAGCATGGTCACGAACAGTATCCGCCAGGCGATGATCATGTAGAAGGCGAGTGCGGGCTCCAAGCGTTCGATTTTCTCCAGTTGCAGCTTTTCGATGCGGCAGCCGCTTTTCAGGATGCGGAAAAAAACCTCTATTTGCCACCTGCAAAGGTACCATTGCAGCTTCTCCAAGGCCTGCTCGGGGGTGTCTACCGGCAGATTGCTCAGCAGCAACCATTCCACGGGCGCCTCGCCCGGTGGCGGGTTGGGTTCGGTGGCCAGAATGGCGGTCACTTCCACATCGGGCAGCTTACGGTCGGGGCGGCGTGGGGACGGGAGGGTGATGCGCACGCTCTTGATCTGTTGCTGGACCACACGGGCCTTGGTGCCATGGCCGGCGGGGCGCTCGAAGGTGGTTTCGGTGAGCACCGGTGCCTCGGCCAGATGTTGGCGCAGGGTGCGTTTATCTTTGAGCACCCGGTCGTGTTGCCCGCGTACCAACCAATCGGCGGCTGTCTCCGGGCACGGGGCCTCAACGAACAGGTCATAGATATCGGCTTCACGGTCGGCCACATAGGTCAGGCGGGTGTCGGGCAGGCGCTCGGCCAGTTCGTTGACCCTTTGGTAGCCGTCCACCCAGCGCACGCTCTCCTTCTCCTCCAGAGTGCGGCCCGGGTCTTTGTCCTGACCCAGGCTGCCGGGCTCTCGGGTCCAGGTGTGAGCATCAAGCAACCCCAGGCACAGCCGATCCGGGGTCAGCGCCAGTGTCGGGTGCAGGTACAAACCCTGGCGGACCTCGAGGTTGAGCGGGCCGAGCCCCTGCATGGAGGGCTTGCCGGTATAGTCGAGCTCGCTGGTGTCCTGAATGCACAGCACACGAGGGTGTGCGCCCATGCGTTCGATGGTGCGCGCACTATGCGGGGCCAGTACCGCCGCGGCGCTGACCTTGGGATTGTCGAACAATCGGTAGGCGGCCTGGGTCTCCGCCCAGCCGGCGCAAGCGGCGGGAATACTTGGCATCGGTTTGTCTCCCAATCTCTGCAGCAGGTGGCGCGCCCGCTGGTTCAGGCGTGTATCGCCCAGGTCGATCGTGTTGAACTCCTCAGCCAGCGCGCTCATGCGGCCACCCCCAGGGCGCGGCGGAAATCCGCCGCCAGCGGGTAGACATACACGGCCTTGCGCGGCAACGCCGCCTGGTGGGTCACATCGCATTTTCCCCTGCCGGCGGTCTCACCCAGATACTGCCAGTTGGCCGCCCGGTAACAGGTGCCGGCAAAGCGCGGTGTCTCGACAAAGGTCTCCAGCAGTACCGGGCGCTCACCGTAACGGGCGTGAAAGTCCTCGGGCACCCGTCTGGCGGCCAGCGCCAGCACCCGGGAGGCGAGATTGCGTACCCGCACCCACGGCAGCAGTAAAAAGCGGGCGTTGTTCACCACCCGGCCTAAATGCGTCTCACGCGCGGGCCGCTCCCAGCCGATCCAACGTGTAGTTCCGGCAGTCGTGCGTGGATCTCCACCTTAAAAGCGTCATGATGTATGGTAGGGGAACTGTCGTTCCGCAAGAAAATTGATCGCTGCCCAAATATTTTCTGCGGGACACGACAATTCGATTCCGGTAAAAAGTGGCGCATGGAATCGTCCTCATCGAACAAACGCTACAGCGGCCGGGTGTTCGGTCCGCAAGAGATCGAACAGGTCCGTGCGATCATTCGGACCCACCCCAAGGCGAGCCGCCAGCAGTTGTCGTATCGGCTCTGCGAGGCCTTCGATTGGCGCAAGAACGACGGCAGCCTGAAGGACATGAGCTGCCGGGTGGCGCTGCTGCGGATGCACCGCGAAGGGTTGATCGAGCTGCCGGCACCGCAGCATCGGGTCAATCCGTGCCGATCGTTCGTTCATCGCACACCGCAGGGCGAGCCCGGCGTTTTGCTGGAGGCGGCGGTCCATGAACTGGACGGTCTGCGTCTGGACGTGGTGGAACGCAAATCCAGCGCGCTGTGGAACGAAACCATCGACCGCTACCATTACCTGGGCTACAAGCCGCTACCGGGGGCGCAATTACGCTATTTCGCCTATGCTGGCGATCGCCTTGTGGGTCTTCTCGGCTTTGGGGCGGCGGCCTGGAAGACCGGGCCGCGGGATCAGTGGATTGGATGGAACCGGGAACAGCGCCAGCGCAACCTCGGCGGCGTAGTCAATAACGCCCGATTTCTGATCCCGCCATGGATTCGCGTCAAGGGGCTGGCCAGTAAGCTGCTCTCGATGGCGGCCCGGCGGTTGCCGGACGATTGGGCGGGCCGATACGGCTACCGGCCGGTGTTGCTGGAGACCTTCGTGGAGCAGGAGCGGTTCGCCGGCACCTGTTACCGGGCGGCGAACTGGACCTGTGTGGGCCAGACCCAGGGCCGAGGCAAGCTCGGCGATCACCGCCTGGGCCAGGTGCCGGTCAAGACGGTGTGGGTGTATCCGCTCGCGCGGGACTTCCGGGAGCAGTTGTACCGATGAAAGAACCCAGGCCGATCGAGATCGAAGAAGCGGAAGTCGAACAGCTGATCCATAAGGCTGAACAAGGGCGCCTGGAGGCGGACGAACAGCGGCGGCTGGTACCGCTGCTGAAGACCCTGTTGTGGCTGCAGCGAACCCTGCTGTCGACCCGTATCAGCCTGGCGAAGTTACAGCGCATCCTGTTCGGGAAAAAGACCGAGAAACGGCGGCGAAAACCCAAGGGCCCGGACGAGGGTGAGTCAGGCGGTGGCAACGGGTCCGGCGGCCCTGCGGGCTCGGGTACCGGGCGTGGTGAGGACCCGGCGGGGGACAACGGGAACGGCGCGTCGGACGGGTCGCCGAGCGATTCGCACGGTGGTGAGCGCCGCGGCCATGGTCGCCGGGCGGCGGCGGATTATCGCGGTGCCGAGACGGTTTTCTGCCCGGTGCAGACGCACCACTCGGGGACGCGCTGCCCGCACTGTGGGCGTGGCCGGTTTTACCACTCGGCGCCCTTGGTGCGCTTGCGCTTTACCGGACAGCCCCTGGCGCTGGTCACCCGTTTTGAGTTGGAGCGGCTACGCTGCAATGGCTGCGGTGCCTGGTCGGTGGCCTCGATGCCGCCGCAGGCCGGGCGCGAGCGCTACGACGTGAGCCTCAAAGTGAATCTGGCGGTGGCCCATTATCACATGGGCCTGCCGTTCAAGCGCATCGAGTCCTTCCAGAACCTGGTGGGTATGCCCTTGCCCGACGCGATCCAGTGGGAACTGGTCGAGGAGGTCACCGACAGCACCTATCCGGTCTATGAGTATCTGAAGTGGCTTGGCGCCCAGCAGCCGCTGGTCTACCAGGACGACACCGGCGCGCGCATCCTATCGCTGATCAAGGAAAACCAAGCCGAGCCTGCGCCGCAGCGCAAGGGCATGTACACCACGGTCCTTCAGTTTGAGGGCGAGCACGCCATCTGCCTGTACTTCACCGGCCGGCACCACGCGGGCGAGAATCTCGATGCCGTCCTGGCCCTTCGGGATCCGGGGCTCCCGCCCATCCAATGGATGTCCGATGGCTTGGCGGCCAATACCCCCAAGCAGCATAAAAACCAGACCCTGGACATCAACTGCCTGGTCCACGGCCGCCGGCAATTCGTCGACATTGACGCCTACTTCCCCAGCGAATGCGCCCGGGTGATCGATGCTATCGCCGAGATCTACCAGCATGAGGCGCAGTGCAAAGCACAGCGATTCACCCCAGCGCAACGCCTGGCCTACCATCAGGAGAACAGCCGCAAGGTGATGGAGGCACTCAAGGCCTGGATGGAGCAGCAGATCGAGCAGCGGCGGGTGGAGCCCAACAGCCGTCTGGGCGGCGCCTTCGACTACCTACTCAAACGCTGGGCATCGCTGACCCGCTTTCTCAGCGTGCTCGGCGCCCCGCTGGACAACAACGCCGCTGAGAGGGCGCTGAAAATGATCCTGCGCTACCGCAAGAACAGCCTGTTCTACAAGAACGAACACGGCGCCCACGTTGGCGATGTGCTCACCAGCCTGATCGAGACCTGCCGGCTGGCCGGCGCCAACCCCCTGGACTACCTCGCCGCCCTGATGGAAAACCGCTCGGCGGTGTTCGCCGACCCCGCCGCCTGGCTACCCTGGAACTACCGCGACCGCCTCGACAGCGCACCGGATTCCTTGGCCCTACGCCACCCGCCGCCAGTCCTCGGCCAGTTCGACCGTCTTGGGGTTGCCGTTCCACAGTAGGATCTGAAGCTCCCGCGCCGAGAGCCGTTCGCTGGCTCGCGACGAGGTGGGCCACCACTTCAGCCGTCCCTCGGAGAGACGCTTCTGGCACAGCCAGAATCCTTGGCCGTCGTAGCTGAGTAGTTTCAACGACGTGCCCCGGCGGTTGCGGAACACAAAGATCGCCCCATCCATCGGATCCGCTCCGAGCCGTTGCCGGCACAAGGCGGCCAGCCCATCGATTCCACGGCGGAAATCCGCCGGTTCCACAGCGAGAAAGACCCGACTTTGCGCGCTCAACTGCAACATGCTCAGGCCCCCAGGAAACGATCCATCAACGCCAGCATGTCGGCACCATCGGTTGGCCGGATGCGCAGGCGAAACCCATCGGGGCGCTCCAGTTCCATCCATGCCGCGGCGCTGGCGGATGGCCCCGCTGCCCGCTGCACAACCGCCGGCTCGATCTCAACAAATGCCGCCGTCGTCTTCTGGCTGAGCCGCCGTTGGCCGGTGTCGACAATCCCTCGGCGTTTGTTCAGGTCCGTGCCGCTCAGACGCAGGGTCCGGGTGACCTGCGAAACCCCGTAGGTATCCACCAGGTCTATGGCCTCGCTCCAGAGTTTCTCGGGAATCCGCTCTCCTTTCTTCTTGTTTCTTCGCCACTGCGCGAAATGCTCGGCAGCCGTTTCCAATGTCAGGGGGGATTCGATGGGTGCTTTCATTGTTTGCCTCCGGTCAGTGATGTTCACCGGTGGCATCCTAGTCAGCCTGTTGTCAATGGGTCACGCACGTCTGCCGGAACTACACGATCCAACGGTCGCGCGCGGCCACCTTCCAGGCCGCCGCCCCAAAACCCAGCGCTCCCAGCACGCCCTGCTCTGATTCGATCAGGTAGCGCATCTGTGCCCCCGACAGCGGGGTATAACCGAGGTAATGGTAACGATCGATCAGGCCGTTCCATAGCCTTGATGCCTCTTTGTCCGCCACCGGCGTGAGCCGCAGAGCGCCCAAGCGACCGGCGCTGCCCTCCAAGGGGTGCTGCGCCGGCCACTTCTTCGGTCCCACCTTCAGCGGTTTGCCATTACCGTTGCCCTTGGTCGGGGCCGGCAACTCGATCAGCCCTGCCCGGTGTAGGCGCAGTAGTCCTACCCTGGCACTCATCAACTTCGGCTCGCCCCGGGCGTTGGTCCACTCCAGGACCCGACACACCCGCCGCGCGATCTCCGATCGGATCGGCGGATCAGCCAAGCGAATCTCCCGCCGGATCGTCTCCACATCCGCCGCACTGAGTGCCCGTCCGCACAGTTTTTCCGGGATCTGTCCGCTCATGCTCTCGCCCCCTCGTGTTCGTCTTGGGGGCGATTGCATCAGAGATCGGGATGCGTGTCCAGCAGTGGGAATATTAGTCCCTAAAGATGTGTGTAATAGTCAGCGTAAAGTCTTAACACTTACAGCTCGATTTATGCTTATGGAGCCAAACAATAGTGCTAACTTGGATCGTTTTTTGGATTCATACCAGCGCGTTGGCGCATTCTGCTTAATGCCTGGATACCTTGAAAACGAACACAGCCCAAAGTTCGCCCCAGACCTCGCTATAGTGAAACGTAACCTCGTTGTGAAGTCGGTTGAGGATGTTGACGAGCAAGACCCTGAAACGATCGTGCTCCGTTCGCACTTTGGCCAGGAGCCGGAAGAGCGCTGAAACGTACTATCGCCAGCTCTCCAGCCTACCATCAGAAACTTCGCAGCCCTCGTTTGCGGAGAATATGCTCGACTTTCTCCGCAGTTAATGCGGAATAAATCTTGACTCCGCGGAGATTAAGGCTCATATTATCCGCATACCATGCGGAGAAATAATGTACATCTGGGAACAAAATGATTGGCCAATACTGACATGGGACTGCAAAACGCTGTCTCCGTTGCTGGCCAATGTCTCGCGAGCGCAAGGACGCTTGCTGGGCAGGATGGAAGCGCTGGGATTCGATCTTCGTACAGAAGCACACCTCCATACATTGACCCAAGATGTTGTCCAATCCAGCGATATCGAAGGCGAAAAGCTTGATACCGAGCAGGTTCGATCCTCCATCGCCCGCAGGCTTGGTGTTGATATTGGTGGCAGCATCCCAGCAGACCGGCACGTCGAAGGCATTGTCGAAATGATGCTTGATGCTGCTGGCAACTTTTCTGCCCCCTTAACAGAAGATCGCATATTCGGCTGGCATGCCGCCCTATTTCCGACCGGGCATAGCGGCATGTTTAAGATCAATGTTGGAGCTTGGCGTGATGATGCCTCTGGTCCAATGCAGGTGGTCTCAGGGCCAATTGGCAAACAGAAAGTCCACTATGAAGCGCCGCCAGCAGATCGTCTTCCCGGCGAGGTTGCTGCCTTTCTTCGGTGGTTTGAATCCGATCAGGATATCGATCCACTACTGAACGCCGGGCTGGCTCACCTGTGGTTTGTCACGCTTCACCCGTTTGACGATGGCAATGGACGTATTGCACGCGCCATTGCCGATATGGCCCTGGCGCGCTCTGAAGGGATCGGCCAGCGCTTTTACAGTATGTCTGCACAAATCCGAGCCGAGCGAAATGCTTATTACAAAGAGCTAGAAAGCACACAGAAAGGATCGTGCGACGTCACTGTATGGCTAGATTGGTTCCTGAATTGCTTGCTGCGGGCAATAGAAGGGGCTCACAACACATTGGAAAATGTTCTAGCGAAGGCCAGATTCTGGGAACACTTCGCCAAAGCACCGCTAAACGAACGCCAAATCAAAGTGCTGAACCGGGTAATGGATGGTTTCGAGGGCAAACTTACCACTTCGAAGTGGGCCAAACTCGCGAAATGCTCGCAGGACACCGCATATCGAGACATCCTGGATTTGATCGAACGTGGCGCGATACAAAAAGACCCAGGCGGTGGCCGCAGCACCAGCTATTCCATCATCACCAAGTAATCGCATCCAAGGACGCTCCTTGGTCGCGGTCCAGCGGCGAAACGCTGGTTCAGGTCCAGGGCAGGAAGGCCCTGGCGCGCATCCAATCCGCGCAGGGTTGGTCAGGGTTGTCAGGGGCTCGAAGGCCCTTGACTGGTGGGTGCAGGCGGCCAAATGCTCTGCTCGTGATGAAACGGCGATACGTTTCAAGCCGGGGGGATGCAACGGGGACGCGCAGCGGGTCCCCTTGCCAAGATGGCGCTGGACGGAACGAGGGACGAGTGTAGTACAGCACACATCTTGCGCGCAGCGGCTTCGCCTGTAGTACAAAATAGGGATGTACTACATTTTCAGCCGGATGATAGCATCATCGCTCTTCTCATCATCCTTGGGCAGGGTACTGGGGCGGATCTTGGGCTTGGGGGGCGTTTCTGCAACCGGGCCACCTCCTCCTTCAGGGCTTCGATCTCGGTTTGTTGCTGTTGTACCTGCTGTTGCAGTTGTTCAATGACCCGCTGTTGTTGTTCGATGAAGGCCAACAGTAAACGGAGCGTTGGCGTCATCTCCTGCGGCGCAATCGGTGGTAGTCCTTTGATGGGGCTGGTCATCGCTCTGCTGCGCCTGTCGTGAGCCGGCAACGGAATTGCCGATGCAGCGGATAGAGCCAGATCGATTTGATTGCAACACCCGGATCGCCACTGTTGTGGTTACGACCGCGCCCCCGCGTCTGGCCCACCCGAATCCAGTTGTCCGCCTGATAGCAGGTGCCGGCGAAACGCCCCTGTTCGACAAAGCTCTCCAGCAGCACAATGGGATGAGCATATTTCGCTTGCCAATCGGCAGCGATCCGCCGGCGAGACAAGGCCAACAGATGGCTGGCCAAATGCGCCACCCGAATCCAGGGCAAGATCAGAAAACGCATATTGTTGGCGATCAACGACAGGTTGTGCTGACGGGCCGATTCACCCCAGCCGATGAATCGATCCCGATCGGCCATGCGCCACGCGGCAGCACCATACAGCAGGCAACCCAACAGGCGGCTATAGCGGTCGTGGATCAGGTATTGGAGGTTCTCACCCACCGGGCCTCGGTAGCCGAGATAGTGGTACTGTTGTAGCAGGGCCCCGAACAGTCGTGTTTCGTGCCTCCCGGCAACGGGCTGAATACGGATGGGTTGCAGGTCCGACA
>RRYU01000315.1_pt1 | contig 11560 bp, 12 predicted proteins | sample 2162651 | NCBI WGS metagenome assembly RRYU01 (sample SAMN10267283, study PRJNA491782) | microbial mat metagenome | isolation source: biomat in the production well | place: Japan: Minami-Kanto gas field, natural gas well KTG3 | collected 2017-06 | reverse complement strand
GTGCAGTGGAGGAAGGGTTGCAGGCTTGCAATTACCAATAGCAGCCAGTTCCTTCCTTAGCAGTTCCTTGAGGAACAGCTTCTCCTTTAGCCATACAGGCATGGCTGCCAGAAAAGAGCGAAATCCTTTCGGAGCGTAGGCCAGATAGGTCTCCAAAAGACGCTCGAATTTCACAAGAGGCTTATCGTAAAAAACGATGTAGTCGATGTCGGCAAGCTTGATGCCCACCTGGAGCAAGCAGTAACGCACCGCGTGCTGAGGAAAACGCGAATCGTGCTTCTTGCGGGAAAATCGCTCTTCTTGAGCAGCCGCTGCAATCCTGCCGTCCTGGACTAGGGCGGCGGCACTGTCGTGATAAAAGGCTGATATTCCAAGGATATTCATGCTTTCTTGACAATAAATTGTTGAGGGCTGTACCTTTGCCGCACAGCAACACGGTCTTGGCCCGTTGAAAAAGGCAGGCTTCGTAGGTTCCGCTCGATACAACCGTCTCTAACGCTTCTCGCTCTTGCGGGCTCAACTCTGCCGATTTGGCAGCACGATCTATCGTCAAATTCTCTGAGGCTTTCAGAGGATTATATAAATCTTATATTTATACAACTAAATGCTAGCGTACCGGCTTCAATGTCACCCGCACGGGCAGTATCTTCCCAGGGGGTTGCTGCATTGTTCGAGTGTACCTGCGACCGTCGTACGAATAGGTGACACGATAAGCGGTGATTCGCTCCTTCGGTTCCAATTCTTCAACCCAATGGCATATCGAAGGCCGGCGCGCTAACTGTTCCTGTCTGCGGATGTCGGCACCCAGGGTGGAGGTAGGGGGCTGTATGGGTGCCGGAGCCGGCGGTACACACTTTCGGCGGCCTACCGTTTCGTATACCTGCTCCATCAAAGGCACCACTGAGAGTACCTGGGCATTGTCCGAGTAACCCGCCGGGTCTGCTTGTGCCGCACTGCTTACTAGGAATATTCCTGTCACAAGGAAACGAGTCGATATGTTAGCCATGGCTGAGATTCCCTGATTCCTTCGCATATACAAACTCTGTTCCACCCGTTGAGTTGGCATAGCCGGCCATGAGCGGCAGCAGGCCTTTGCTCATGTTGGCCGGAGACCTCGAGCACGCAGTATGTGCAGGCCTTTACTGCGTTCCGCTGCATCCGCGAACAGCAGTACCACACGAAAATCACCGTCGGGTTGGCGGAATACGGCCAATCTGAGGCCCGGATGGGCGAGTTTGAGACTGTCCACCAGGGCCGCTGCCCGATACGGACGGGTGAAGCGGATTAATTCCAGCCGGCCTTCGTCTTTATAGTTTGCGCCGCGACGGCCGGGTTGACTCAATACATAATCCAGATGGCGCAGTATGTAGCCGCTGTACCATGCCGCGCCAGCTGGGATCTGCTTGGCGCCGGGGTGAATGCGGCCGGGACCGTAGTTATAGGCGGCCAGCGTCAGGTGCAGATTCCCGTCATAGCGCTGTTTCAGCTCTTTCAGATAGCGGGTCCCGGCATCCACGTTGGTACAGGGATCATATAGCTTTTGTTTTTTGCCGATGCCCAGATGACGGGCCGTGCCCGGCCACAGGATCTGCATCAAGCCCAGGGCCCCGGCGGAAGATACGGCCTTGGGATTGAAATCGCTTTCCCCCCGGGCCACTGCCAGCAGCAGGGCCACAGGCATGCCGTGCTTTTGTGCAGCCCGCCGGAAACAATGTGCATAGGGAAAACCGCGGCTGGGCTGCAGTGCGTGTAGTTCCGTGGCCAAGGTGCGCCAGCGCAGGGATGTGGCACCTGGATCAACGGGTTTGGCCGCTGCCGGCAGCGTCAGGCTCGCCAACAGTAATAGGAGCATCCATTTCATCACTTGTGCTATCCTCGTTTTGCTCGGGTTTGTCTCCGAGATCCAGGCCGGTCCGGCCCACTATGAGCTGCAGATAAGCATCGCGCTCACCGGCATCGCCGTAATCAAAACCCACGCGGTAGTGCCCGGGTGAGGCCTCGGCCACCCTGACATCCACCCCGCTGACCTTACTCAGGCGCCGGGCGAAACCATCGGCGGCGGTGCGGGTGCGGAAAGGGCTCCACAGCAGGTGCAGGTGTTTTCCTGTGGTGGCTGGACTGGTGTCCGGTATGTCCAGGCTGGCCTGTTCACCCTGGTCGTTTGCAGTATCCGTTGAGATCGGGGCTTGGGTTGGATCCAGTACGGATTCGGGATCGGAGACTGGGTTGTCGACTGGGGTGTAGGTGGTTGCTTGTATTACGTCAGTATCCACATCCGGAATGATTGCCGACTGCTCGGCGAGTGGCTCCTGGATGGCGTCTTTGCCGGGAACAAGGGGTGATAGAGCGGTGGAATCGGTGATGGAAGCAACGTCCTCCCTGGTCCCTGTGCTTGAGCCGGTCGCTGGCGCATCGGCAGGGATTGAAGACACCGGTTCAATGACCGCCTGGCGCTGAGATGAGGCCTGGTTCAGTGGTGCGGCCGCTACCTTTAAAGTAGATGAGGGCCTGAGTTGCTTAGGTTGGTCATCCCATCCGAGCAGATGATAAGTCGGTATGGCGACCAGAATGGCGCCTGTGACGAAACCAATGAGTTTGAACATGGCTTCACTCCTGTGTATGGAATCGGTAACGCACGGCGGACCAGGCGGTCATCTGCGGTTTGCGGGCAATCAGGCGTTCCAGTGCAATGGACCAGGACTCGGGATCCGGACCTGTCCCGGGGCGCTGGTCACAGGCATCGTTGAGCCTGCCCCACAGCCGCTGGATATCCGCTGCCTGCCGAGTGTCTGTTACCGCCAGGGCGTACAGGGTGCCTACGCCGGTACCGTTGACCAGGTTCAAGGGCTGATTGGTGCAATGCTTTTTGTCTATGCGCACCAGGCCGCCTTGGGGTTTGTGAAACATCAGGAACAAGCGGCCATGGCCCCTGGCCTGGACCTGAAAACAGTCATACGGGGACAGGGTCATCTGTTCCTTCACCGGTTCAAGCCGCATTTGTGCAAGACTGCCGCCCCGGCATTGTGACGGGTAACGCGGGTGTAGCAGCCCGAGTTCGCTCACCGAAGCGCGTAATGCAGGTTTTTTCTTGGCTGTGGATCGGGGGGCTGCAGATCGTGTGCGGCTGGGCTTTGGCTGCTGGGACATGGCGAGCTGGACATAAGCCGCCGTATCCAGGCCGGGTACCTGTCCGGCGCTGTCGCGTTCCCGCAGGCGAAACCAGAGCTGGTACAGGCCATCGTCGATAGGGTGAATCTCGCTCTCCAACAGGTAGTCAGCCGCCTTTGCCCGGTCTACCACCTGGACCTGATGCAGACGGGACAGGTAGTTGTCCACCAGTCCGACCAGGGTGACCAGGCGGGCAGGTGATTTACTGGCTGGAGCGAGGTGGATACGGCTCTCGCTGAGCCCGCGCTGGCGCAACAGGCAGCTCAGATTGTTGGCGAAGTATCCCGCGGCCAGGTCGGACTGGTCTGCCCGGAATGGCAGGACGCGCAGACCGCGCAGCAGTTCGTCTTCGCTGCTGTGAACCTGGGACGTGCGTTGTTCCGCATTCAACCGTCCTTTCCAGTCCAGCCCGAATCCACTGACCCAGGCCCCCTCGCGGGCGTCCAGAATACGTACGGCTATGCGCCAGCGGTCGCCGGGAAGACTGACGGATTCGATGCCGATGAAGTAGCCGGTGTCCAGCGGGTCGCCACAATTGGCTCCGGTGAGCCGGCGATGGTGGCGGGCTTCGCTGCCGGGCAGACGCGCCACCTGCACCCCGGGTGTGCGTACCAGAGCATCGGTGATGCGCCGGCGCAGGTCGCGGGTCAGGCCGTCGATACGGGGCTGGATGACACCTTCCTCCATGTGCACCACGGTGACCGGCTGGTTGCGTAAACGTGGATGTTCGGCCAGGCTGCTCTTGAGATGCGGGATCAGTTTCCATTCCACCCAGTGGTCAAGTGAACCCATGCCGTACAGGGATTCGAGCCGGAAGGGCTCTGATACACAAGCGGTAAGGGCGAGCAGCAGGCAGGCGCCTGTCAGGTGTCTCGCGATAACTCGGGTGGCATAGGTCTTCATGTGCCCGACCTCCTGCCCAGGTTGACGGCTCCATTGGAGTCGATAATCAGGATTCCGCCGCGCTGCTCGGCCATGCGGGTTTGCACGCGGCTTGCAATATCCGCCGGCAGGGTGACGCCCCAGGTCACCTTGCCATCCGCCGGATGGCCGGTGCTGCGTACCAATGCCGTTCTGAAGCCCGCTGGGACGGTATCCGCGGTCATGGCGTAGAAGCTGCCGGGCGATTGGGTTTGTGCATAGCGCTCGCGCCCCTTGTCGATATTCAGTTGCCAGAAGCCTTCTGGCAGACGGGCGTAGAAACCCACCCGCCCCTGTGCCACCAATTGCCGCAGGGTGCCGGCCGAGGCGAAATGCAGTGAGAATCCCTCGGGATCAGGATCGTGGGCAGGAGCGGCAACCGGCCGGGGCGGTTCAGGCTGTGTTTTCAGCGATTCTGCTATTGCCTCCGGTTCAGGTTTGAGCGCGACGGCCTGCACTGGCGCTGAGGCCGGTTTCTTCACGGGTGGCGGGGTTGTCTTGAGTGCACGCTGCCGCCTGTCCAGTTCTTCGCGCACCTCGGTCAGGCGTTGTTCCACCCGCAGCAGTTCCTTTTCCTCGCTGTCACGGCGCCGTTGCAGACTGCTGATTGCCTGGGTCTGGGCCGACTGCATCTGGCTCAACTGCTGCAAGCGGGCACCGCTGCGCTTCAGGCGGTATTCGACGGTGCGCAGGCGCATTTCGGTCTGAGACAGCTTGTTTTGCGCCAGCTTCCGGGAGTCCTGCATCTGTTCCTGTTCGCTGCTCAGCTCCAGCTGTTGCGCGTGCAGTGCCTGCACCCGTTTGAGCAATGCCTCGGTTTCCACCCGCAGGGCCGCGCGCTTGTCCGTTTCATCCGCTTCCCCCGCCTGGGGCATTCCCTGCACCAGGGCGAACACGGCCATCAGACACAGGGCGAGAATGGCGAGAAAGCGCATGATGTCTACCTGCAGTTCATGATCGCCGGACTCATCCGAGCCGTGATATCCGTGGGTGTGAGACAAGGTGTCCAGGGGCATGGCTTTATCCTTGCGCCGTCGGCGGCGGCCGGTCGCGGATCTCCCGCAGCAGACCTTCCACCCGTTGCTGACGATGACGCTCCAACTCACCGTAATAACGTTTAAGGGCGCCGCCCACCCGAACCGTTTTGTACAGGCGCAGCAGGTAGCCGCCGGCGCCGCCCACCACTGTGGTGGTTAAGGCGGTGAGTATTCCACCGCGTACCAGGCGATCCAGCAGGCCGGCGGGTCCACCGGCGGCCATGGCCGTGGCGCCGTCGCCCAGGCCGTACAACAGGGCGCTGCGCATGCCGATCGCGGTCCAGAGCACACCGATACCGAAGAACAGGCCGATCCAGATGTCGCTCAGCTGATCCAGCTGTGCCACCCGGTCCGGCGGGCCCTTGTCGTTCAAGCGCCGCTGCAGAAGTGACAAGGTGCGTTGGAAAAGCACCAGGGATAGGCTGAATGGCACAAGCGAATACCCCAGATTGTGTTTGACCCAGGCCACGATCTCTGCATCCAGGGCCCGGGACCACAGGGTCTGAGCAAGAGGGGATGCCAGCACGGACGGCAGGTAGAGTATGCCGGCGACCAGGGCCAGGCTGAGCCCGGCTCCAGCCGCCAAACCGCGTACGAAATCACCCGATGCCTTGGTGCCCATGACGGTTTTCAGTACGAGTCACAGGCATTGCAGGTGGCCTCGAGCACCAGTTCGGTCTCGTGATAGAGGCGGTCCGCGCGCTGATACAAGGGGCGGTCCAGACTGATCTTGAGCAGCCCCAGTTCCTTGTCGCCGCGCTCCTGCGCCATGGCGCTGAGCACGCCGCTGCGCTTGGGACAGGTCTCCGAGCAGACGCTGTAGTCGCTCATCAGGCTGACGTACTTCACATTGAAATAGCGGTTGTAGCGCTCCTGGGCCTGGCGATTGCTGAGCAGATCCTCGTCCACCGACCATTCCAGAAAACTGCTGAAGCGGCGGCGGTTTTCCCGGTCCGGGTTTTCCGCGCCGATATTAAGCAGGGCCTGGAAATAATCGTCATAGCGGGTGGCACAGCTGGTGTGCAGGTCCAGGCGCGCCTGGCTCATGGAGGCCTCCAGGTTGTTGCCGGAGGGCAGGGTGCACAGGGGCGATTTGGGCGGGTTGCTGTTGCATCCGGTGGCCCCTAGGGCCAGGGCGGCGGCGATCAGGCCGATGCTGAGTTTCGAGTTCATGATAGGGCCTCCAGGTTCACATCTGCAATGGGCTGACATAGCCGCTTTCCGCGGCGCGTATGGGGGCCGCATCCAGGGGCGGCGCCGAATCGGATTCGCCGAACAGGATGGACTTTACGCCGCTGACTATCTGCTGCATCTCGGGGGTGATGATGCCGAAGGACTGGTTGAGTTCCTCCATCAGGGTGGCGCGGCCGATCTCTTCGCGGGTGCGGGCAATGAGCTGGGATGCCTCGGTCATATCCAGATAGATGTCGGAAGCGATCACAGCCAGTGAAGATTCGGCACTACTGCCCGGGCGGGCCACCAGTTTGTAGTACTGTTTGAAACGATCACTGAGACGGGTGCCGGAGCGGCCGCGCAGTCGGGGTTTGCTAGATGTGGCGCTGGCCTTGCCCTGGGAGCCGAGCAGGATTTCCTGCAGGTCCCAGGAGGTCTTTTTCTGTCCCAGTTCTTTACGCAGACGTTTCTCCAGGCCATTGCGGGTCGTATTCACCGCCCTTTCCATATCCGGCAGCTTGTTTTCCATCACACTGAGCATTTCCAGATAGCTGTTGCCGAGTTGACGTGCCAGCTGTTCGCAACCCGGGTCGGCCTCGGCCCCTTCGCACTTGGCATCCAGGTACAGGCGTTGCTGTTCATCCAGGCGTTGAATGACCGGTTGCAGGCCGGCCTCCATTTCCTGTGCGACATTGCCGGTATGTTTGATCTCCTCCAGTACGGCAGTGGGGAAGAGTTGAATGGTGGGCGGATTCACACCTGCACTGGCGCTGATCGGCAGCAGGCAGACGGCGAGCCAGGCCAGAGACCCGCATCGGCGCACGGACGATCTCATGCTGTGAACGTTCATAGGTTCCCCTTGGTTGGTTGAAAGTGTTCCCTTCAGGAGCCTGTGAACGAATCCAGCCGCAAGGCGGCCGTCCATAATTCGTTCAGCGGCTCCTTAGTCAGGGTTCAGCTTAAAGCGGGGTAACTGAATGAACGCTGAATGATGGGATGGAAACCATCAGGCTGTCGGGGATGGGCGGGAGGGACGGAAGGCAATCGGAGGACAAGGCGAAACGGTGGCCCGTTGAACCGGGCTTGAGTTTATATAGTCCGTGGATGCGCCACCGGCATCCGGTTGAGCGTATCAGACAGGAGGTTCTGCTAGGCGGGCATTAACGGCCATGTTTATTTCTGCAGTCGTTTCAAATCCCGCTCATAGGCCCTGAAGCGGGCCTCTACGGCGCTGATCTGTTCAATGCGCAGCAGGGAGTCCATGAACTCCCGCTGCCGTATCCGTTCCAGGTGCAGCAACTCCCGGTGTACGGCTTTGATCCGACCGCTGATCTGGGTGCCGGACTTGAGGTGCAGGGTCACGCTTTTTCCCTTCAACGCCTTGAGATTTTCCACCATGGGCAGATCCACCCGATATCCCATGCCTTCGATCGGGACTATATCGTTGGGTGCGGCCATGGTGAGATCTGGCAGTCCCATGATCAAACCGGCGGTAAGCAGGGCTGTGGCAGGTGGGATTTTACCGATTGAGCGTCTTCGCATGGGCTGGATCCTCCGGATAAAAACGCAGCTTGAATGTCTATCTAGGACAGTCTAGTTCATGGTCGGGTATGTCGTTACGGAACGGGAGCGGTGGGGCTAGTCGCTACCGGTGTTCAGGCTTCGCCGATAGCGTACCAGCCGGTTGCGCCCCTGTTCCTTGGCGGCATATAAAGCGGTATCAGCACAGCGCACCAATTCATCCCAGTTCGTGGCGTCGTCGCGCCATGCGGCCATGCCCAGGGAGATGCTGACCGGCTCCAGCTTGCTGCCCTCGAAATCCAGTTCCAGCTTCGGCACATGGCGGCGGATCTGTTCCAGGTGCGGGCCTATGGTCTCGATATCGGTGTTCGGCATGACGATCATGAATTCCTCGCCGCCGTAGCGGCACAGGATGTCCCGGGCGCGCACGTGCCGGGACAGCAGGTCGGCCAGCGAGGTCAGCACCAGATCGCCGGCGTCATGGCCATAGGTGTCATTGAAGCGTTTGAAGTGGTCCACGTCCAGCATGATCACCACGAGATGGAAGCCATCGGAATCGTGCTGGTGCAGTTCGCGCCGAACCGCTTTTTCCAGGCCGCGGCGGTTGAGGAGGCCGGTGAGCGGGTCACGGGAGGATTCCCGGGCCAGTTTTTCCCGCAACCGATGGTTGTACAGGTACAGTCCCAGGCTGTCGCCCAGGGCGGATGCCAGCTCCCGAATCTCCTTGCGTTCGCTGGTGCGCTTGTCCAGCCAGTCCTCGTCGTCGTGCTCCGCCCCGAAGCGAAAATGCAGCACCCCGTATTGCTGAGTGCGGCAGATGATGGGTACGCACATGACCCCGGCGCGGTTGTTCTCCGGCAGGTGTTCGCACAGGCCGATGGTCTCCGAGGGCTCTTCCTCGAACAGCTTGTTGCGGCGCAGGGCCCAGCAATTGCGGGTTTCCAGTTCGGGTTCGGTCTTTACGCCCAATTTACCCCAGGCCCTGACCGGCTTGAGTGATTTCGCATCACTGCGTTGCAGAAAAATGGCCCCGGAATTCAGGGGCAGAATGCGTTCCAGGTAGCGGGCGGAAATCTCCAGTATTTCGTTCTTGCTCTTGGCGGAAAGTATGTATTCACTCATTTCGCGCATCAGTCCGATGTGATGCATGCGCCGCTTTTGCAGGCTCAGATGACGTTCCAGGGATCGCCGGGTCTTGCGTTCGGCCGTATCAGCCTTTTCCCGCTGGGCGATTTCATTGCGCAATTCGCTGATAGCCTCCTCCCTGAGCCGGTTCGCCCGGTTGCTCTCGCGCAGTCTGCGCCAGGCGAACCAGCCAAAACCAAAGGCGGCCGCAGCCAGGCCCAGGGGCAACTGCCCAAGGCCGTATACCTGGTAGGTATCGGCCCAGCGTATCCACTGCTCGTTCCAGTCGAACAGACTGGCGCCAAGGTAGACGGCCAGGACGAACAGGATAGCCAGCAGCAGGCCGAACACGAACTTGGGTAGAGAACGTGCGGCGGACTCGTTGTGAATTGTGTCTGCCATGCTCAGCTCAGATCTCTTCATTTGTCGGGCATCTTGAGGAATTCAAGGTCCACATCAGAGTCTTGCGGACGCTGGACGCCGAACTTTAGCCTGATGTGTGTTTTTTGTGGCCTGCAGCGGGTGTTGTGGAAAACCCCAACCCTTTCTCCCGGTTTATTGGAATTCCACTTTGTTCACGCATCCGCCACAATGCCCGCAGTTTCAGCTTTTCCATGGCGATAACAATCCACTGCGGAGGATAGACAGGCTATGAGCATTTCCAGACGTGAATTCGTTCGGCTGATGGGGTTGGCGGGTGCCGCCGGCCTGGTGCCCGGTTCGGCATTTTCAGCTGCGCGCAAGCCGTCCGATCTGTACGAAGTGCCCAAGTTCGGTAATGTGAGCCTGATGCACATGACCGATTCCCACGCACAGCTCAATCCCATCTATTTCCGCGAACCCAATGTCAATATCGGTATCGGCGGCGCATTGGGCAATGCCCCGCACCTGGTTGGCGATAAGATGTTGCAGCACTTCGGCGTCGAGCCGGGCGGTCTGGAGGCGCATGCCTTCACCTACCTGGATTTTGACAAGGCTTCAATGGCCTATGGCAAAGTAGGCGGCTTCGCCCATCTGAAAACCCTGGTGGATCGAATACGCTCCGAGCGCGGCGACGGCAACAGCCTGTTGATGGACGGCGGCGACACCTGGCAGGGATCCGGTACCGCATACTGGACCCGGGGCCAGGACATGGTCGGTGCCTGTAACCTGCTGGGCGTGGACGTGATGACCGGTCACTGGGAGTTCACCTACCTGGACGAGGAGGTGATCAAGAATGTCGGCCAATTCAAGGGTGACTTCGTAGCTCAGAACGTGGCGGTGCGCGACGAGGCCCTGTTCGACTATCGTTTCGCCGATTTCGATGGATTTGACGAGGACGAGGGCCGCGCCTTCAAGCCCTATGTGATCAAACAGGTGGGCGGTTCCCGCATCGCAGTGGTCGGGCAGGCCTTCCCCTATACCCCTATCGCCAATCCCGGGCGTTTCATCCCGGACTGGACCTTCGGTATCCAGGATTCCCGCATGCAGGAAGTGGTCGACGAGATCCGCGAAAACGAAAAGCCGGACGCGGTGGTGGTCATCTCGCACAACGGCATGGACGTGGACCTGAAAATGGCCTCCCGGGTTAGCGGCATCGATGTCATCTTCGGCGGTCACACCCACGACGGCGTGCCGGCGCCTACCAAAGTCAAGAACAAGGGCGGCGTAACCCTGGTGACCAACGCCGGTTCCAACGGCAAATTTCTGGGCGTGATGGACCTTGACATCAAGGGCGGCAAGGTGCGCGATTTCCGCTACCGTCTGCTGCCCGTGTTCTCCAACCTGCTGGCGGCAGACGCTGAGATGCAGAAGTACATCGACACCGTGCGCGCCCCGTACCGGGACAAGCTGGAAGAGAAACTGGCGGTCACCGAGGAGGCCCTGTACCGCCGCGGCAACTTCAACGGTACCTTCGATCAGGTCATCTGCGATGCCCTGACCACGGTCAAGGATGCCCAGATCAGCCTGTCGCCCGGGTTCCGCTGGGGCACCAGTGTACTGCCGGGCCAGGACATCACCATGGACAACGTGATGGATCAGACCTGCATCACCTATCCGGAGACCTATCGCCGGGAGATGAGCGGTGCGGAGATCAAGACCATACTGGAAGACGTGTGCGACAACCTGTTCAATCCCGATCCCTATATCCAGCAGGGCGGCGATATGGTGCGCGTGGGCGGCCTGGAGTATGTCTGCGACCCGGCTGAGAAAATCGGTAAGCGTATCCAGGATATGACCCTGAATGACGGCAGCAAGATCGACCCGGGCAAGAAATACATGGTGGCGGGCTGGGCCACCGTGGGATCCAAGGCCCCGGGTCGCCCCATCTGGGATGTGGTTGCCGATTATCTGCGCGACCAGAAGACGGTGAAGATCAAGAAGCTCAACACCCCGGTGCTGAAGAACGTATCGGGTAATCCTGGTATTGCGGATTATCCAAAGGCCTAATAAACCTCATCCTTCGTCGATGAATGAGCATTGATACCCTGGTTCTGCCGGGGTTTTTTCGTCGCCTTGTTTCCAACCTTGCCCGAAACTGCCCGGAATGAAATCATAAGAGACTTGTCCACGGGCGAAGGGCCGTGGTTTTTCGACGCTGAAGACGATTGCAGGCATGAAACCCCTCCGAATTT
>RRYU01020164.1_pt1 | contig 11564 bp, 9 predicted proteins | sample 2162651 | NCBI WGS metagenome assembly RRYU01 (sample SAMN10267283, study PRJNA491782) | microbial mat metagenome | isolation source: biomat in the production well | place: Japan: Minami-Kanto gas field, natural gas well KTG3 | collected 2017-06 | reverse complement strand
AAAAAGCCTGGCGAAACCGGTGCGTCTGGTCAGTGGCGCCACGGCAACCTTCGGTATGGGACAGCAGCCGACGCCATGAGGACCGCCGACGGGACGACAGCACGGCCGGCACGAATTCACCTGATGCTGCTGGTCTGTATTCTGGCGGTTTACGGGCTTTCGGTATACCAGAAGGAAGCCACCTACGCTGACTGGCAGGAAAACCCGGAGCGCTATGTTGTCGGCCCGGTGACGGCGATGACGACCATGGACGCCTACCACTGGTTGAAGATGGCCCGGGATCTGGATGCCGGCCATCTCGGCAGGGGATTGTCCAACCCGACCAAAGGGTACCCCGACCAGGTTGAATATCATGACGCCAACCTGCTCGCCCGTCTGATCAGTCTGGGCACCGGCGTGACCGGCGGCGACTACTATCGTTCGGCTCTGCTGCTGGTGTCGATCCTCGGCGGGCTTTTTGTTTTCCCCCTGTTTGCCTTTTTTCAGCGGCTGGGGTTCGGGGCCGCCGCCGTCATGGGGGGACTGGTTGGCCAGTTCAGCGCGGCCTATTATCAGCGCAGCGCCATGGGATCGCTGGATACCGACCTGCTCAATCTGTTTTTCCCCCTGCTGATCGCCTGCTGTATTGCGCCCCTCGACAAAAACCGCTCCGACCGGCGCAATCTGTTCCTCGCCGCGGCCGCCGGGATCTGCATGTATCTGTTCAACTGGTGGTACGAACAGCCGGGGATGTTCCTCGTCTATCTGTTTTTTATCCTGGTTTATCTGGTGTTTGCGCGCTGGCCCTGGCGGCGACTGGCGGCGGTTGTGACCGTATTCACCCTGGCTTCCGGACCCTTGTATGTGCTGCAGTCGGTGCATTCGATCGAGGTTTTCTGGCGCGCGTATTTTTCCCCTGCCGCTACCGGCGGGATCGTCTGGCCCGATGTGATGCTGCTGATCATCGAGGCCCAGCAGCCGGGGATGATGGGTGCCCTGAAGAGTATTCATGGTTCGCTGTTCCTGGTTTGCGCCGGTCTGCTCGGCCTGGGGTATCTGTATCTGCGGCATTTTCGTGCCATGCTGCTGGTCACGCCGATGGTGCTGCTGGGGTTATGGTCCCTGTCCGGCCCGATCCGCTTCGCCATGTACCTGGCCCCCCTGGTCGGGGTGGGGGTCGGGGTCCTGATGGTCCTGCTCCTGCGTCACGCGGTGCCGGTGCTGAAAGGGCGGGAGACAGCCGTCTCGACTGTTGCGGTCGGACTGATGGCGGCCCTGTTTTTCTGGACCAGTGGTCAAAGCGCCTTCAACTGGCAGCCCCGGCCGTCGCTGCCGGCGGAAACGACCAGGGCGCTGCTGGAGATCAAGGAGCTGGTGCCCCCCCAATCAGCCATGCTCAGCTGGTGGGACATGGGCTATCCACTGATGGAGATCGGTAATTTTGCGACCTTTCACGATGGTTCCCTGCATGGTGGCCTGCGCTCTACCCTGATCGGCAAAGCGCTGGCGGCGGCGCGGCAACAGGAGATGGTGGCGCTGCTGGCCTATCTCGAAGACCATGGCTTTGCGTCGTTGCAGGAGCGGATTGAGGCGGGGGAGTTGACGGCGGAGGAACTGCTGCAGCAGGTGTTTTCCTACCCCGCCCCGTTTCGCGGAGAGAATGTTCACATTCTTTATACCGATGATATGATCCGTAAATTCGGTTCGATAACCGAATCGGGGATGTGGAACTTTGCTACCCAAAGCAGTGACTGGGTGTTTTATGAGCGCTGGAACTGCTCCGGCAGGATCGGCAATCGCTATCAGTGCCGGGAAGGGTATGCCGATCTGGATCGCGGAGTCATCGGTGATGGTACCATCGATGTGCCGTTGAACGCCGTCCTCTTTGTTGACAACGGGGAGGTGGTCAGCCGTCGTGATTACCGTGATGACGCCCGCTATTATCTGCAGGTGCTGCTGAAAAACCAGCAGTTGCTGCAGGTTCAGGTGGTGGATCGACGCCTGTTCGAGACGAATTTCAACCAGCAGTTTGTATTGGGAAATTATGACCGTCGCCTGTTCGAGGAAATCTACAACAATTTTCCGGTGGCGCGGGTGTTCAGGGTACGACAACCGTGATGGGATGGGTGTGATGAAAAAGCTGTGTACAGGGTTTGCCGTTTGGTTGCTGTTGTTTGTCACGCTGCCGGCCGGCGCGGAGCAGGTCTGCAATGAGCTGATTGCGCCGACCGCGGCAGATGACCTGTTTATCCTTGACGACAAGGGCACGGCGACCCACCGGACGACCGGGCTGACGTGGGCGCGCTGCAGTCTCGGTCAGCGCTGGGATGGTCGGGGGTGCAAGGGTGAAGCGACCCTGCTGACCTGGGCGGAAGCGCTGGTGGCGGCCAGCGCAGATGAATCAGCCGGCTTCAGCGACTGGCGCCTGCCGAACAAGAACGAACTGGAGTTCATCGTTGAGGAAGCCTGCTCGCAACCGGCGATCAATCAGCGTGTGTTCCCTGCGACAGCGGTGCTGTTTTACTGGACATCCACCCCCTATGCCGGGTCACCGCAAGGCGCCTGGAGTGTCGATTTCGGTTATGGCAGCGTCAGCGCCACGGTAAAAACCGGCAAGCTGCCGGTGCGGCTGGTACGCGATGTCGTCTGGTGAACCCCGCCGCCGGCTGTGCCTGCGGGGTGCCGGGTAAAGCCTCTGTTCCTGCCTGTTATTCCGTCCTGCCGGCAAAGAGTCGCGGGAGCCTTCCCGAGCCCCCCTGCTTCAGCAACGCTGAAATCTGATCCGGCGGCAATGCCTCGCTGAAAAAATAACCCTGCACCTGGGTGCAGCCGAGATGATCAAGATAGTCGAGTTGTTCCTGGTTTTCGACCCCGGTGGCGGCAAGCTTGAGCTTCATCCCTTTGGCCATCATGGCGATGCCGTCGATCAACCGTGAACTGCGCGCTGTTCTGGAGATTTCGCGGACAAAGGAGCGATCAATCTTCAACGCGCTGACCGGTACCGATTCGAGATAGTTCAACGGCAGAAAACCGCGACCGAAATCATCGATGGTGATGGAGGTTCCGCGCCCACGCAGGCTTTTTATCTTGTTTTCGATCAGCGGTTGCCCGGTCAGCAGGCTTTCTTCGGTGATTTCAAGATTAAAAAGCGCGGGACTGAGGTTGAATTCCTGCAGCGTCTGCAGAAAATCAGCGACAAAGTTATTGTGTTGCAGTTGTGTCGGAGAAACATTCAGGGTGAGCGTAAGGGTCGGGACTCCGGCGCTACGCCAGTGCAGCAGCATTTCGCAGGTGCGGCGCAGCACCAGTGTCCCGATGTTCTGCATCAGGTTCGATTTTTCAGCGGACGACAGAAATTCCTCGGGATAGATGATCCCCCGGCGCGGATGGTGACGCCGCAGGAGGGCTTCCAGGCCGACAATGGCGCGGCTGCGGGGATCAACCTGGGGCTGGTAAAAGACCTCGAACTGATGATCTTCCAGCGCCCGCCGCAGGTCGTCAGCCGCCGCATTGCAGGTCGACCCTTCCTTCATGATGTCGGTGTAAAAAGAGAAGCTGTCCTTATCTGTGGATTTAACGTGGTACATGGCCAGGTCGGCATTGTGCAGGAGCGTTTCCCAACTGGTCCCGGTGGTCGGATAGACGGCGACGCCAAGGCTGGCGCCAAGTTGCAGCCGGTGCTGATCGACCGGGAATGGTTTGCGGATGGCCGCCAGAATTTTTCTGGCAACGGTGGCGATGCCGTGCTGATCAGCAATATCGGGGAGCAGCAGGGCAAACTCATCACCGCCGAAACGGCACAGGGTATCTTCGCCCCGCAGACAGGTGAGGATCCGGTTTGCCACCAGCTGCAGAACCCGGTCGCCCACCAGGTGACCGTAGGTATCATTGATGGTTTTGAAGCGATCCATGTCGATGAACAGCAGGGCAAACTGCTGGTCGTGGCGCTGGGCGCGGGCAATGGCCTGATTGACCCGGTCGATGAACAGGGCGCGGTTGGGCAGTCCGGTCAGCAGATCATGATAGGCCAGGTAATTGATATCCCTCTGTTTCTTTTGTAACTGTTGCTTTTCGTTGTATTTCTCCCGGGCGTTGGCAATGGCGTTGAGCAACTCGGTGGGCTGGTAGGGCTTGCGGATATAATCGCCGGCCCCCAGGCGCATCGACTCCTTCACCCACTCGAAGGAGGACTCGCCGCTGAGGACGATAATCTCCGTGTTGTTGCCGACCTGGTTGAGATATTCCAGCACCCTCAGACCGTTCATGCCGGGCATCTGTAAATCGAGGAGCAGCAGGTGATAGCAGTCACTCTGCAGTTTGCTGATGGCTTCGTCTCCGCTCGCCGCCAGTTCGACGTCCTGATAGCCGTTGACCATCAGGACCATCTGGATGCTTTTCAGCTGTGCCTGCTGGTCATCAACAATCAGTATTCTGAACGAGTCAGTTGCGTCCAGACATAATGCATGTTCACTCATCAGCCTGGCTCCTCTTCGGGGAATCGGGGGCGAATGGTATTCCGGCCGGCATTTTTGGCCTCATAAAGCAGGCTGTCAGCTCTTTTCAGGGCGCCGGCGAAGCTTTCCTGCGGTTGCTGCAATTGCGCCACGCCAAGGCTGGCCGTGATGCTGAAGGTCTCCTGCTGACCGGTGAAGCGCTGCCGGCCGATGGCAAGACGAATCTTTTCCGCGATCGCCAGGGCGCCGCCCAGGTCGGTTGCCGGCAGGAGCAGGACAAATTCCTCGCCGCCAAGGCGGCCGACAAGGTCGGTTTCGCGACAGGAGTTCTTCAACAGGCCGGCACAATCGCGCAACACCATATCGCCGGTATGGTGGCCAAAGTGATCATTGATATCCTTGAAATGGTCGAGGTCGATCATGATCAGCGACAGCGGCAGGTTGCTGCGCAGGGCCTTTTTGGTTTCGAGCTGGGCCTCTTCAAGAAAATGTCGCCGGTTATGGAGCCTGGTGAGTTCATCGGTGGTGGATTGAACCCGCAGCATCTCCATCGTTGCCTGTTGCTTCCTCTGGGCGTTGATGGCGAACAGAGCGAAATAGAGCAGCACCACAGAGATGACAATGCCCAGGGAAACCAGGATCCGCTCGGTGGGGCGCCAGGGCGCCAGTATGGCATCTTCGGACCTGGTTAACCGGATGATGAACGGCAGATCGGCAATTTGCCGGAAGATGACTGCTTCGCTGATCCCATCGGTGTTTTTCATGTAGGTCCCCCCGTCGAGAGGTATTTTTTCAGCCATACTCCCGTCACCGGCAAGATCAGGATGTTGCTGACCGACAGCCGAACGGTGATCGGGAATGCGTGAATAGATCAGTCCGGCCGGGGACAGGATGGTCAGGGTGAGGCCCGGTTCGGTAACATATTCACGATAGGACTGAAAAAAATATTCCAGATCGATGACCCCCAGCAGAACCTTGTCAAGGGATCCGTCGGGATGACGGAGTGCCTTGCTGATGCCTGTGGTCCATTGATCCTGGTAAATCAGGGACGGATGAGGTGGGCCGATATACAGACCCTCAACAACCCCTGCTGTATGCACAGAAAAATAGTCACGTTGACGCAGATTCGGTCTGACAATGTCACCGTTCCCCTGGATGACATCGCCGTTGGCATCGATAATGTTGACGCCGACCAGATAGTTGTTGTGGGCCACCAGATCGTCGAGAATCCGGCGAAGATCCTGGCGATTGTGGAGGTCGGCCGGCGCGCAGTGCGCGAGGTAGTTCTCAAGGCCATTGAAGACCTGATCAAGACCGAACACGGCCCGTCTGATATCCGCTTCAACTGATCCCAGGATACCGGCCATGCCGGTTTCGTTTTCCCTGAATATGAGTTTTTTCTGCAGCTGCAGATTGTAACCAATCAGCAGGATAGTCAGCAGCAGGCAGAAAAGGGCTAGAGACGAGGCTGTTCTCATGCGTGTTTCCCGAGTGCGGATCGGTCGTCACGATCGGCGAAAAGGCTGCCGCTAACCATCAGAGCGCTGATTTAAAAAACCCCCTTCGAAGCGAAGGGGGTTTTTTCGTCTTCGGCAACCCGGCTGCCCCAATGGGGCCCGTGGCTTTGCGTCCCCGAATTGCTCCGGGTTTGCTATTGTCGAACCAGGTACTGCTATTTGGTACGAGTTATTCCTGAATTATAGTTGTTCCCTTCCGGCTATTGCAAGTTGTTCAGGTCATGGGCGGTATTGTGACAGTCGCCGCAATTGGGGAACTTGCTGTGAATGCCGGCGGCATGTGGTTGACCGTGACAGTCGCTGCAGGACGCAACGCTCGGATGCTGGTTGGCGTGGCAGTCGACGCAGGCTGTCGTGTTGTGTTTTGTCGTTGTCGCCTTGAGCTGATCAAAGGCTGTCACGTGGCAGGCCGCGCACAGTTGATTGGCGGTTGTTGCCGGGTATGCAAGGACTGTCGGCTGGTGTGCGGCGTGGCAGGTGGCACAGTCGTTGGCCACCATCTCCGGTGAGTGCGACGCATGACAGGTGGTGCAGTCCGGTGTGTAGCCATGAGTGTCGGCATGACAGTAGTTACAGGAAACTTCGCTGTGGTAACTCGGGTTGGCAACGATTTCCTCTCCCTGCTGGGAGTGGCAGCTGATACATTCTACCTTCAGTTCACCGGTCAGGGTGACCTTGAGGGGGGTGTGGGGATTGTGACAGCCGTTACAGCTGTTCAGTGCATAATGGTCGGTGCCGACATGACAGTCGGCGCAAGAGGGAATATTGTTCGCGTTCATCGGGCGGTGCTGGGCGTGGCAGTCCAGACAGTTGATCGCAAACTGGTGAGCCGCGCCATCTTCGGCGATCTGCTGAGGTTCGAGGGTGTGACATTTGATACAGTCATCAACCTCAAGTGTCGCGGCAGACAGTGGTGTGCCGACTGTTATAAGAAACAGCGCGGCCAGCAGAAGTGCCGGCAGAAGCCGACAGGTTGTACGGGTACTGAGCATGTAAACCTCCCTTTGTGAAAGTGCATGAAATGTTCGGAGTGGCAGTCCGAACCAGTTGAAAAAACATAACAAAAAAAAACACTGTATCACAGCGGATGTGAGTCTGCAATTTGTACACCAGTGGCAACAGAAAAATTAATTATGTTAAATCAGGAAGTTGCTTGAGCGGCGCCGGGCAGAAGTTGGTGAAATTCCCAGATGGCTGCCAAAATGGCGTAAAAATCTGGTGAAATGACAAAATTGCTTCAGCGCAGCCGCTGACAGAGCAGGCCGGCAATGATCAGCAGCAGGCCAATGAAGGTGGCGCCGAGAATCTGTTCACCCAGGAGCAGGTAAATAAAGATCAGGGATAAAAAGGGTGACAGAAAAATCAGGTTGCTGAGCCGGGCGGTGTTGTCGGTGAGTTTCATCGCCATCAGCCACAGCACGAAACAGGCCCCCATCTCGAAGGTACCGACATAGGCGGCTCCCAGCAACCCTTCCAGTGGCGGAAGGCGCAGGTCGCTGGTCAGCAGGTAATAGCCGAGAACAATGGGGAAGCTGAAGACAAAGTTGACAAACAGGGCCACCACCGGGTCACGCTGGTCGCGAGTGTTGTAGATCCAGTACAGGGCCCAGATCACTGTGCTCAACAGTGCCAGTGTCACCCCCAGCGGGCTGGTGAACTGAAGGCTGAGGATGTTGCCTTCGGTGGAAATGACCACGACGCCGCAGTAACTGATGACCAGGGCCAGCCATTGCTGCCAGCGGATCTGTTGTTTGAGCAGGGGGACCGCGAGCAACGACAGGACAATGGCCCAGGTATAGTTCAGCGGTTGGGCCTGCTGGGCCGGGAGCAGATCGTAAGCCTTGAAGAGGATCAGGTAGTACAGGAACGGACTTAAAAACCCCAGAAAAATGGAAAGCAGGTATTCCTGGCGGCGGCATTGGAAGACTTGCCGGAACTTGCCCTGATAGAGCAGGATCGCTCCGAGCAGCAGGGTCGAAAAAGACCCTGAGTAGAGGAGCAGTTCAATCGGGGTGAAATGGCGCAGGGAGAGTTTGAAAGCGGTGGCGACAGTTGACCACAGCAGTACCGCCGAGAGTCCAAACAGCAGGGCTTTACGCTGCTGGTTCATAAGGTGTTTCCCGCCCTGGGTGAACGGCGGCGGATTACCAGTACGGCCAGTCCGGAAAAAATCAGCAGGATGCCGGCGGCGGCCTGCAGGTTGAGGAGTTCGCCAAGGACAAAAATTCCGAGTAATGCTGCGGTCATCGGTTCGGCCAGTGACAGGGTGACGGCGATGCCGACGGCAACGGTCTGCAGGCCACGGGCAAACAGCCAGTAGGACAGGGCCATGGTCGCCAGACCGAGATGCAGGATCACCACCACGGAAGCGGGCTGGAACAGCCAGGCTGGTTCGATGTTGAACAGGGCTGGTGACAGGATCAGGGCGCCAAGGCAGACCACGATCGCCATCACGGCGTTGGGGTTCTGGTGTTCGAGCAGCCCCTTGATCACCAGGGTGTAGGCGGCGTAAGCGCTGCCGGCGGCAATCGCCAGGGCAATGCCGAGGGGATCGACGGTGACTTCACCACCGCTGAAGCCGAGGAGAACGCAGCCGAGAATCGCCAGTACGGTTGCGGCGCACCAGCGCCTTCCGGGCTTTTCGCCGCGAAAGATCAGCCCCAGCAGGCCGCCGACGATCGGGGCGCTGCCGATGCCGACAACGGTGCCGACGGCAACCCCGGTTTTGGCCACCGCGCTGAAAAAGGTCAGCTGGTAGGTGGCGGTAAAAAAGGCAGCCAGCAGCAGGGGGCGCAGTTGCCAGTCACGAAATGAACCAAATTCCCTGCGGTAGAGGGTGAGCAGCAGCAGGGCGATGCCGCCGACCAGCAGGCGCAGGGCGCCGATTGCTGCGGAGTTGTAGCCGGCCGGCGCGAAGGCCTGGGCGGTGCCGGTGGTCCCCCACAACACGGCCGCGGCCAGCACCAGCAAGGGTCCGGCTGTGGATGGTGGAATGGACATACCTTGTTATCCTTGCCTGATGGATTGTTGACCGGTCGCAGCAAAAATGGTGTCCGTCTTGTAATCGGTATATGGTTTCAATGTCATACCATCCATTTCTCGTTATCGGGGGGTGTCGCGATATGTTCATATGGTGCCGATGGTTCACGGATTTTCGCAGGGGCAGGCCTGTGTGTCTGCCCTCGTTGTACGGTATCCATTCCCGGGTTGGCACCACCAGGGCGGACACGCAGGTCCGCCCCTACGGTTGCGGGGTGTAATTTGTCCAGTTCCCATTGCAGGGGATTGTTCCGGATATATTCCCGAATGCGGTTCGATTCCTGTTCGTTGCGGATAATGTGTTCCCAATAATTGCGTTGCCATAATTTACCCGGAAATGACGGCCAACCGTTTTGTTTAACGCCTCGAATGTATTCATTCGTGGACATGGTTTTAAACCATTGTACAACACGATGTAGGGGCGAACCTGTGTGTTCGCCCATTGTTTCACAGGGTGCCGGTTGGGGGTTGGCACCACCAGGGCGGACCGGTTGGGGGTTGGCACCACCAGGGCGGACACGCAGGTCCGCCCCTACGGTGATTGTAATGAAATGAACGTGATTGGGCATACACACAAATTCATCGCACTGGATGTCCGGAAATTTGTTTTCCAATTCGGAATACCAGCGTTTCATCATTTTCCCCGCTTCATTCAACTGCATTTTTCCATTTTCAATGTCTCCGAAAAGGCAGGCCTGATTTTGTGTGCAAAGGGTTACAAAATAGGCCCCGGTCCGTGAATAATCATATCCCCGCAACCGGATGGATCGGCGGTGGTGGGTCTGCGGGTTGTAGTTCATCACGGCGCCTCCTGATTTTCCGGCCGGCAGTTCGGATCAAACGGTTCCCTGATGTGAGACGGTTGTTTTTTGTCGCTGTCGGGCGGTAAAAAGGCCTTGCGAATCTGCGCGGATGTCGGCCGTTGCATCAGGGTGACGCCGGCCAGGCGACCGATAACATAGGCACCGGCGGCAGCGGTGGCTCCCGCCAGGGGCAAGTATAGCAGCGCACCGGCCATCAGCACAAAAAGAACGAGAGCTTCAACCACGGTAGCGATAGAGACCGGTCGGGTCAGGCGTGTAACGATGAGGATCGAGCGCTGAAAACAGATCAGTACCGTCAGGGTCGGAAACACCGCCATCAGCTGCAGTGGGGTAGTGGCAAAGGCTGCCAGTGCCGGTGTGAGTCCGGAGATTTCTTCAAACCAGAGCCGATTGAGCGGGGTCAGGGCAATCAGGGACAGACTGCCACCGGTGGCCATCGCGAGCATCACGGCAAAATTACGAACCTTGGGATAGTTATCTTTGCTGTCACCGAGCAGGGCAATGGCGATCTCCTGATAGGACAATCCGACGGCACGAAAGACAAAGGTGAGCCCGTAGATTACCGGCATCACCGCCAGGGATTCGACCGGATCGGGGGCGCGGCTCAGGAAAAAGGTCACCATGGGGTGAACCGACAGGCCGATCAGGGGGGTCAGGGCGAGGGGGAGATAATGGTCCCAGATGTCCCGGTAGCCGGGGATGTTGGCGTCAGGCTGTGGATCTTTGGCCAGCAGGGCGGTAACGGCCTTGTGGGCCAGCACCCTGGTCATCAGCGCCTCGGCGACGACCCCGCCCGACAGGGCGAGGGCACCGATGACGGCACCACTGATGGTAGTGGTCAGATAACAGAAAATGGCGGTGGCACCCATGAAGCTGATGCGGAATATGGTGGCCAGCGCCACACGTTTGGTATTGTGATCAGCGATCAGCACCCCCTGGTAGAAGCGCCGCAGGCCGATGGCGCCGGGCCAGGGGAGCAGGAACAACAGGGCGGTGTGGGTCAGGTCGGCGACTTCCGCGGGGAGGCCGATGAGGGAGCGCACGACCGGGTCATAGACCGGGGGAAGAAGAAACAGGGCGAGGGCCAGGGTGACCGCCAGGCTCAAGGCGATGGAAAAATGACGCAGGCGCCGGTAGCTGATGCGATCCTTGCACAGGGCGGTGGCGGAACTGAGCAGCATGATGACCGGGGCTTCGGCGACCAGGGCGAAGGCGAAGGCGACGCCGTAGGCGGCCAGATTAACCGCTTCAGCGCCCATGCGCGCGATGATGGCGGCAATAAACGGACCTTCGACGGCCATCATCAGCCAGGTGGCGGCCAGCGGCAGCCAGAAGCGGATGATCTGGGGGTAGGTTGCGGGTTGTTGGTATGTCGTCATGGACAGATGCGTTTCAAAAAAAATTACGTCATTTGCGCAACGAATTCTGTCGCAGCATGGGATCGGGGTTCCATGCTCAGGGACGCTTTACGCCATCCCTGGCCGCTTGACTGTCTCCCTCCATGGCGACAGACACCCTGATCATGGAACCCCGATCCCACGCCAGACCTGCTTGAGAATTAAAAAATCAACCCCCAGCCGAGGCGCTGAGTCCGTAGTGTGAAAAGCAGTTTATGGCGCGTTCCAGATCGGCCTGTTCGGGTGGTTGCAGTTCGTCTGCCTGGTAGCTTGTTCCGAGTTTGCGATATTTGTGTGCGGCTATAGCATGGTAAGGCAGGAGGGCGACAGTCTTTTTTTCGCCCGGTAAGCCGG
>RRYU01007679.1_pt1 | contig 11567 bp, 10 predicted proteins | sample 2162651 | NCBI WGS metagenome assembly RRYU01 (sample SAMN10267283, study PRJNA491782) | microbial mat metagenome | isolation source: biomat in the production well | place: Japan: Minami-Kanto gas field, natural gas well KTG3 | collected 2017-06 | reverse complement strand
AGAGTGGAATTCAGGTGACGATAAAGCAATCCTATGGAAAGCCTTATCTGGGAGTTATTCGTGAAGCCATGAAGGGCGACTATGACGTTATCATGAAGCCCGCCGGAAGCCGGAGCACCTTAAAAAACGCTCTTTTTGGCAGTACGGATATGCAGCTCTTCCGTGCCAGCCCTTATCCCGTGTGGGCATTCAAGCCGACACCTAATCTGAAATTACGCAAAGTAATGGTGGCCGTCGACTTACTTGAGGGCGACGAAGAAAAAAATGGGCTTGCCGATAAGGCTCTGCAGTGGGGAAGATATATCGCAGAAGTGGTTGGCACCGAGCTTCATGTGGTTCACATATGGTCTCTCTATGGAGAGTTGACCTTGCGCGGCAGATCAGTTACAGCGCGCACGGTAGACAAACTGGTGCAAGAAGAAAAACAAAAGCAACGGCGATTGCTGGATGAAGCGCTTGCAAGAAACGGGTTGGAGCAGGATAAGCTGCAGATACATTTCCGTAAAGGAGAGGCAACGGATCTGATACTGGCAACAGTGGCGGCTGTGAAGCCAGACTTGATGGTCATGGGGACCGTCGGTCGCACGGGGATACCTGGGTTCTTCATCGGAAATACGGCTGACTCGGTACTGCGTCAAGTGAACTGTTCGGTCCTTGCGGTCAAGCCAGATGGTTTTGTGACTCCGGTCAAGCTCAAAGGGTGATCCGGCATATAACTTAGGTTTCGGAGTTAATATTGAGGTAGTGGCAGAGCCTGAGGATTCGTCCAAGAATAAGGTCCCGGTGTTGCGCCGCAATGTTGTTCGCCTTCAAGGCGCGGCATAGAGCGCATAGCCGGGACATGTAAGCGAAGTTGCAACGCCGAAGGCGGGCAACAGGACAGGCAAGAACGGAAGTTATGCTTGGATGACTCTCCTAAGCGTCCTTTTTCAGCTCATTGTCTTCCGCGTCGGGCATGCGCTGATCCTGCTTCTTCTCCGGGCGCAGGTCTTCATCCATCAGGAAGCGCTGGCCGTCGCCTTCCAGATCATCAAACTGGCCGCTGCGGGCCGACCAGAACAGGACGCCTACCATGATCAGGCCAAGTATGAGCATGCCGGGAATGAGGGCGTAGATGACGTCCATTGCTGTTCTCGTTTCTAGTGGCCCGTCAGACTCTGCCAGAGGTCTTGAACAGGCTGCGTATTCGCGCGGAATTGCCGATGACGGCCAGGGAACTCAGTGGCATGGATACGGCCGCCACCAGGGGCGTGACGAATGCCGCCATGGCCAACGGCACCATTATTACATTATAGGTAATGGAAATGCCGATGTTCTGGCGTATGCTGCGCAGGGTTCGACGCGACAGGGCGGCGGCCTGCCGCACCTTGTCCAGTTCACTGCTCATGAGCACGATATCCGCACTGGCAATGGAAACGTCTGTCCCTGAACCCAGGGCGATGCCCACATCGGCGCGCACCAGGGCCGGGGCGTCGTTGATGCCATCGCCCACCATGGCAACCTGGTGACCGTCTGCCTGCAGATCGGCGATCACCCGGTTTTTATCTTCCGGCAGCACCTCCGCGATCACATCCATGCCCCCTCCCAGACGCCGGGCAATGGTTTCCGCCACGGCCCGGCGGTCTCCACTCAGCAGGGTCAGGCGCACGCCCTCCCGCTTCAGAGTGTCGATCAAGTCCGGGGCATCTTCACGCAGGCGGTCTTCCAGGCCCATCAGCAGGACTTCATGGCCATCCAGAGCACAGAACAGAATCCCCTGGCCAGCCGTTTCCCACTGTTCCGACAGGCTGTCGAAGACAAGCGCCGGCTGTACGCCCAGTCGCTGCATCCACGCCCGGTTGCCGGCAGCCAGTTCCGCACCGGCAACCCGGGCCCGGATACCGTAACCGGGGGCCGCCTCAAAGTCTTCCACCGAATGCCCTCCCGTTTCGATCGCTCGCTCGGCGCAGGCACGCAGCACAGCTTCCGCGACCGGGTGCTCCGAGTAGCGCTCCATTGCTCCCAGACGCGCCAGCACCTCAACTACATCAGCTCTTGTTTGGCTGGTTTCACCGCTGGCGCCGGCCAGTCGGACCAAGCTTAGCTTGCCTTCGGTGAGGGTGCCGGTCTTGTCGAATACGAAGTGGTCTATGGACGAAAGACTTTCCAGCACCGCGCCGTTCTTCACCAATATTCCATGCCTGGCCCCCAGGCCGGAGGCAACGGCAATGGACATGGGCGTGGCCAGTCCGAATGCACAGGGACAGGTGATAATGAGCACGGCGGTGGCGGCCATGAGGGCCAGTTCGACATCTGTCCTCATCCACCACAGAAATGTCAGGGTCGCCAGTCCCAGGGTGATGGCCACGAACCAGGGCACAACCCGGTCCGCAATGCACTGGATCGGCGCCTTGCTGGCCTGGGCCTCTTCCACCAATCGGATGATACGGCCCAGCATCGTGTTCTTCATCAAGCCTTCGACCTTCACCTGGAGCATGCCGGGACCATTGATGGTACCTGCCGAAACCCAGTCTCCCACCTGCCTGGTCACAGGTTCCGCTTCACCGCTGAGCATGGACTCGTCCACCGAGCTGCGTCCCTCGATGACGCTGCCGTCAACAGGAATCTTTCCCCCGGGCCGCACCAGGACCCTGTCCCCGGGCGCGACAGAGCGGATGGGCACCACCCGCTCCGTCCCATCCTGGATGAGAGTGGCTACCTTGGGTTGCAGGTCCAGCAAACGCTGGGTTGCCGCCACGGCCTGGCGTTTGGAAATAGCCTCCAGAAAACGCCCCACCAGGATGACAAACAGAAAATTCACCACCGTATCGAAATACACCTCGCCTGTGCGTGTGCCTGAGACGGTGACATAAACGGAGTAGCTATAGGTGATACCGGCCCCGATGGCGATGGGCAGATCCATGGTAAGACTGTGGGCCCGCAACCCATTCCAGGCACCCTTGAAGAAAGGAAAGCCGGAGTACAGCAGGGTTGGAGTGGCGATGATGAAGCCGATCCAGTGGAACAGACCGCGGAACTCCCCCTGGTCCGCCCCGCTGTACAGGGCGATGGAGATCCACATCAGGTTCATCATGGCGAACCCGGCGAAGGCCATGCGATACAGCAGGGCGCGGTTTTGTCTTTTCAGTGCGCCCTCGGCCACGTCCGGATCGAAGGGCACTGCGGCATAGCCCACCTGGCCCAGGCGCGTTAGCAAGTTGGACAATGAAACCTTGCCGTTGTCCCATTTCAGGCGCAGGCGCTTGCCGGAAAGATTGACCCTGGCATCCACCACGCCCGGGGTATTGAACAGGGCGTTTTCAATCAGCCAGACACAGGCGGCACAGTGGATGCCCTCTACCAGCAGGTTGATCTCACGGACTTCACCCAGTTGGTCGACGAACTCTTCCTGGACCTCGTCCAGGTCGTACAGGGCCAGTTCCTTTGGTAATTCCGGTGGGGGGCCGAGAATTTCTCCGTCCGGGGTGCGTTGGTAAAAACCGTACAACCCAGCGGCGTAGATGGCTTCACATACGGATTTGCAGCCGTTGCAACAGAAGGCCCGCGCCTGCGTATCTATGTCGGCGGTGATACGCGCCTGAACGGGTACCGGCAGGCCGCAGTGATAACAGCGTTCGCCAGCGTCATCCACTGGGATCTGCGCGGCTTCCGTCACGGATCAATAGGGTGCGGCGACCTGGATGCGCTGCCCCAGATGGTATTCATCCTCGCCCTGTTTGACACTGATCAGGAGATCCCATACGCCCTTGAGCCGGAATTTGGCTTTACTGCTGTACAAACCCTTGGAGACCTGTTCCATGGGCATGGAGAAATCCCGTTTGACATCGGACGGCCGATAGGCATAGAAAGTCACTGAATCAGGCAATACCGGTACGCCCGCCTTATCCCGCACGGTGAAATGGAAAGGGATTTCGTTGCCTGCAAACAAGGTCTCTGGCATGTCGAGGGTCATATGCCAGCCGGGATCATTGGCCTGTTTGGAGAAGCGGGTCTTCTCGTAATTCTGTCCACGTTCATAATAGTCCTCAACCACCAGGCCGGGACTGGTCTCGACGGCCAGGTAAACCATGAACAGGTTGACTACCAACACGGTGAGAACCAATAGCAGCCAGCCAATGACCCAAGGGCTCTTCCAGGCCGGGATACCCACGCTTTTCGCTTGCTCTTGCATAACTTGACTCATCTTAAATGGGGCGAGTGATCCGATGCGAGCGGACCATTCGAATACCGTCCATACAGAATCTGCCGGGGCATGATCGCAGCTACTGCGTTTGACCATACTCCGACAACCTGCCAGACCCTATTTTCTCGGGCCGATGAAGATACTTTCCCGCGTACTGCGGTATATGTCGCCAGCTTTGTCCGTCGCCTCCACATGAAACTCGATGGGAAGCGTTTCCTCGGTCACGTCGATATACGGCACCTTGACGAACACCACGGCCTGAGTGACTCCTCCATGAGAGGAATCAATGGCTTGCTCGGCCCCGACCAGTATCATATTCTTTGGCCCGGTAGCGCTGATCCTGACCGGCAGGTCCTCGGTCATCTTGTTGAGGATCTTCAGATAAAACTTGTTCTGGATGGACCCGTCACTTAGGCGCACGTACAACGGCTGGCGCTCATGCAGAACCTTCAGTTCAACCGCATCCATGGTGCTGAACCCAATACCGATACCTACCACGGCCATAGCCAGGATAAGCCCGTAAATCCACACCCGGGGGCGCTTCAGCAGAGGTTTGGTTTCCTTGCCCTCGACCTCATCCAGGGAGACATATCGAATCAATCCCTTGGGGCGGTTCAACTTCTCCATCACCACATCGCAGGCATCGATGCACAGGGCGCAGGTAATACATCCCTCCTGCTGTCCATGGCGGATATCAACACCGGTCGGACAAACAGCGACACACTGATTGCAGTCCACGCAATCCCCGGTCGTGCGTTCCTGCTCGCTCTGGCCCTTCTTGACCCGGCCACGTGGCTCTCCGCGCTTGAAGTCGTAGGTAGGCAGCACCGTGGTGGCATCCACCATCACCCCCTGAATGCGGGCGTAGGGACACAACCAGAAACAGGTCTGCTCACGCAGCCATCCGGCCAGCACGTAGGTCCCTGCGGTGAACATGGCAATAACAATCAGCACCGTGCCACCGATCTGGAAGCTGAGAATATCCGCCCACATCTGATAGGCATCAGTAAACCAGGCGGCAAAACTGATACCGGTGATGGCCCCGACCAGGACCCAGGCGATGTGTTTGGTGGCCTTGATACGGAACTTGGTGAAATCCATGGGCGCCTTGTCCAGCTTGCGGCGCTTCTGCGGCTTGCCTTCCAGCTTTTCCTCTATCCAGGTGTAAACATCGGTCCATACGGTCTGAAAACAGAAATATCCACACCAAACCCGCCCGGCAAGTGCGGTGACCACCGCCAAAAGAATGGCGAAAAACAGCAGGGTCAGCGACAGCATCCAGAAATCCTGGGGGAGGATGGTGACACCAAATATATGAAACTGGCGTTGCGGAATATCGAACAGTACGGCCTGTCTGTCACCCCAGCGCAGGTAGGGTCCCAGGAAATAGACCAGCCAGGTCAGGTTTGCAAGCCATTTGATGGTTCGCCAACGGCCGCCCATGCGTTTGGCATGAATGGTCTCGTCCCCGGTATTGATATGCCATTCACCGGCCTCGGCATACAGGTCGTCTACCGCCGTGTCTCGGCTCTGGGGTTTTTTGTCGCTCACGATTATCTCCCGGGACAGGTAGCGATGGTGTAATGGAAATGACCCGATACACCCGTTCGGCTTATTCCAGTCGCATGTGGGTTTTCAGATAGGTGCAATACAACACCCGCGTGCCAGAACCGGCTAAGCAGAGAAATCATAGCCGTACTGCCACGAATAGGCTCACCGCAGGCATGAGACTTAAAGGCAGTATCCCCCGAATCGGCAGTCGTGCGCGACTGACATCGAGATTTGTGTCCCATCTGCAACCGCCACATTTTAGTAAACCGGGGCCAAGCCAACCAATGCGAATTCGCAATGATACCTTTTACTTATATAGATAGAAATGAAAAAGGGGGCCAAGCCCCCTTGAATACACTCTGTGTTCAAGAATGCCGTGCTCTGCTCACTTCTGGCTGTCGGCGTCCTTGTCCATCAGCGATTTAACCTTGAAGCTCAGGAATACGAAAATCACCACCGCAACAAGCACGGAAATGATGGAACCCCAAAAAACCGCATCATAATGCATTTCCTTTATCCCCTGTCAAAGCCATCGGGGAGGGCCTGGACCCTCCCCTGCTTACCCTTAGCTGTTTTTGAGATGCCTTACTGGCCGCCACCCATCTGGTGGACGTAAACGGCAACCTTCTTGATCTCATCGGCACTCAGGCGACCTTCAAAAGAGGGCATATGCGCACCGCGGGTCATCGGATCCGTATGGTCATTCACGCCATGGGCGATGGTGTGGTATGCACTTTCTTCGCCACCAGGTTCGAAGCGCCAAACCGGGATGGTGAGGTCGGCAGCACCCAGGACATCCACACCTTTAGCGTCCAAACCATGACAGGCGATACAACCCTTGGTGAGGAACATCTGGCCGGCCTCTGGATCATGATCCATGGGCTTTCCTTCATTCTTCATGGCGGTAACCCATTTTGCCATCTTGCGGGCTTCGGCCTCGGTCATGACGCCACCGGTGACGTGGGCGGTCATGACACCGCCGCCGCCAGCCATGGACTTGCGCGTGGCTTCGTCCATGCCACGACCCTTGGTGACGGTCATGACGATATTGTCGGCGGTACCGCCAAACAACCAGTCGTCATCCGCCAGCACCGGGTAACCTGGATTGCCCTGACCGCCGGAACCATGGCATGCGGCGCAGTTGTCACCGAAGATCACCTTTGCGGAAGCCAGTGAATACTGCTTCACGTCGGCATCGGCCATGATGGCATTCACATCCATGTCTTTGAGCTTGTTTTCATAATCAGCGCGCACCGCTTCAACCTCGGCCACACCCTTGTCGTACTCCTGCATCTGCGTCCAGCCCAATATACCCTGGTTGGCTTTGCCATCCGCCGTCAGCGCCGGAATGGTGGGGTACAGAACTCCGTACAACACAACCCAGATGAGCGAAGCCCAGAAGCCAATCATCCACCACCTGGGTGGTGGGTTGGCCAACTCTCGCAGATTATCGTCCCAAATATGGCCGGTATTGTTTTCGCCGGGAAACGGGTTATTGTCCGCCATGTTTATCTCCACTTTCTGTAATGTCTTCGTCGTCGAAGGGGATGAATCGCTTTGATTCGAATCTCTCCCGATTTTTAGGGCGAAGCACGTAGACGTATAGGCCTACCATCAGGAGGAAGACGACAACCGTGAGGATCGTGCCGATCCAGTCATTGGTCGTCATCGCCTGCCAATCGGTGTGGAAGTATTCAGCGATACTATTCACGATAGACCTTGGACTCGTCCAATTTCACCATGGTTCCGAGGACCTGCAGATAGGCGACCACGGCATCCTCCTCGTTCTTGCCCTCGACCAGGCCCTGGATATAGGCCAAATCCAGGTCTGCATCGGTGTAGGGCACCCCCACCATTCTCAGGCCTTTCATGTGGGACTGTATGGTAGCCGCATCCACTTCAGTGTCCTTCAGCCAGCCATAATTGGGCATGACCGACTCGGGCACCACTGAACGGGGGGCGCGCAGGTGTTTACGATGCCATTCGTCCGAGTACTTGCCGCCGAGGCGGGCGATGTCGGGGCCGGTACGCTTGGAACCCCATTGGAACGGATGGTCGTAGATCGACTCGGAAGCCAGCGAATAGTGGCCGTAACGTTCCTTCTCGTCGCGGAACGGACGGATCATCTGCGAGTGGCACAGGTAGCAACCTTCCCGGGTATAGGCGTCACGGCCCGCGAGTTCCAGCGGGGTGTAGGGCCGGATACCATCGCCCTTCTTCCATTCAGTCAAGGGCTTGCGGTCTTCGAAGGCCACCTGGCTCTGCCAGACGATCTCCGGATGCTTATTGTGCTCGAAGGTATTCTTCATATAGAACAGCGGCACGATCTCGACCAGACCGCCGATGGAGAGCACGATCGCCATGACGATCAAGAGTCCCCAGACGTTTTTTTCCATTGATGCTTGCATCTGTCTTTCCTCCCCTCAGGCTGTGGCCGCAGCGGTGCGGGCCGTGTCGATGCTGCCCTCGGACGAGGCCTTGAGCACGGTCATGACGATATTGAACAGCATGAGCACGGCGCCCAGCAGGAAGATCATGCCGCCAATGGCGCGCATGGCGTAATACGGGTGCATGGCTTCGACCGACTCGGCGAAGGTGTAGGCCAGGGTGCCGTACTCGTCATAGGCCCGCCACATCAGGCCCTGCATGATGCCGGACACCCACATGGCGACGATGTACACCACGGTGCCGATGGTCAACAGCCAGAAATGGGCATTGATCAGCTTCACCGACCACATTTCGGTGTGGAACAAACGGGTCATCAGATGGTAGATGGCGCCGACGCCGACACCGGCCACCCAGCCCAAGGCACCGGAGTGCACATGACCCACGGTCCAGTCGGTATAGTGGGACAGGGCGTTGACCGTCTTGATCGACATGACCGGGCCCTCGAAGGTGGACATGGCGTAGAAGGCCAGGGAAATGATGAGGAAACGCAGCACGTAGTCGGTACGCAGTTTGTCCCAGGCGCCGGACAGGGTCATCATGCCGTTCACGGCACCACCCCAGGAGGGGATGATCATGGCGATGGAGACAGCGGCGCCGAGGGAGCCGGTCCAGTCAGGCAGTGCGGTATATTGCAGATGATGGGCGCCCAACCAGACATAGCCGAATGTCAGTGCCCAGAAGTGAATTACGGACAGCCGGTAGGAATATACCGGGCGTCCCGCCTGTTTGGGCACGAAATAGTACATGATGCCGAGGAAGCCGGCAGTCAGGTAGAAACCCACTGCGTTATGTCCCCACCACCACTGGATCATGGCATCCTGCACCCCGGAGAAAATCGAGTAGGACTTGGTCAGGCTGACCGGGATTGCCAGGCTGTTGACCACGTGTAAATAGGTGATCATCACCATCATGGAAAGAAAGAACCAGTTGGACACATAGATGTGCGTGGTCTTGCGGATGACGATGGTCATCAGGAAGTTAATCAGGTAGGAGAGCCATACCACAGCGATCAGGATATCGATCGGCCACTCCAGTTCTGCATACTCTTTGCTCTGAGTGATACCCAGCGGATAGGAGATGACCGCCAGCACGATGACCAGGTTCCAGCCCCAGAAGGTAAACCAGGCCATCTTGCTGCTCCACAAGCGTACCGCACAGGTGCGCTGAACGGTGTAGAACGCCGTCGCCATCAGCACACAGCCGCCGAAGGCGAAGATCACCGCATTGGTATGCAGCGGGCGCAAGCGCCCGAACTGAAGATACGGAAGATCGAAGTTGAGGAACGGCCAAGCCAGTTCCGATGCAATATAGACGCCCACCAGGGCGCCGACAACCAAGTACACGACTGATGCGATCGTGAACCAGCGTACAACCCCATAGTCGTACTTTTGTTCAGCTGCCGCTTCCATGAACCCTCCCCTGATTCTTGAATGATGTTTGGATAAAGGGACTTTTCGCCTAAACAGAGATAGGCCCGGGCCGGAACAACCCAGGAAAAGAGTCAAAATACCCCAATAAACCCCCGTGAATAAGCATGATAAATATCACGCTTATTGCCCTGTTTTGTCAAGCCGACCGTGTGTCAAATCACAGAAAATCGGGCAAATGACACACCCTACCTCATTGATTTTCAAGATTTTCCAATACTATTAAATATAATTTAATTCGAATACTCGAAAACAGTCCGAATGGATCTTTGCGGTGTCCTGAGAGCCAATCCCCCGCGAGGGGCTGAAAAAGGGGTTTCTCATGATTCCCGCGTCAGTGCAGGATACTCCTTTGCACTGCGGATTTGCCTGCCGGAAGTCAATGATTGGTGATTTATCAGGCCCGTTCGGTCTACAGCCAGTTGCTGTTTAGCGGCCGTCAGTTGCCGCCCCCTGCCCGACAAGCGTTGCGCCGTTTATCCGGGCCGGGCGGAGGCACCCCACTCCCGAAGCGCACGACTTTCCGTACACATCCGCGTCATTGATTGCCCGCCAGGCGCTCCAGATGTGCCGTATCGATGACCCTGACACTTTTGTTCTTGACTGCGAGAATGCCGAGTTTCTGAAACCGGCTCAACAGCCTGCTCACCGTTTCACTGGCCAGCCCCAGATAACTGGCGGTATCCCGGCGCGACATCTGTAACATGAAACCTGTTCCCAGCATGCCGCGGGTGCCGAGACGACTGGACAGATCCAGAAAAAAGGCCGCCAGCCTCTTTTCGGCGCTCTGCCGGATCAAAGAACGGGATATGGCGTGGATGGACGCGACCTCGCGCGCCAGCAGTTCGATGACGCCCTGCTGCAATGACTCGACCGCGCGCCCCGTCTCAGACAGACGCCAGATGCGCAGCTCGCAGACGCTGCCAGGCTCCAGCGCGCGGGCGGTGCATTCATACCGCTTGCCTGACAGAGCCTCGGCACCCATCAGCTCTCCCGGCAAATGGAAACCGATGATGCGCTCCTCCCCCTGTGGCGACGGGATCAGGGTCTTGAAGGAGCCGGATTTCACCGCGAAGATGGAGCGGAAGACATCCCCGCTCTTAAACAGGGCCTGCCCGCGCCTGACCGCCTGACGGCGCAGCAATATGCCGGTCGGGAGCGGGATCTCACCCTCGTCGTATTCAAGAATCCGGCACATGGGATCCAGGGCGCACTCAGCACAGCCGACTTCCTGAAGCTGTTGTGCATCAGGCAGTTCGACGCGGGAAGAGGACCCGCATCCCTGTTTATCTGCAGCTGGCAATCGGCAAATACTCATCGGTCTCTATATGGGAGAGCCGGTCAGGCCTATTTGAAAAAAGCCTCCAGGGAAAACCCCTCCTTCTCCAGGATATCGCGCAGACGTTTGAGGGCGTCCATCTGAATCTGTCGCACCCGCTCACGCGTCACACCCAATTCATTGGCCACCTGCTCCAGGGTGGAATTCTCGTAACCATGCAGTCCAAAGCGGCGTTCCACCACCGCCCGCTGCTTGTCGTTGAGTTTCGCCAGCCAATGATCCAGACGGGCATGTACGCCGTCGCTCTGGATATTTTCAGTCGGGTCCTTGGTATGCTCGTCCGGAAGCATATCCACCAGGGGCTTGTCCGCCGCCTTGCCATAGGGTGTGTCCACCGAGGTAATGCTGTCCTTGAGCCCGGGTCTCGACCTGACCTCATCGATCGGCCGGTCCAGCAGGTCGGCGATCTCCTCGGAGGTCGGTTCGTGATCCAGGCTCTGGGCCAGCCGGCGCGCAGCTTTCAGGTAGACATTGATCTCTTTGACGACATGAATGGGTAAGCGAATGGTACGGGTCTGATTCATGATGGCCCGCTCGATGGTCTGGCGTATCCACCAGGTGGCATAAGTGGAAAAACGGAATCCGCGTTCGGGGTCAAACTTCTCCACCGCCCGGATCA
>RRYU01022777.1_pt1 | contig 11569 bp, 9 predicted proteins | sample 2162651 | NCBI WGS metagenome assembly RRYU01 (sample SAMN10267283, study PRJNA491782) | microbial mat metagenome | isolation source: biomat in the production well | place: Japan: Minami-Kanto gas field, natural gas well KTG3 | collected 2017-06 | reverse complement strand
CCGAACAGGTTCTCCATCTGTTCGCTGATGCTGTGGGTGGTCGATTGCAGCTCATGAGTCGCTGCCGCGCTCTGCTGGACCGAGGCGACCAGGTTGGAGACGTTGTCGGCGATCTCCCCGGAGGTTTTGCCGATTTCGGTCATGCCGCGGTGCGATTTTTCCAGTGCTTTGGTCTGCTGGTCGGCAGCATGGCTGACCTCGCTGGAGCGGTTGCGGATCGAGCTGGTGGCGTCGATCAGGCCGCTGCTGGTCTTCCTGGTACTCTCGACAATCTGTCTAAGTCGCTCAACAAAAAGATTGAAGCTATTGGCGAGAATGCCGATCTCATCGTTCGACGAGATGTTCAGTTTTTTCGTCAGGTCAGCGTCCCCTTCGCTGATTTCCTGCAGATTGCGGACAACCGAATCGATCGGTCTGGCAATGCCGCGGGAGATGAATATGCCTAGCACCAAGGCGAAAGTCATAACGCCAATAGCGGTCATGATCAGGGTGCGCTGCATGGTGCGGTTGGCTGCATTGATCGCGGACTGATCGATGGCGACCAGGAAACCGGCGCTTTCGTGATTGAGCGGGTAGTTGTAGACGATATGGGTGCGGTTGTTCAATTTCATCTGCACGGCGTCCTCGTCGAGGATGCTGTCCAGGTCGAGCTGTTTGTTTTTCAGTTCGGAAATACTGCTGGCGACGATTTTGTCGCCATCATGGAAGGCGATGTCAGTGCCGGTGATTGCCTGCAGTTCATTGGTGTAGTCGTTGTCAATGAAGTGGTAGGCGCGCAGGTTGCCAACTTGAGAGTCTTCAAAGGCGAGCGGAATGACAGCGGTGATGACCAGCCGGTCCTCTTCAAGCAGGATCTGGGTGTCGCTGGTCATTTTAAGCCGAGACCTCTCTGCCTTAGTTTTCGGGGTGATGAACGGTTCCTGGTTTGGTGATGTTCTATCGAGGGTATGCTTGTGACCGTCGGCATTGATCAGTTCCAGCCGGTCGAGACCAATCTGTGTTCCGCTGTGCTTCATTGCGGCGTGGACTTCTCCCGGGTCGCCGATGCGATGCCCGAAGTGGATCGCTTTAAGCAGCTCTTCGTCGTGGGACAGCAGCTCCAACGCTTCTAACAGCTTGTCTTCCTCCTGCGAGGCCCCCTGCATGATGTAGCGACCGGCCTGGTCGGCCATCAGTTCAATCTGCTCGCTGATCTGGCTGCTGGCAATATCGGAAAAAAGATAGGTAAGCAGGAGCATCGGAAGGATGGCCAGGACCAGAAACCCGGCTAATATTTTCCAGCGGATGCTGACAATTGTTCTCATTATAGCCTCGTAGAGCAGTCGTACTAAACTGACACAGGATTAGAAAAGAATAAAAATCTGTAAGATTGTATATCGTTAATGGAAAACTTGCAAGCAACCCTTTGCCCTTTATTCCGGGGAAAATTCTCTCTCAACTGGTGCTGATTAATGATTGGGCACTGCTGCTGAAAAAATCGGCAAGTTTCTCCGGTCAGGTCAGCAGCAGCCCCCATTTGACTGGAATTACTGATCGGCATGGCAATTGAAAGAAAGCACCCCTCGTTAAACAATGATGTTGACAAGACATATTTAAAGACGAGGAGGTCTTTCTGATGGACGCATCGCTAGTGGCCCTGCAGCATGGTGGGGATGTTCTGTTTCTGTTGCTCGGCGCGGTCATGGTTTTCGCCATGCACGCCGGATTTGCCTTTCTTGAAGTCGGCACCGTCCGGCAAAAAAGCCAGGTTAACGCTTTTGTCAAAATTCTCTCCGACTGGTCGGTCTCGACCGTTGTTTACTTTCTGATCGGTTACCCGATCTCCTACGGAGTTCACTTCCTGATGCCGGCCTCAGAACTGATGGGCGGCAACCAGGGCTACGAGCTGGTGCGCTTCTTCTTCCTGCTCTGTTTCGCCGCTTGCATCCCGGCGATTATCTCTGGCGGTATCGCCGAGCGGGCCAAGTTCTGGCCGCAGGTGGTCGCTGGTGCTATCTTCGCCGGAGTCTCCTACCCGCTCTTCGAATCGGTTATCTGGGGACAGAACAGCGCCGGTTTGCAGGGCTTCTTCGAGAACACCTTCGGTGCCCCGTTTCATGATTTCGCCGGCAGCGTGGTGGTGCATTCCATCGGCGGCTGGCTGGCCTTGCCGGCGGTGATGATCCTCGGTCCCCGGATGGGTCGTTGGGTGCGCGGTCGCAGCCAGGCAATCCCGATCAGCAATATTCCATTCCTTGCTCTCGGGAGCTGGATTCTGGCCATCGGCTGGTTCGGCTTCAATGTGATGAGCGCGCAGAGCCTGGAAGGTGTCTCCGGCCTGGTGGCGGTCAACTCCCTTTTGGCGATGGTCGGCGGTGTGCTGTTCGCCCTGGTCGCCAGCAGGAACGACCCCGGCTTCGTCCACAACGGCGCGCTGGCCGGGCTGATTGCCATCTGTGCCGGCTCAGATCTGGTGCACCCGATCGGAGCCTTCTTCATCGGTGGCATCGGTGCCTTGATTTTTGTCTATGGTTTCCAGTATGAGCAGGAGAAACTTAAGATCGATGATGTCCTCGGCGTCTGGCCGCTGCACGGTGTGGTCGGCACCTGGGGGGGGATTGCTGCTGGTATTTTTGGGAGTACAACGCTCGGCGGCTTAGGCGGCGTTTCCTTCATGGCGCAACTGTGCGGCAGTCTGCTGGCGATCGTCTATGCGCTGGTAACCGCTTACGTTGTTTACAAGCTGATCGATGTCATCAGCGGCTTCCGTCTGGATGAGGAACAGGAGTTTGCCGGGGCTGACCTGAGTGTCCATCAGATCAATGCGTATCCTGAGGAAAATGTGAGATAAAATTAATTGGTATTACGGTTTGACAGCAGGAAGTTGGGTTGTAAAATGAGGGCAAAGAGCAAGATTACAGGAGGCAGTGGCAGCCTCCTGCTTTGCCCTGGCGACCTAATCCCTCCTGGTCACCAGGGTATTTTTTGCAAAAAAGAAGAGGTCGGGAAAACCCGACCTCTTCTTTTTTATGGAATGTCACTTCATTAGCGTTCAGGCGTTGAGGGTCGCGATTTTTTCTTTTTCCCGCTGGACCAGTTCGGCGACGCTGTATTTCTGCAGTACTTTGATCATTTCGTCCTGCGCTTCATGCCAGACTTCGTGGGCTGAGCAATGCTTGTCGCGCTGGCAGGCGCTTTCATCAACCAGGCAGTGGTTCAACTTCAACTCCCCTTCTTCTGCCTGCAGGATGTCGAGCAGGTTGATCTCCTCCGGATCCCGGGCCAGCAGGAAACCGCCACCGACGCCGCGCTGCGAACTGACGATGCCGGCTTTAATAAGTGGTTGCAGGATTTTAGTCAAAAACGCCGGAGTGACCTTCTGCGTGCGGCAAATATCCTTCTTCAGGACGATCTCACTCTTAGGCTGCTGAGCCAGGTAGATGATAGTTCTGATTGCATATTCTGTCGCTCGGGTAATAACCACTATAAACACCTCCAAAGTTTACTGATTGAGTTAGAGATACACGGAAGCTTGGTTCTTGTCAATGCAGTTGTTCATGTCCGAGGTCATAATTTGTGCACTTGACAGTCTGTGCCGCTGGCCGCATGATTCCAGCGTGGAATCGCTCGGAAACTTCATGAAGATCAGTTATGTACGTTGCAAAGAATAATAACGCGGCGGTCGTTGGCCGCTTTGCTCCCAGTCCGACCGGGCCGCTGCATTTCGGCTCACTGGTTGCCGCTCTTGGCAGCTACCTGTTCGCCAAACAGGCCGGCGGGCGGTGGTTGCTGCGGGTCGAAGATCTCGATCCGCCGCGCGTGGTTCCGGGCTCGGCGGATTTGATCCTGCGACAGCTGGAGGAGTGTGGCTTCGAGTGGGATGGTCCGGTGGTCTACCAGAGTCGTCGTTTCGAACGTTATCATCAGATAATAGTGGAGCTGAAGCAGCGGCAGCTGCTCTTCGAGTGCAGCTGTTCGCGGCGGGAACTGGTTGCCAGCGCCCCGCACCTTGGCGAGGAGGGGCCGGTCTACCCCGGGACCTGTCGTGAGGGGCCGGTTGGAAAGCGGGCTGAAAGGGCGTTGCGACTGCGCGTTCCGGATGAACAGATCGAGTGTCATGATGGGGTCTTCGGCCTCCTCAGTCAGAACCTGCAGCGCGAGCTTGGTGATTTTGTGCTGTTGCGAGCAGACGGTTATTTCGCCTACCAGTTGGCAGTGGTCGTCGATGATATCGATTCCGGGGTCACCCAGGTGGTGCGTGGTGCCGACCTGATTTCTTCCACCATCCGCCAGGTCTACCTCTATCGTTGTCTGGGCCAACCGCCGCCCAGTTATTTTCACCTGCCGCTGGCGTTGGGGGCTGACCGGGAAAAAATCAGCAAGCGTCACGGAGACTCCGCTATTCTCACCTCCGGGAACAGCCGCCGGGCACTCTGGTTGGCGCTCCGGTTCCTGGGGCAACAGCCTCCGGAGCAGCTGGCTGCCTATCAAGCTGCTGAGATCCTGGCGTGGGCGGAGGAGAATTTTGTTGCCGAAGCTATTTCCAGCGGCGAACGGCCGGCCCCAGATCTGGATTCTTGCTGAGGAACAATTGAATTCGAAATAAAGCAATCAATGACGGTTTTTTCCGCCGGGGCTTCTGCTAATGTTTGTGGTATGCATGTGAAATATTTCTGGTAGGTTATGAATACGCAGCTAAATTTTCGGGAGGATAAAATGAAAAAGTTATTGGTCTGCCTGTTGCTCCTGCTGTTGGCAGGTTGCAGTTCGGGAAGGTTTCAGGTCTCTAAACAGGACTATCAACAGCAGGTGCAGGTGCTAGGTGTCCTGCCGCTGCTGGTCGATACAGCCGGGCAGTTTGACTATCCGCAAAAAGAGACCCTGTTCGATATGCTGAACCGCGCCAACAGCAACAAACATCAGTTCCTGGTTGAACGCTTGCGGCAGAAAAAGGGCTATTTCGATGTCCGGGCGCTGGAGGGTGCCCCCGACCTGTTAACTCTCTCATTGCTCTCCGGAGAAGTACCAACGGCTGAAGATGGTCGTCCTTTGGCCTATCAATTCAACCCTCAGGCAGTTGCCGAGCTGGCGCAACGGAACGTTGTTGATGCGCTGCTGCTGGTGGTTTTTTCCGGGGCGAAGATTGAAGAGACGCGCCGCTCGAGGACCCTGCTCGAATCGCTGAAGACCCGTTACAATGGTATTATGGCGACGGCGGTGGTGATCGACAGCAATGGCCAGGTGCTTTGGGAGCTGAGCGGCGCGGAAGCCTATCAGGCTGTGACGCTGCAATACGCAGATTTTGACGAGGCTTACTATAATCGCATCGACCTGGTTCGGGTTAAGAATATCAGCCTTTCAGGTGTTGAGCCGGTGTTGGCGGAGGATCCTAAAAAACCGGGCGTTCTGCCGGAAATGTACGACAAGTTGTTCGACCGGATTGTCTCTGGCATCAGCCCGAGCCTGCTCGACTCGCTCAAATAAATTGGTTGGCTGGCTGCGGCGGCCAAATGACCTGGAAATCTATTTATGCTCGCGCTGGTCGCGGAAAAATTTCCCCGCGGCCAGCGCCCGGCAAAGATTAATTTTATCTTTCCCTGTTGACAGCAGCAGGCAAAGCGGGTAAAAGCTGCTTTATAGAGTTTGGAAGATGCAAGTGTGCGCCTGCCTCGATGTTCCTGCCAGTAGCCAGGTTGAATGAGCAACCTTCATATAAAAAAACAGTCCATTATTCATATAAAACTGACCGAAACTGATATTGCCTTTATCTCTTTAGTAGCTTAATTGACCTTTAGCACTTATCGATTGTTCTATAAATTTGCATAAGCATTTCGAGTTAAACCTTTGCGTGCAAACCTTTGAGCATGGTCCCTGCGCCCCCCGGTATAGCCTGGAGAACCTATGAATTTAAAAGACCTGAAGAAAAAGAAGATTTCTGACCTGATTGCGCTCGGCAAGGAATTGAAACTGGAAGAGATTGGCGGGATGCGCCGGCAGGATCTGATCTTCGCCATCCTCAATGCCACTGCCAAGCAGAAGAAAGCGATTTACGGTGAAGGGGTTCTAGAAATACTTCCAGATGGGTTCGGCTTTCTCCGGGCTCCGGATGCCAACTACCTGCCGGGACCGGATGACATTTACATTTCTCCGTCGCAGATCCGCCGCTTTGCGTTGCGCACCGGTGATACCGTCTCCGGGCAGATCCGCCCGCCGAAAGAGGGTGAGCGCTACTTCGCATTACTGAAGGTCTCCGAAGTTAACTTCGATGATCCGGCGAAGATGCGGGAGAAAACGTTCTTCGACAACCTGACTCCGCTTTATCCGGATCAGCAATTGACGATGGAGAACGGTCCGGAGAATACCGCGACCCGGATTATCGACCTGGTTTCGCCGATCGGCAAGGGACAGCGTGGCCTGATCGTCGCACCGCCGCGGACCGGTAAAACCGTGCTGCTGCAGAACATCGCCAACTCGATCTCGGCCAACCATCCTGAGGCTTACCTGATCGTTCTGTTGATCGACGAGCGCCCTGAGGAAGTTACCGACATGCAGCGCAGCGTCAACGGCGAGGTCATCTCCTCGACCTTCGACGAGCCGGCCAACCGGCACGTGCAGGTTGCCGAAATGGTCATCGAAAAAGCCAAGCGGTTGGTAGAGCACAAACGTGACGTGGTCATCCTGCTCGACTCGATCACCCGCCTGGCGCGGGCCTACAATACCATTATCCCGTCTTCCGGCAAGATCCTCTCCGGTGGTGTCGATGCCCACGCCCTGCACAAGCCGAAGCGCTTCTTCGGTGCCGCCCGGAACATCGAAGAGGGCGGCAGCCTGACCATCATCGCCACCGCATTGATCGATACCGGCAGTAAAATGGACGAGGTCATCTTCGAGGAGTTCAAGGGCACCGGTAACATGGAACTGCACCTCGACCGACGCCTGGCCGACAAGCGGACCTTCCCGGCGATGGACATCAACCGCTCAGGCACCCGTAAGGAAGACCTGCTGGTTGACCCGACCCAGCTGCAGCGTACCTGGCTGCTGCGCAAGGTGCTCTCCAGCATGAACACTGTCGACAGCATGGAGTTCCTGCTCGAGAAACTGGCTGAAACCGAAACCAACCAGCAGTTTCTGGATTCGATGAATCAGTAGCGATAAACTGGACACAGAAATTAAAAAAGCCACAGGTTGCCGGAGCAGCTTGTGGCTTTTTTAGTGCTGAACGATGCAGGGCTGGCTTGCGAGATTCTCACCTGGCGACTGCGGCTGTGAATAGTTGATCAGTTCTCGAATTTCACTGTTGCAATTTTTCGATACGGATCGATTGAAAAACCTGCTCACCCTTTGCCTGATCCGCCGGATCTTTCAAGTAGTCTGTGAAATAGAAAAAGAACCAGTGTGGCGAGACAAAACCGATAAAGCCGGAAAATTGCATTTTTTCCTCATGGTGGAGGTATTGGGCGTCATAACGGTAGGCATACCAGGCACCGTTGATGCTAGCCTCAGAACTTTTCCCCTTTAACCCGCTGACTCCTTCTTCATTCTCGAGAGATTGTCCAGCATATTTTGCCGAAAGCCGGATGGTTTTTTTGCTCGGAGGCTTTTCCCCTTGCCGTAAATGACTCATATCAAGGGTTATATGGGAAAGCGTTTCCGGGTTGTAGAGAAGGACCTCGTTGGCTGCCAGCCTTTTCTCGGCAGCAGCGAGCAGCTGAGTTTGCGTTGGAGAGAAGCCTTTCTCTTCCGCCTCATGGGCAATGTGTTCCGCGAATTCTTCAAGCAGAGGCTGGGGGGCAGTTTTGGCCCATTCCCAGCCAGCAGGAATTTTGAAATGGAGAACGGTTTGGGCATCGATTTGGATTTGCTCCCCGGTAACCGTAAAGGGGAGCAAAAGAAACATTAGCACAGCGAACAGGAATATCTTCATAACGACCTCCTCTATTTACTGTTTGCTTATTAGCGTAAATTATAACCTGTAATAAAAGCTACCATTCGCATTATTTTATTATAATTGAAACATGTTTCACCTCTTCCGTGTTGACTCGGCGATCCGGCTCTATTCTTCTATATATGCTTGGAATATCGTGTTGGTTACTGCCAGAAAATATACCAAGCAAGTCATGGGGCGACGCGATTGAGATTGGAGCTGTTCAGCAATATCGAAAACTGCTAAGTTTTCTTCTCTTTAGGTGGACTTTATCACATTGATAAATGGATGATCTGAAGGGCTGCCGCTTGTATCCGTGGAGTTGCAGATGAGTTTTCACATCGCCCTGATTACCCCCTCCCGCTATGACAGCGATGGCTATGTGCAGCAGTGGCGCAAGCCATGGATGGTGACCCAGGCCCAGTCTGTCCTCAAGGGCTTGTTGCATGATGCGCATGAGCGGGGCTTACTTGGCCCCGATATGCCGATCAGCATGGAAGATCATTATGAAATCTTCGGGGCGGTTCCAGTTGAGGGCATTGTAAAGCGAATTCGTTCGGCTAGTGTGGGCGCTGTTTTTCTGACCGGAGCCCTAAGTGCCCAATTTCCAAGAACTCTTGATCTGGCTCGTAGCTTCATTGATCAGGGTGTTCGGGTGGTGATCGGCGGGGTGCATGTTAATGGTGTGGTGGCACTGTTCGATGATATGCCCTTTGGTCTTCAGGATGCGCTGGATATGGGCGCGATATTATTTGCCGGTCAGGCTGAGGGTTATTTGGATGACTTGCTGCTGGATCTAAGCCAAGGCGTTCATAATAGTCTTTATAATTATCTCAATGCTCCGGTCGATCTGCGTAATGCTCCGCTGCCGGTTTATGATGTGGAACTGGTAAACAAAAGCGTCAGTGGTATCCTGCCCATTGAGACCAGTCGCGGTTGCCCCTTTAAATGCACTTTCTGCTGCATTCCCAACACTCAAGGGGCAACCATGCAGCTGCGCGACCCTCAAGCGATTGCCGATTTCATTCGTGACTACAACCAGAAGGGGGTCAGGGAATTTTTCCTCTCCGATGACAATCTGGCGCGCAACATCGAATGGCCCATCGTCTTTGGCAAGCTGGCCGAGGAACGCCAGAAATACAAACTGCACTATAATCTGATTGTCGAGCTCGACACCGTTGCTTATAAAATCCCTGGCTTTGTCGATAAAGCGGTGGCCGCAGGGGTCACCGATGTTTTTATCGGCCTTGAGTCGATCGATGCGGATGCGCTCAAAGGTGCCGGTAAAAAACAGAATCGGGTGGCCGACTATCGGGAAATGTTCAAGGTCTGGTATGAGGCGGGCTGTGTCACGGCCTCTGGCTTTATTGTCGGTTTCCCAGCTGATACCGTTGAGCGTATCCAGGCCAATGTTGAGACTCTGATTTCAGAATACCCGGACCAGATCTTTACTGTTTCTGTACTGACCCCGCTCCCTGGTTCTATCGATCACAAGCGTCTGGTTGAGGCTGGCACAAAGATGGATGGAGATCTCAACAATTACGATCTGGGGCATCTGGTTTTCCAGCATGCTCAGATCGACAGCGGTCGGTTCAACAAGGTCAAGTCGAAACTGCTGCGCCGGCTCTATTCCTTTAAACGTACCTGGAACATTATGCTGCAGGGGCTGACCAACCCGACCAGACCGGTGACCAATTTCGCCTGGTCGGTCGGCACCATGCTTGGCTACCGTGTAGCGGGAGGCGGTGCTTACGAAATTGGAGCCGGGCGCTTCCGTAACCGCCTTCTCCGCCGCCCCGGGCTGCCGATTGAGCCCGTCTGGATTTTCTATCCGAAATATATGCTCAAAGATATTGTTTTTGCGCTGCACGCCGGGTTTTATTTTGCCGTGCTGAAAATTATGCTGTTTTTTGCCAAAAAGAGAGCCAGTCAAGTCAGGGGCAAAGGAGAATAATATACTTCGGGTGAATGATCGGGGCGGACTCTGCCCTTGATCCTGACTCTGACTGCTGATGGGTTCAGCAATCGCGAAATTATCATCAGTTACTGACTGGGAGAAGCAGACGCGGGTGTCGTGTCTATTCGACAAAATCACTAAATACACTATAAGGGGAGTTTGGCTGGGAAGAAAGCACTTGCTTAAAAAGGGAAAAACTGCTATCTAACCGGTTTGTCTCAGACCAATACCGACAGGCCTGTACAAAGCCAGGCCGCCAAGGAGAAAAAAGATGAAAGAAGGAATCCATCCGAAGTACAACGACGTCACCGTGCGTTGTGACTGTGGGAATACTTTCGAAACCCGTTCGACCCTGGACAAAGAGATCCATACGGAAATCTGCTCCAGCTGCCATCCGTTTTACACCGGGAAGCAGAAGTTGATCGATACCGCCGGTCGGATCGAGCGTTTCCGCAAAAAGTACGCCCAGAAGTAAATATCTGGGTAAAGGAATCGGGCGGCCCAGCGGGCCGCCTTTTTTCGTTTTTATCGGATTTAATTCATGCATGTCGAACTGCTCACTCATACCCCGGAACCGGAACAGGTGGTTGCCGCCGCGGCCCGGCTTTGCTATTCCAACACGTCGATCGGCGAGCTGATGGAGAAGAGCAAGACCGACCGCCAGGAATTTCTCGAGAAGATTCTCTCCCTCGGCCATCACTCGGTCATGGAACATGTCAGTTTCTCTTTTGGTGTTGAAGGGATCAGTCGCGCCTGCTCGCACCAGCTGGTGCGGCACCGGCTCGCTTCCTATTCACAGCAGAGTCAGCGTTACGTTTCACATAAGCAGCGCTTCTCTGCCGTCACCCCGGAGAGCATCGTCGCCAGACCGCAGTTGAACGAGCGTTACCAGCAGCTGCTCGATGAGATCCATCAGTTTTATGGCGAGCTGCTTGACGCCGATGTCCCGGCCGAAGATGCCCGCTTTCTGCTGCCGAACGCGGCGACCACCAAGCTTGTTGTGACGATGAATGGCCGGGAACTGCGGCATTTTTTTGCTCTGCGCTGCTGCCGCCGCGCCCAGTGGGAGATTCAGGAGCTGGCCAGGCAGATGCTGAAGTTGGTCAAGCCGATCGCGCCGACCCTGTTTGCCAAGGCCGGTCCAGGTTGCATTTCTGGACCCTGTCCGGAAGGTAAAATGACCTGTGGTGAGATTGTTGCCGTACGTGAAGAATTTGCTGCTTTTGGATAAAGTCTATGTTTTCAAGCCTTGAAGATGTTGTTGACCGTTTTCGCGAGGTAGAAGGTCTGCTTTCCGATCCCTCGGTCATTTCCGATCAGAAACGTTATCGTGAATTGACCAAGGAACATTCCGACTTGTCGGAAGTGGTTACGGTTTATGGTAAGTACAAGCAGGTCTGCTCAGAGATCGAGGGCAACCGGGAACTGTTGCAGGATTCCGATCCGGAGATGAAGGAGCTGGCCAAGGCCGAGCTGCCGGAGCTGGAAGAAGAGCAGGCACAGCTGGAAGAGCAGTTGAAAGTGCTGATGCTGCCGAAGGATCCGAACGACGACAAGAACATCATCCTCGAAATACGCGCCGGGACCGGGGGCGATGAGGCCGCACTGTTTGCTGCCGACCTGTTCCGTATGTACTCCCGCTATGCCGACCGCAACCGCTGGAAAGTAGAGATGATGAGTGCTTCGGAGACCGATGGCGGAGGCTTCAA
>RRYU01000520.1_pt1 | contig 11569 bp, 10 predicted proteins | sample 2162651 | NCBI WGS metagenome assembly RRYU01 (sample SAMN10267283, study PRJNA491782) | microbial mat metagenome | isolation source: biomat in the production well | place: Japan: Minami-Kanto gas field, natural gas well KTG3 | collected 2017-06 | reverse complement strand
TGAAGGGATGCGGGGTCGAGACGCTTATTCACTACCCTGTTCCTCCGCAGGACCAGGGTGCGCTGAAGGATTTAGGCTATAGTGGGTCGGCGGTTTCTGACGCGATCCATGAACAGGTCCTGAGTCTGCCGATGAGCCCGGTGCTCACCGATAGCGAGGTTTCGAAGGTAGCCCGGACAGTTTCACGCTACAACGCTTTTTCTTGAAAAGGTATGCTGGTTCAGGGAATGGTTTCGATCGTCATGCCCGTTTACAACGGGTCGAAATATCTCGACCAGTCCATCGCCTCCGTTTTGCGGCAGGATTACGGCGATTTCGAGCTTGTCTGTGTCGACGACGGCTCTACTGATCGGAGTCTCGAGGTGTTACGGGAATACGAGTCACGGGATCGACGGATAAAAGTCTATACGAAACCCAACGGCGGCTCTGTTTCCAGAGTGCTGAATTTCGTGCTGCCCAGGCTCGAAGGGCAGTATTTCTACTACATGTCCCAGGACGACATGCTTTCCGTTGACCTTCTGGGAACGATGGTCGCGCGATCGCTCGAAACTGGCGCCGATGCGGTCGTTCCCGGCATGATCTATCGTTACGAGGATAGAACAGATGAATCCGGGGCACCCGAGCTCAGCATGGATCGGAATGAGGTGATTTCCGGCAGGGAGGCGGTAAGACTGAGTATCGACGGGGCTATTCACGGTTTTATCCTGTGGCGTATGACTCTTGTCAGGACGCACGGGTTCGAAGAGTTTGCGATGAATGCAGATGAGTACTCGGTTCGGGTTTTTCTGTTCTCCTGCAGGAAGGTGGCGTTCTCCGGAGGCTGCTTTTACTACCATCAGCACGAGGGTTCCATCACAAGGAAGCTGTCGCCGAGGATTTTCGACATACCCTATACCGATTACCGGTTGTACGACTTCGTGCGGAATCACGATTTCGATGCCGATTATGTTGGATCAGTTCTGGAGGGAGCGATCATTCGTTTGATGAATTACCAGATCAAGTATGTCAGGAACCGGTCGGCCCTCGGTGAGAAAGAGAAGCGGGAGATCGTCTCCCGTTTGCGTAAGGCGTACGGGAGCCATGTGAAAAACAGGATCGTCAGAAGGTTCGCTTCCCGTTACAGGGCTACGGGGAACCTCAAGTATCCGCTGTTCATGATCTGCTTCGCAGTGGACGATTACCGGTACTTTTCGTTTTTCATGGATCTGCTTGCGCGTCTTCTGCGCATGAGAAAAATCGAGGTTCTTGCTTAGTTATACGTTGTACGGCCAATCGTCAATATCGATGCACATTGTCTGAAAAATCGCATAAGCATATACTCAAAACCACCGGGATAATCGGCGGCAGCCAGGTGATCACCATCGCTGTCGGGATTCTCAGAACCAAGTTCGTCGCCATATTGCTGGGACCCGCGGGTTTCGGCCTGGTGGGTCTCTTCCAGTCCATCATCGAGCTTATCCGTTCCATTACCTCTTTCGGTATCGACTTCAGCGCGGTCCGCGACATCGCCGAATCCACGGCTGAAAAAGACAGGGAAAAGATTACCCGCACCTATGCCGTCGTCTATCGGTTGACGTTGATAACTGGGGTCCTCGGTGCGTTTGTGTCAATCGTTTTCGCTCCGGTTTTCAGCCATTTTACCTTCGGCGACACCTCCTATTCCTTCATGGTCGGCCTGCTTTCCGTTTCGCTTGTCGCCGACGCAATCGTGGGCGGCAAGAGCGCGCTGATACAAGGGATGATGCAGATCAGCAAGATCGCCAAGGTCAAGATACTCCTGAGCGTTCTCTCGCTTGTGGTTGCAGTTCCGCTGTATTATTTCTTCCGTCTGGACGCTGTTGTGCCAGTTATCATTTTGAATTCGCTGATGAGCCTTATACTGTTCTCCCTCTATGCCGAAAAAATAGATTTCAGGGCCGTCAGGATAAGCTTGAAAGAGGCGTTTCGTGAAGGGTTCGGAATGATCAAGCTCGGTTTCTATACCGAATTCGTGACCTTCCTGTCGATGCTGACCATGTACATCGTCAAGGTTTTTCTGACGGGGAAAGGCGGAGTAGAGTACGTCGGATACTTTCAGGCGGCATGGTCGTTTTCGATGACCTATCTCGGTGCGGTCCTGACGGCTATGTCGACGGATTTTTTTCCCAGACTTAGCTCGGTGAACAAGGATTCGGAGAAAGTACGGGGAATGGTGAACGACCAGACCGAGATGGTGTTGTTCCTGGCAGGCCCCATAATCATCGGCATGCTGACCTTCATGCCTCTGGTTATCAGGATTTTCTATTCAGACGAGTTCATCCAGACGGTGAACATACTTCAATGGCAGATGATGGGCGATTTCCTGAAAGTGCTGTCATGGCCGATCGGCATGATTCTGCTCGCAAAGAACATATCACGAACATTCATTCTGGTCGAAGTGACTTGGCTGTTGCTGTTTCTGAGCGGAATTTACGTTGGCTGGGATATGTTCGGACTCGATGTCACGGGAATATCGTTCTTTGTCTCGCATCTCATCTATTTCTGTATACTGGTAGTCGTGGTCAACAAGTCGGTCATGTTCCGTTACAATGCAGGAACATTGCGTTTCATTTTTCTTTACGGTTCGATCGCGGTGCTGGCTTTTCTCAACGGCATGTTGCTCGAAGGTGTGTTGCGATATGCTATCGGAACCGGCCTGACCGTTCTGGTTGCTGTTATATCCCTTTATTTTATAAATAAATACATTGACCTTGCCGGGTTAGTCAGAAAAAAACTCGGACTGCCGGGATAAAGAAGGGGGTTCTTTCATGTTTGTCTTTACCAATGTGACCTATCCATGGCCGGGCGGGGCGGACAATCTCGTCTACCTGCTCGTAGAGCACCTGTTCAGTGAAACGGGAGAAAAGGTCATGATATTCGGAAAAAATGACAGTTACCTGGTCGGGAGGCTTAGACAGAACGGTATTGATTTCGATTTTTACGATATGGACGACGATGCCGGGTACCTGAAGGTTGGAGCGCGCGACGTGCTGGTGTTGTCATCAAGTTATTACGGGTTGAAAAAATTCAAGCGAACCGGATGCCGCGTTCTTGTCTGGAATATTCTCACCTACTCGCTGGTCCGCTGGAACCGGTTGCAGTTTCTCGGTGAAAACAGGTTGGCGGATCAAGTCAGGTTTTTTTTAAACAAAGGTTTTCTGCGGTTTCTGCGAGCGAAAAACGCTCTGGTCTGCATGGATGCGAATACCCGGCGCGAGCTCGACAACTATCTTGGCGAATCGTTAGAAACGCCGATCATCCAGGTACCGATAAAGGTATCGGAAAATTGCTATGGTTCCAGAAGACCTGGTGATACAGTCGACATCACCTACATAGGCCGCGGTGACGAGGAATGGAAGGTGGCGCCGGTGAAAAAAATCATCAGGGACCTGCGTGCTTTCGGTCTTCAGGCCCGAATTCATGTGTTCACCTCCCAGACGGACCTCTTCGAGAGAGAACTGGGCGAAAGCACCGGTGAAGGGGTCGGAATTTTCTATCACAAAGGCTATTACGGTGAGAGGCTCAGACGCATGTTGCTGGAGACAAGCGATGTTAATTTCTCGATGGGCATGTCGGCCCTCGAGTCCGCGTCGGTCGGCGTTCCGACCATTCTCATCGATCCCACGCATTCAGAGTATCCGCCGGACTACAAGTATCGTTGGCTTTTCGAAGAACGCGATTTTTCTCTCGGCGAGTTTGTCGATGTGCATTCACCGGTCAGCGGCAGCATGAATCTGCGTCAGGTGATCGCTATAGTGAAAGACGATGAGGCCCGGCGCTCGGTATCCGAGCGGTCATTCGATTATGTCAGGCTCAATCATGCCGTGGAGATCGTTTTCGAGCGTTTCATGAATCACAGGCACTATGTTTCGATAGGCGATGTTGCGAGGTTTACCCCGAACATGTGGCTGTAAAGGAAAAAAGCAAGACGATGGACAAGATACTGCTGGTCATCAAGGAGCCTTATCTGGACAAAATCCCGAGCCTGATGTCTCTTCTCAGGTATTTCTCGCTGAAAGGTGTCGGGGTGACGATTCTAAGCGTTGTCGCCGATGAGTACCCTCTTCCCTCTTTCGATGGGTATCCGAACGTTACGTTTCTTAAAATCGGTCAGAAGCGAATGAAATTTTCTCTTCCGACATCCTTCAGGCTTTTATTCGGGGCTCTGAGGCATATCGTTACTGTACTTTCAAGGGAAAAGCGTTATGACTGCATCATTGGATCCGGCTCACACGGTAACCTCGCTGCGTTTCTCGTCGCCAAGATTACCGGTTCGATGTACGTGAATTACTGCATCGAGTATCCGGCCTTCAGGAATACAGGTTCGGAACCCTATACAGTAACGGATTGGTTATATAACAATATTGCCCTGAAAAAAGCGGACAATATCGTGACTTTCGATGATACGCATGTCGATCTTATAGCGGACAATATCGGCATCGACCCTTCGCGGTTTCTCAAACTGCCAAACGCCAAACTGGGTGAGGTGTTCGACGGCGACTCCGACATGATCAGGGCGAAGTTCGGGATTCCCCGTGAAAAAACAGTTATCCTTCATTCCGGAGGACTCGGGGTGTGGTTCAGATCAGCGGAAGTAGCGGAGGCCTCGAAAACATGGCCAGAAAATCGGGTGCTGGTATTTCATACCAGCCATAAGGCAGTTGGCGACGAGTACTACAAGGCAATGAGCGCGATTGACTACGGTGGCAGGGTTGCGTTCTCAGTTACCCCGGTTCCATCCGGGAAGCTCGACGAGTTTGTTGCCAGCGCTGATATCGGTCTCGCGTGGTACAACAAGGATGTACTGGGATACAGGGCAGAATTCATGGGGCAGGCTGCCGGGAAGATAGGCGACTACCTCAAATGCGGGCTTCCCGTGATCACCAATAACTTTCATTCCTTGAGCTCGTACATTCGGAAATACGATTGCGGGCTCTGTGTTGATTCAATATTGGATATCGGAGGTGCCGTGGACCGGATTCTTTCTGATTACCGGCGGTACAGGGAAAACGCGTTTCTCTGTTACGAGGAACTCTGGAAGCCTGACAGTTACCTTGAAAATATTTACCGGAAGGTGTTCGAAAATGGATAGCGGACGGGTTTCGGCGCCTGTAAGGCGGTTGCTCAAGCCGGCTTATCTTACGATAAAGCGAATGCTTTTCAGGGTCTGGTTCGCGGGATTGAAACGCGAATTGCCGTTTTACCGCAAAGTACTTGTCGTCGCACCGCATCCGGATGACGAAGTTCTCGGTCTCAGCGGGACAATTTTGCGTTTTCTGGCTTTCGGCGCAGATGTCCATATCCTTTTCATGACGCGCGGAGAGGCGAGTCACGACGACCTCGAAAAATCGGTCGTTTCCAGCAACAGGACTCGCATAAGCGACAGGGTTCTCGCCTCCATGGGAATCGCTTCAGGCCGGGTGACGAGATGGGCGTTGCCTGACGGCGGCATTCCGCGCAGGAATGCTCCCGGTTTTGACGATGCGGCAGTGAGGCTTGGAGCGATGCTTGAAAGAGTGCGGCCGGATGTACTCTTTGTAACGCATCAGCGGGAAACCTGGCCTTACGATCACGTTGCATCGTTCGAGATCGCGGAAGCGGCGCTAGGTAAATACTCAGGTTCATGCCATTGTTACGGTTATGCCGTTTGGCTTTGGTATTCCTTGCCTTTGTTGAAGATCAGGACAATTAAAAGAGACGCCACCTATGTTGCTCCTGTTATCATGGAGATGAAAAGCAAACGGAGGCTTATAAAGGAATACCTGGATCCATTGGCGCCAAACGGTAAGCCCTGGTCGGGTGATTTGCCGAAATCTATGTTGCAAAGTTTTGATTTTCCATATGAAATATTGACCAGATATCACTGATGAGTTAATTATTATAGATTCAATGATGAATTTTAATATGGCGGATAAGTGGAGAGTGCAAGTTTTGAGGTCATGGGATGAAGTTGATGACCCATCTTTTCTTGAGCAATGGGCAGACTGGATGAGGCGTTCAGATGATTCACATGTTTTTAATCACCCGCTGCTCGTGAAGACATGGACGGATACGTATCGTGGAATATGGAATATTTCCCCTTTATATGTTTTGGCTGAAAAAAATGATGTATTTGTATTGTTTCCGCTGGTGCTTTGGCGGATGAACTGGAAAAATGCGTTTATAAAAAAAATTATTCCTGCCGGATATTCCGACTATGATTACCATGATCCTCTTGTTGTGGGCGAGGTGGTCGATGGCGAGCTTTGTTCATTCTGGGAGGCCTTTTGCCGGGTTTTTCTGGAGGAATGGAAAGGTGTTTATGATGTTTTTGACCTTATCGGAATTGTAAGACCTTGTAAAAAAATGCCATGGAAGGAAGAGGAGGCTTGTCCCTATATTGATATGAGCCGATATGAAAATTATGAGGACTATCTGACCAAGAGCAGCAAGAGCCTCAGAGGCGATATACGTCGAAAAACCAGGATGCTGGAAAAGTACGGCGCGATGAGTTTCAATATTTATGGACAGGATAGTCTTGATAAGGCTCTTGAAACACTCGGCATGTTTTTAAACGTTCATCGCGCAAAATGGCCGAATGCATATAAAGCTCCGGGATTTCATGAAAATCTGCTGATAAACACGCTTCCGGCAAATCTTCTTCATTTTTCCGAGGTTTGCATAAACGATGTCCCTGTAAGTTGGGAATTGAATTTTATTTATAAAAATATTCTCTACTACTATATGCCTGTTTTTTCTGAAGAATATGCAAAATGTTCTCCCGGCAGGGTGCATCTTTCTTTTCTTGTCGAAGAAAGTTTTCGTAATGGTGTTAGAGTTTTTGACTTTATGCGGGGTTCTGAGGAATATAAGAGGAAATGGGCGAATGCCGAGGCTGAAGTGTATCGTTATGGCTTTAATCGCAATGCATTTCCAAGCCGTGCGAAGTTCCTGCTCAGGAATGTTATGATGTATGCGAAGTCTGGTTAGGATTGAGTTTCTTATGATTATTTTTTTTGTTTTGTGAAAGAATTAGACGGCTGTCGATTTATGGAAGAGGATTTTGAGGGGTGTATGGTATCGGAAGCGATGTTTGTAATGCTTTTTCGAAAGTTTTTCGTCTAATTTTTCAAAAATTCGATAATGATAATTGCCAGATTGATTGGTGGTAACGGCAATCAGATGTTTCAGTATGCGGCGGGATTTGCGCTTGCAAAAAAGCATGGTGTCGAACTCCGATTAGATATTAATTATCTTTTGGATAAAAGCAAGAGGTACTATAGGCATGCGCATAGATCATATGCTCTCGATATGTTTGGCGTTTCGGCGGAAATAGCGACTGATAAGGAGATCGCCTGTTTTACCGTTCCCAGAAAAGGGAATAAATTTTTTTATCACTTGAAGAAAAGAATTTTTACGAAAAATAATGTTTACAGAGAGGAGGATTTTTCTGCAGAAAGTGCATTTAATGCTATTCCCTCCGATGCATACATTGAGGGATATTGGGAGAATCCAGGATATTTTGCCCGGATCGAGCAGGATTTAAGGAGGGAGTTCTCCTTTAAGAGGCCTTTGCCTGAAGAGTGTGACGGTATCAAGCAGAAAATCGCAACTGGGGATTCTGTTTGTGTTGTATTCAGAAGGGGGGATTTTGTCGGGCATCCGAGATTGAATATCGTAGGTCTTGATTATTATGAAAAAGCTCTGACACTCCTGGCGGAAAAGGTTTCGGATCCATCGATATTCGTGTTCTCCGACGATATCGCATGGTGCAGGGAAAATTATCGGCCGGGTGGATATGGTTGTGAGTATGTGAACCAGTCACTGACAGGCCCAAACGCTGAATATTATTTGCAGATGATGGCGTCATGCAAGCATTTCATTATACCCAACAGCACCTTCGGCTGGTGGGGGGCATGGCTTTCCAACTATCCGGGGAAAAAAGTCATAGCTCCAAAAGTATGGTTCAGGGGACAAAAGGATGAGGTTAATGAAATCGTTCCGGATGAGTGGATGACATTATAATGGTCGGGTGATTTTTCGGGTTTGAAATTGAAAGAATGAAATCGGCCTGAAAGTTTTCTGCTTGAAAAATGGATGGCAAGAGACGTAAGGATCAATTTGAACAGACGATGATGAGCGTTGCCGTGGGTATTCCCTGTCTGAGGATCGGCGGGACCGAGATGCAGACTCTGCATCTCGTTCGTGCCCTTGTTCTGGAAGGATATGAGGTTCGTGTCATCTGTTATTTTGAGTATGACAATGATGTCGTTGCCGAATTCGAACGCTGTGGAAGCAAGGTCACTTTGCTGGACTATTCCCGCTCCATGCCAAAAGCGGTCTTTGTATCCGATCTTGCAAAAGAGTTTCGTTCCATACAGGCGGATGTCGTGCATATTCAGTACATGACGCCGGGAGCCCTTGCAGTGCTTGCCGCACGGTTGGCTGGCGTGAAACGGTTGTTGGCGACGGTGCATCAGCCTTATACCGAAGGGCATGGTATACATGCCAAAATTCTCTTGCGTTGTTCCGCGTTTTTTTGTTCGCATTTCATCGCCGTTTCACAAAGTGCGGAGCAATCGTGGTTCGGTTCGTCGCAGAGGTATGCATACGGTGACGAAACACGCTTGCCCGCTCATTTTACGCTCTACAACGCGGTCGATGTCCGGAGGATACGGGAGCTTTGCGCCGAAGGGCATGAACAAGCGGAAAAAAGCGGCAGGGGGGCGTTTGTTTTTGGTTTTCTCGGTCGGCTCAGCCATGAAAAGGGGGCTGATCTGCTGTTCGACGCGTTCGATGTTCTTTCTCGGAAGCACGAGCAGCTCGGGCTGCTGGTAGTCGGGGACGGCCCGGAAAGAAAGCGGATCGAGGATCGGTATTCCCGAACCGGCTGGTGGGGGGACGTGACCTTCAAGGGCCTGTGTTCATGGCAGGAGGCCATGACGCAATTTTCTTCGATGGATGCGCTTGTCGTGCCATCGCGGTTCGAGGGTTTCGGTTTGAGCGCAGTCGAGGCTCTTGCGGCCGGTAAGCCGGTTATCGCTTCAGAATGTGGTGGCTTGTCCGAAATAATAGAAAACGGGATTTCCGGCCTTATCTTTCCTGCAGGTGATACGGATGCTCTCGTCGCCGCGATGGAAAGACTGCTGAATGACCGCCCGTTACGTAGCCGGTTGGAGATACGTGCGGCGGCAAGAGCTGATGAATTCGATGTCGGCCGTTTCAACCGGAACGTCGCTGGCATCTACAAGCGGATGTTTCAGGATGCGAGACGGTAATTTCTACTGGTTCTACAGGGCGGTCTTTTACACGGTCCTGCCCCCTTACATCTCCGATGTGGTGCCTTTCATCCCTGAAGGATTCGGCGGGTTCAATATGACGGGGTTGTCCTGGATGGGCATGTTGCTTCTGTGTTGCCTGTTTTTTCTCCTCGAAGTCGGCAGGAAAAAAACATTTCCCGTGGGTTTCTGGGCACCATGGCTGCTTTATATTGTGCTTTATCTTGTGGTGGATTTTTCTCTTCCCGGCCTGCAGCTCACCCTGCAATACCTGTTGCCGTTCGGCATCGGTATCATCGCTTCCGGATTTACCTATGATCGGGAAAAACTGCATTGGCTTTTCAGGCAGTTGCTAATCGTATCGATGATTGTCGTATCTCTTTTCTACTATGGACACCTTTTTCGAGGCGGCTGGACGCCTTACACCTCATCTGGACCGATGCTGCTCTCGATTCTCGCGGCGCTTTCGGTCGGAATTTTTTTCATGACCTGGAAAATCCGCTTCCTGCTTCTTTACCTGGTCTGTTTTTCCGTGCCGATACTCGACGTTACCCGTATGGGGCTTGCGGTTTTTGTCGTTATTCTGGTGCTCCATTTCGCCAACAGGAAGCTTCTGTCGAAGATCGCTATAGGTTTTGCCGGCGCAGCAATGGCCCTTGCCGTTTTCTATTCCGACGCGTTCCAGGAAAAAACGTTTTATGGGGGGCAGGGCAGCCTGAGCGACCTCAGTATCAACTATTACGATGAAGATTCCGCCATGAATACCAGTGGAAGGACAACGTTTTACAAGTATTATGAGCCGGGGTTGAAGGCTTCTCCGATCTGGGGCAACGGTCCGAGGGCTGATATGTATTTACTCAAGGCAGTCTGGGGTGGAGAAGGTATCAGTGAGGCGCATAACGACTATCTGTCCATCCAGTACAATTATGGCATTGTCGGCGTGGTTTTTTTTGCCGCCGGGATAGCGTTGACTTTTTTTTCTCTCTATTTCAAGTCGAGGAAGGAGCGTGAGCCATACAGATTCCTTGTTGTTACCTCGGCAATGATTCTGATAATCGGACTCCTGATGTTCATGTACTCTGATAATATCCTGAAGTACACCATATTTTTCCCGAACATATTCTTTGCGCTACTGGGCGCCGCTTTTGCCGGATTTGACAAGAACCAAACCTGATCTGATGAAAGTTTCGGTTGTTATCCCACTCTATAACAAGGCCGATTCGATCAGGAGGGCGCTGCATTCCGTTTTGTCTCAAACGGCTCCTCCCGACGAGATTGTGGTTATAGACGACGGCTCGACTGATGATTCAGCCGACATTGTACGTTCTTTGCGTGTCGGAAACCTTCGGTTGCACCGTCAGGAAAATGCAGGTGTTTCCGCCGCACGAAATGCGGGAATACGGAATGCACGAAATGACTGGATTGCATTTTTGGATGCGGACGATGTCTGGAAAAAAGATTTTTTACTGACTGTTAGGGAGTTACATGAGAAATACCCTGATTGTAATGTTTTGGCAACATCTTATTCTCTATTGAATTGGGACGGTAAAGAAGTTTCTATAACACTCGGTGAGTTGGGTTTTGAATCGGAAAGCGGGATTATTGAAAGCTATTTTAAAGCGGCATATAATGTTGATCCCCCATTGTGGTCATCTGCCGTTTGTGTATATAAAAGATCGCTGGAAGAGATTAATGGTTTTCCTGTTGGGATTCGAACTGGTGAGGATTTGTTGACTTGGGCGAGATTGTCTGTTTCTAATAAGATTGCTTACCATAAAAAGAGTTGTTCCTTGTATGTCAAGGATGATAAGCCTTGGGATGTTGGACGGGTAAACGATGTTGAAGATTTTGTGAGTGATGAGCTTTTGAGGTTGAAAGAGCGTGTGGGCGGAGCTGAAAAAGAGTTTCTTTTAAAATATTTGGGTTTTTGGTATGTTATTCGCGCATCGTCTTTTTTGAAGGCTGGTTATATGGTTCACGCCAGGGATTCAATTCTTGATTCTGTTTGTTATGATGGTTGGACATTGAAGAAGTGTGTTTTTTATGCCATTTCTTTTTTTGGTAAAAAAAATGTTCGATTCTTATTTAAGATCTATCATAAAAAAAGAAAGTAGTTTTTTATGATATTTTAATGTTGTATGATGATCGCTGTCGGTTAGTATGACCGTTTTTGACGGTTTTTTATTTGGCATTAATGGAAAAAGGATTGGCTGCGAGTTAATGGTTGGGTGATAAATGGCTGATTTATAAAAATCAGGTAGGCAATGAAACCCTTGATCGTTTTTTTGCTTTGT
>RRYU01021633.1_pt1 | contig 11574 bp, 8 predicted proteins | sample 2162651 | NCBI WGS metagenome assembly RRYU01 (sample SAMN10267283, study PRJNA491782) | microbial mat metagenome | isolation source: biomat in the production well | place: Japan: Minami-Kanto gas field, natural gas well KTG3 | collected 2017-06 | reverse complement strand
AAAAAACGGGAGAGATCGTGTGAGTGAGCTAGAACGAGCCGACCTGATGTCCAAGGACACCCTCACAGCCGGCGATCGGCCTACGCGGGCCGCTGAGCCGGCTCCGCAGATCGTCCTCGCGGATCCGACCAGTCCGGCGGACCAGCCGCTCATGTCGGCCAATACGGCCAGCTTGCCGAAGATCAGCCAGGCCGAGCTCGGGCGTCTGCTCCAGGAGCTGGATCTGAACGACACACACTCGATCCTGTTCTTTGGGTCCAAGGCGCAGGAGCGGCTGACCGAGGTCTCCGACCAGATGCTGGAGGGCGTGCGGGCCAAGGATGTGGGTCCCGCCGGCGCGGCTCTGAGTGAGATGGTCACGACGCTCAAGGGCTTCGATGTCGATGATCTCAACCCCAATCGCAAGCGGGGGCTCTTGGCGCGCTTGACGGGTAAAAGCCGGCCCGTGGTCAAGTTTCTTCAGGAATACGAGGCGGTGCGGGACCAGATCGAAGGGATCTCCGCCAAGTTGGAGCGGCACAAGACGAAGCTTTTGACCGACGTCACCGCGCTCGATCGGCTCTATGACGCCAATCTGGACTATTTTCGTGCTCTCGAGAAGTACATCGCGGCGGGCGAGGCAAAGCTCGCCGAGCTGGACGAGTCGATCATCCCGGCGCTGGCCGCCCAGGTGGCATCCGGCACAGACATGGTCGAGGTGCAACGGCTGAAGGACCTGCGGGCGGTCCGTGACGACCTGGACCGGCGTGTCCATGACCTCAAGTTGACCCGCCAGGTCACCATGCAGGGTCTGCCCAGCATCCGGATGGTGCAGGAGAACGATAAGGGACTGATCAACAAGATCAACTCCACACTCGTCAACACCGTTCCGCTCTGGCGCCAGCAACTGGCACAGGCGGTCACCATCTTTCGCTCGGGGGAGGCGGCCGACACCATCAAGGCAGCCACGGATTTGACCAACGATCTGCTGCGGGCCAACGCCGAGAATCTGAAATCGGCCAATGCGGAGGCTCGCCGGCAGATCGAGCGCGGCGTCTTCGACATTGAGGTCGTCAAGCAGGCCAATCAGACCCTGATCGAGACCATCGAGGAAAGCCTGGCGATCGCCGACGAGGGCAAACGTGCCCGGGCCGAGGCCAGCCGGGAGCTGGAACGTCTCGAGGCCGATCTCCGCCGGACCCTGACATCGGCGAGCGGTCGCAGCACTTAGAAGGGGCGAAGCGGAGGCGCCCCGGATTCTGAGCGTTATGCCGGGTCGGCGGACTGTCTCGCCGACTGAAGTCGGCGGTCCGGCGGGTTGTGCCGGCCGGCTTGGGTTCAAATCGGAATTGCTGTTGCCGCTCGCCGCCACTTCCATTTTCCAGCAGATTCTGTATATTTGCGCGTTTACCTGCGGGGCCTTTCCCGCAACGTCCAATCGTCTGGATCCAGGACAGCACATGGTCACGATTCGTTTATCTCGGGGTGGTTCCAAGAAGAACCCCTTCTACCAGATCGTCGTCGCCGACATCCGCGCCAAGCGTGATGGCCGATACATCGAGCGCCTCGGTTTCTTCAACCCGATCGCACAGGGTGGTGAAGTCACTCTGCGACTCGACCGTGCGCGTGCGCAGTTTTGGATCGAGCGTGGCGCCCAGCCGACCGATCGGGTGAAGCAGTTGCTGAAGCAGGCTGCTCGCGAAGAAGCCGCAGCGGTTCCGGTCGCAGCCTGAGCCAGCAGGTCGCGGCAAGCTGACCTAGCCGGTGGTCGCCAAGTCAGAGGCGACGCGGGTCGTCGTTGGACGGATCGCGGGGGTCTATGGTGTTCGAGGCTGGGTCAAGGTGGTCTCGGAAACCGAGCCTCTCGAAGGCATCCTGGGGTATACACCCTGGCTGCTCGGTCGCGACGCGACCGCCTGGACGGTGCGCGAGGCGAAGCAGCACGGCAAGGGTTTCGTGGTCTGTCTCGATGGCTGCGACGATCGCGACCAGGCTGCAGCGTTGGTGGGTCAAGAGATCGCCGTGCGTCGTGATCAGCTTCCGCCTCCAACAGCAGACGAGCTGTACTGGATCGATCTCGAGGGATTGACGGTGGAGACGACCGAGGGCGTGAAGCTTGGGGTCATCGATCATCTCTTCTCCACCGGCGTGAACGACGTGATCTTTGTCCGGGGGGATCGGGAGCATCTGATTCCGTTCGTTTGGGATGATGTCGTGAAAGACGTCGACTTCGAAGCAGCTCGGATGCTGGTCGATTGGGATCCGTCCTTCTGACGACATCCCGGTCCATGAGCCGGCGGTCAAGGCTTCGAGACGGATCGATCGATCGATCTTAAAGTCTCGTCACCTCCAGTCGATCCGGTCGGTTCGAATCAAAGCGAATGGCTTGAGAATGTGTCCCGACTGAGATCTGCGGTGACCGAGCGGGGTGTCGACGATGCGCTTTGACGTCGTGACACTCTTTCCGGAGCTTTTTCGGATCCTGCTCGATCAAGGTGTGACCGGGCGCGCCCTGATGCGCGGAGTCGCTGAGCTGCATCTCTGGCACCCGCGAGACTATACGCAGGACCGGCATCGAACGGTGGATGACCGACCCTATGGCGGTGGGCCGGGGATGCTGATGAAGGTCGAGCCGCTCCGTGATGCGATCGCCGCTGCCCGTGCCGAGGCGCCGGAAAGCAGGGTCGCCTATCTCTCGCCGCAGGGCAGGGTGCTGGATCAGGCAGCCATGGTCGAGCTTGCGAGCCAGCCGGGCTGGATCCTGGTCGCCGGCCGCTATGAAGGGGTCGACGAGCGGCTGATCGAGGCCCATGTCGATGAGGAATGGTCGATCGGCGACTATGTGCTGAGCGGCGGTGAGCTGCCGGCAATGGTCGTCATGGATGCAGTGATCCGGCTGCTGCCCGGGGCCTTGGGGCACGCCGACTCGGCTGACCAGGACTCGCATACGAGCGGTCTGCTGGACTGTCCGCATTACACCCGACCACCTGAGGTCGACGGCCAATCGGTCCCGCATGTGCTTGTCAGCGGTGATCATGCGGCGATCGAGCGCTGGCGCTTACAACAGGCGCTGGGGCGAACCTGGCAGCGCCGCCCGGATCTATTGGAACGGCGCGGTCTGAATGACGATGAGCGGGCGCTGCTCGATGAATTTGTCCGGTTGCATCATCGGGATGAGACCGGTTGAGAACAGGAGTCGAAGGAAACCATGAGCAACATCATTCTCCAGCTCGAGCAAGAGCAAATGAAGCCCGAAGTCCCCGTCTTTGCGCCCGGCGACACAGTGGTCGTGCAGGTTCGGGTGAAGGAGGGTGCCCGCGAGCGTCTGCAGGCATTCGAGGGCGTCGTGATCGCGATCCGCAACCGTGGCCTGAACTCGGCCTTCACGGTCCGCAAGATGTCCCATGGCGAAGGGGTCGAGCGTGTCTTCCAGACCCACAGTCCGTCGATTGCCTCGATCGAGGTCAAACGCAAGGGCGACGTCCGTCGCGCCAAGCTCTATTACCTGCGAGGCCGCACCGGTAAGAGCGCGCGTATCCGCGAGAAGGTCTAGACCTCAAACGCCCGGCCCAGCGCGCACCACGTGGTGACCGGTCGTCGCGTCACGCCGACCTTTCTCTGGCACGACTACGAGACCTGGGGCGCGGATCCCCGCCGCGACCGGCCATGTCAATTCGCCGCTGTCCGCACGGATGTCGATCTCAATGAGATCGGCGATCCGTGTGTCGTCTATTGTCGACCATCGACTGACCTCCTTCCTCACCCGGATGCCTGCCTGGTCACCGGGATCACACCGCAAATCGCCGAACGTGAAGGGCTGATCGAGGCCGAGTTCGCTGCCCGCATCAATGCCGAGCTCAGTGTCCCCGGGACCTGTGCAGTTGGATACAACAGCATGCGGTTCGACGACGAGGTCACGCGCAACCTGCTCTACCGCAATCTGCTCGATCCCTATGCGCGTGAATGGCGAAACGGAAACTCCCGCTGGGATCTGATCGACACCCTGCGCCTCGCTCACGCCCTGCGTCCGGACGGGTTGGAATGGCCGACCCGCGATGACGGCACGGCGTCCTTCAAGCTCGAGCATCTCACCTCAGCCAACGGAATCTCCCACGGCCAGGCCCACGATGCCCTTTCGGACGTGCGCGCGACCATCGAGCTCGCGCGCCGGCTCCGCCGTGCCCAGCCGAAACTGGTCGACTATGCCTTGACCCTGAGGGACAAACACCGTGTGCGCGCGCTACTCGATAGCGGCGTGCCCCTGCTGCATGTCTCGGCGCGTTACCCGGCCGCTCAAGGGTGTATCGCCCCGATCCTGGCACTCTGTGCGCATCCGACCAACAGCAATGCTGTGATCTGTGTCGATCTGCGAGCGCCGCCGGAGCTGTTGATCGATCTCTCCGCGGAGGAGCTGCGCACCAGACTCTTCACCCCGACGAGTGACCTCCCCGAGGGTGTTGCGCGGATCCCTTTGAAGAATGTCCAGGTCAACCATGCCCCTATCCTGGCCCCGATGAAGACATTACCCGGCGAGGCGGCCGAGCGGTGGGCAATCGATCCGGCGCTCGTGGCCAGGCATGCTCAGCGTTTCCGGGATGCCGCCAAGGTGATGGAGGAGAAGCTCCGGGCGGTTCATCGCGCACCGGATAGACCATCCGAGACCGACCCCGACCTTATGCTCTACTCGGGCGGCTTCTTCTCGGATGCCGACCGTCGCGCCATGGATGAGATCCACCGACTCGATCCGTCCGAATTGGCGGCCGATCCGCCAAGCTTTCAGGACCCGCGTCTGGGCGAGATGCTGTTTCGCTACCGTGCCCGAAACTGGCCCGACACCCTGACCCCCGAAGAGCGCGAGGATTGGGATCTGTTTCGATTCACACGACTCACCGACCCCACCGCCGGCGGCAGCCTGGTCATCGACCAGCTCGAGCAGCGTCTGAGCGAGCTCGGCGAGCAGCATGCCAAGGATCCAGCCAAGCTCCAGATCTTGCAGGCCATCGCCGATTGGGCGGAGCGGGTCCTCGACGCGCAGGTGTGAGGTCTATCATGGGATTCGCCGCGAAGTCGTCGGCCCCATGCCCGCGACGATGCGGGTGAGTCGCAACCTCCCACACGCTGGGCTATACCCAGCGCATCAGGATCCTTCTCCGCAATGCACGCCACGCGTGCGCCATGACGGCGTTGCGCCTCCTCGCAGCAGGACCAGCTGCAAGTCGTCGGCGCGCCGTCCACGATCAACCGATCGAAATTCCCTTTGCTCAGTTGCGTTTGAGCTCGAAGACGCGCGTGCTGCCGCTTTCCTCGTAAGACACCACCAGTAGCGGATTCGGAGTGCCCGAGATCCCCGCGGACACGAACTGGACACCTTCGGGCGAGACGTCCCCACCACCGGCGTAGTCGGTCGTCGCGATCAGTTGCACGAAGCTTGGAGAGGTTGGGTCGGTGACGTCGAACACCATAATGCCGTTCTGCCGCTCCAGGCCGACGAAGGCGTAGGTCCGGCCCCAGGCCGAGCCAACCGCAATGCCCTCGGGCTCTGGGCCTTTGTCGTCGCTTCGGTTGTCCCAGGTCAAGGAACCGGCGCGGTTGGTGTTGAACACCAGCTTTCCGGTTTCTTCCTGGATCTGAGCTGTGATCTGCTCGATGGCGTCGCCGCTATCCCAGACCAGCTCACCCTCGGCCGACCAGATCGACATCGAACGGGCACCGAAGGCGTGCAGCGAGGTGTACTTGCCGCTCACCGGGTCGAGCCCATCGGTGATGCTGACGTTGAGTCGGCCGAGGCCAGCGTTGTTGCGCAGTTCAGCGAAGTCGGGGATATCGACGTTGTCCGGGGGCAGGGCGTTCACTCGCGCAACGTCGACGAAGCATGCTCCTTGGTTCTCGGCATTGTTCTTGACGTACTCGCGGGCGTCGCCCTCGTTGGCGCTCAGGATGTAGGTCGCCCCGCGGTGCTTCATCGCGGCGATCGAGTCGGGCATGAACATGCCGAGCACGGGCCACGTCTGAATGTTGATCGCGGGATTGTTGCCTGGGGTCGGTCCATCACGATCGCTTGCGTCCAGCCCGGCCCCGTCGACCGAGTGGTCCTTGCGGCCCAGCGGGAGTATGTCGGTGAAGGTCGCCGAGCGAATATCGAGCACGGCCAGGGCGTTGTTCTCCTGGAGCGCCACCCAGGCGGTCTTGCCATCGGTGGCGATGTACTCGGGCTCCAGGTCCTGGGCGACTGAGGCACCAGGCCAGTTGAGTCGAACGCCGGCGGCAAGCAGCTCGTCACGGCGGTCGTTGAAGGCGCTGAAATCGGCGGTGCGTACGGACTTCACGCCCGCCCGCCCGGCCAATTCGATCACGGTGACCGACCCCTCGGGATTCACCGCCTCGGTTGGATCCTTAGTATCGACACAGCGCGGCTCACCCTCATTGGCCACTAAGAGATATCGGCCGTCGTGGGTGAAGGTAACGGAGTCGGGCAAGGCGCCGACCCGGACCACGTCGATCTCCGCAAGGGTGCGAGTGTCGAGGATGACGACCACGCCCGGTTCGGTGACAGGTTCAGCGGCGACGGCGATGGCGAGCCGCCCATTCGAGACGGCGACGCTCTGCAGGTCCGCGCCATAGGGTGCGATGTCGATCGACGTGATGAGCTTGAGATCGTCTAGGTTTCTCGCATCCAGGACGTCGACCTGGACGTCCGCCCCATTGGTCACGAAGATCCGGCGCGACAATCGAATTCGCACCTCTGCGGGGTTGGTAATCAATGAGGACGCAACTTTAATCCGGGATAATAGCGGCAGGCAAGACCGACGACGCTATTCGAATCAATGGCAAAGCCGTCCATAATCCAATAGGAGATGATGCGCAATCGCAATTCCATTGCATTCGGTTGACATTTTTATGACAGATGACCGTCTCTGGCCGATTGAATAGGCCGTGCGGTAGTGATGCCGTCGGACGACGATGCATGCGCGACGGGATCCATGGCAGGCCGGGCAGGATGACCTACTCGTCCTGTCGAGGGCGCGAAGTCAAGGGCTGTGCCTCAGCCTTGGCTGAGCTCAGGGAGACCCGGTCCATCGTCGACGAGCGATCCGAGAGACGCGGCTCAGGACCGTCATGGAGTTGTCTTATCGATCTGAGATACTCCGGTCTCCCGGGAGGCTTGAGCCTCGTCCGAGAGAGGCGTCGCACATGATTCGACTCACACATCGAATGTCTCTATCCCCCTCGCTGGCAGGAGGCTCAGGTTGCAGCTGTCCGATATCACCCTGGTGCTGGCGACCCGCGACGAGGCACGGAACATCGAGCGATTTCTCCTCTCGATCCCGCGCGAGTTGGCGCTCGTCGTCTATGCCATCGACCATCGCCGGATCGAAGGGGCACGAGCTGCCAAGACACTCCATTCCATCGCCCGCTGCCTCCTGCTCTACACGGGATTGATGCCGGAGGACTGGCGCCGCCTCGACTGGGGCTACTGGAAGAATCGCAACCCATGAGCTGGGGTCGGCCCCGGGCTTCCCTGCCGACCTCCGAGCACTGTCAATAAAGGTCTGGGAAGGCTTCTTGAAGCACATGGAGGAGAGGACGGGCAAACGGGTCCAGTGCTTTCCCATGTAGTCGAACGCCGCCCGGATCGAGGCGATGCGCGCCGGGCGACTCCAGATTGCCGGCGTCAACAGGGGATCGAATCCCTTGGCTTTCAACTGCGCGGGCGTCGTCCCCTTCGCGATCCTCGCTTTTCGCCCGAAGTCGTCTCCTTTGCGCAACAAACGGCCCCTCGGGGCTCCGATACGGGCACTCCCATGGGTCAAGTCCGACAGGCCGTTAGCCCGATCTACGCCTCCTCGGTCAGAACGCGCTCAGTCGTCGCCAAGGCGTAGGGCTGCAGGTGGGCATCCAGTAGCGCGGTGGGATGGATCAACACCCGCAGATGCCGCCCGTCGGCCGTCCGGCGCTCGGCCATGAACGGCTCCACGCGTTCATGATTGCGCATCCGCGCGATCATGGAACGGTGCGGGATCAGTGCCTCCTCCGGGATCAGGAGATCGATCTTGGACGTCAGGGCCATCGCCTCGTCATAGCCGTAGATGCGCTCCGCGGCTGGATTCCAGGCCAGGATCCGTCCGTCGAACGCCTGCACCGTCATGGCGTCGTCGGCGTCCCTCACCAGTGCCGCGAGCCGCTGCTCCTGCTCCAACGCCTTGCTCAGTCGCTCCGAATCCTTGAGCGCATCCACGTCGATGAAGGCGATGACCACACCGTCGATGCGGTTCTCCAAAGACTTGTAGGGGCGGATTCTCACCGAGTACCAGTGGCCGTCGCGATCCTGGAGCTCGAATTCCTGGGCCGAGACCTGATCGATGACGGCATGGACCCGTTCCTCCAGGTCCGGAATCTCGAGGTTGGGTTTGATGTTGCCGATGGGACGGCCGAGATCGCCGGCGATCAGGTTCAAGAGCCGTTGCGCCTGAGGCGTGAACTGACGGATGCACAGATCTGGGCCCAGGATGAGGATTGGCAGATTGACGCTGGCCAGGAGGTTGGTCAGGTCGCTGTTTGCCTCGCCCAGGTCCTGGTTGCGATTCTCCAGCTCGTCGTTGACGGTCGCCAGCTCCTCGTTGGTGGACTGCAGCTCTTCCTTGGCCGTCTCCAACTCTTCATTGGTGCTTTGCAGCTCCTCGTTGGCCGACTGGATCTCCTCGTTGGCAGCCTTGAGCTCCTCGTTGGTGCGCTCGTGCTCGCCGATGATCGACTGGAGATACTCGCGCGTTGAGGTGAGCTCCCGATTCAGGGCGGCGATCCGCGCGTACGCCGCGGTATCGCTTGACACCCCTGTTCCGGCTGCCGGCTGCCCATCGGCCTCGTCGGCAGGCAGCTCCTCGAAGAGGACCAGCATCCTGCCCGAGCCGTCCTCGCCCTCATCCATCGGCAGTACCCGGATCCCGACCCAGGCATCCGCCCCGTTGTGCCGGAGCCAGACGCGATCCTTTTGCACAGCCTCGCCGGTGGCCAGCGATTGTTGGATGCTGACCCGCAGCTCGAACGCCAGCTCCGGACGGGCCAGCTTGAGCAGATCTAGGGTCGCCGCACCCGGGAGCGGATTGAGATAAGGACCGGTCTCGCCGCGAAAATGAAGGATCTCCAGATCGCTCGAGATGACCACGCCCGACGGGCTGTAGTGCTTGAGGATCAACCGATCGGCCGCCTCGCCCGGATCGACGGGCACTTGCTGCCTGCGAGCACTGCGTACCATCGAATCCTCTTCGGCCGCCTGGTAGACCCGTGGCATGAAGCTGTAATCGAGTCGGGGGGCATTGGATTTCTTGAGATAGATCTTGCTCTTCGCATCGACTAGCGCGAACAGCTCGGCCTGGGCACCGATCGACTCAGAGGCCCCGAGCATCAGGAATCGATTGGGATCCAGGGCATAGTGGAAGGTCTGGAGGACCCGTTTCTGCAAGGGCAGACCCAGATAGATCAGCAGATTTCGACAGGAGACCAAATCCAGTCTGGAGAACGGAGGATCCTTGACGAGATTCTGAACCGCGAAGACGCAGAGATTGCGGATACCCTTGGTGATCTGATAGCCGCCCGCGACCTTGACGAAGAAGCGTCGCAGCCGCGCCGGTGAGACCTGCGCGACGATTTGATCCCCGAAGATGCCGGTGCGGGCCTTCTCGATCGCATTGACGTCGATATCCGTGCCGAAGATCTGGATCGCGGTCCCGAGCGCCCGGTCACCCAGATACTCCAGGATGGCGATGGCCAGGGAGTAGACCTCCTCGCCGGTCGCGCAGCCCGGAACCCAGACCCGGACCCGCCGACCGGCGCCGGCGGCCGAATCCGGGCGGTCGAAGATGATCGGGAAGACCCGCTCGTGCAGGGCCTCGAAGGCCTCGCGCTCGCGGAAGAAGCCGGTGACATTGATCAGGAGGTCATCGAACAGGCGTTCGACCTCCTCCGGTTGCGTCTGCAGGTAATGTACATAGTCCGAGACGCGATCGAGCTTGTGCACCGCCATGCGGCGCTTGATACGGCGCAGAATGGTGGTTCGCTTGTAGTAGGTGAAGTCGTTGCCGGTGCGCGACCGCAAGACCATGAAGATCTTGCTCAGCTCATCCTCGTTGGCGAACAGCTCCGCCGAGGCGTCGTGAACCGGCTGACGCAGATAGGGGTGACGCACGATCCGCGCAAGCTCGGCGGCGATCTCGCCCGGCGGCAACACGAAGTCCACGCAGCCGGCGGCGATCGCGCTGCCCGGCATTCCGAAGTGCTCGGCACTCGCCTCGTCCTGCGCGAAGGTGATCCCCCCCGCGGCCTTGATCGCCTTGAGCCCCCGGGTGCCGTCCGACGCGGTTCCTGACAAGACGACACCGATCGCCCGCGACCCGATGTCCTCCGCCAATGCCTTGAAGAAATAATCCACCGGGAGGTGAAGCCCGCGCTCCTCCCGGCGTTCCAACAGGAGCAGGCGTCTGTGATGAACCCCGAGCGTGCACTTGGGTGGGATCACATAGACATGGTCGCGCTCGACGTTGACTCCGTCGGTCGCATCCAGGACGGGCATCGAGGTCGCGCCCGCGAGCAGGGCCGTCAGCATGCTCGTGTGCTCGGGGTCGAGATGCTGGATGAGCACGTAGGCCAGGCCGGCATCCGGGGGCAGGCGACCCAGCAGACGCCGGAAGGCTTCGAGACCGCCGGCAGAGGCGCCGATACCGACGATCGGACACCCCGGGTCGTCGACCTCGGCCGGGGAGTCGTCCGTTACTTCGAGCCTGGTGAGCGGTACCGGCTCAGGTGTCGCCTCGGGCGAGATGCCTTCCGCTGCACCCGTCATCGGGGCCGATGCCCCGACCGGATTGTCGGGGTCGATCAAAGAAGGCTCGCCCCCCCGCTTCGAGGGTCCATCGACATAAACCGCCTCATCACCCAATCCATGCGGATCGGCACTCATCGCTCTCTCCCGAAGCCCCAGGCGATGATCAACGCATTATCCCGGCCGTCCTGTCAAGACTGGGCACCGGCACCCGGGCTCGCTGGGCCGACACCGCTCTGCGTAGCTTTACGTAGGCGCCAGCGGGCAAACCCCGATCCCAAGATCACGCGAGTTGTTCTATTGTTGGAGTGTTCAAAGCCCTGAATATTCCGACCCCTGGCGAGGCTCCGTAATCGGCGGCCTCGAGCTCGAGGACACCACCTTGTCGCCCTATCCGATGTCACCATGGCTATCTTCGAGCACCCCACCGACGCTCGACTGACCAGCATCTTGGCCGGTCTCGACGGCGACGGCGCTGAAGAGCTCTCACGTCTCGTGCATGAGCTGCAGGTGCATCAAATCGAGTTGGAGCAGCAGAATCGCGAGCTGGTCGAGGTGCGCGGGGTGCTCGAAGAATCGCGCGAGCGCTACGCCGACCTCTACGATTTCGCACCCGTGGGTTATCTGACACTGGATGCCTCGGGCCGAATCCTCGGCATCAATTTGAGCGGTGCAGCCCTGCTCGGTGTGCCGCGGGAACGGATCCTCGGTCATTTGCTCGACCGTTTCGTGGCTCGGGAGGATCGCAAGGCCGTCAAGGCGAATCTCGCGCGAACCCT
>RRYU01022317.1_pt2 | contig 11575 bp, 7 predicted proteins | sample 2162651 | NCBI WGS metagenome assembly RRYU01 (sample SAMN10267283, study PRJNA491782) | microbial mat metagenome | isolation source: biomat in the production well | place: Japan: Minami-Kanto gas field, natural gas well KTG3 | collected 2017-06 | reverse complement strand
CTGACCCCTGACCCCTGACCCCTGACCCCTGACCCCTGACCCCTGACCCCTGACCCCGGACCCCTGACCCCTGACCCCTGACCCCTGACCCCTGACCCCTGACCCCTGACCCCTGACCCCTGACCCCTGACCCCTGACCCCTGACCCCTGACCGCATCCGATGACCTCCGAGACCCTGGTTGACCTGATCCGTCATGGCGAGCCGATCGGCGGGGCGCGTTATCGCGGGAATGGGACTGACGATCCGCTCAGTGCCTTGGGCTGGTCGCAGATGTCCGAGGCGCTTGGCGAGACGGCCCCGTGGGACCAGATCATCAGCTCGCCCATGTCGCGCTGTCGTGTCTTCGCGGCCGATCTTGCCGGGCGTCATCGGCTCCCTCTGGTCATTGATCCGGGCTTGATCGAGGTCGGGATGGGTGAGTGGGAGGGGCGGGCGCGCAGTGAGGTCGCCGCGCAGCAGCCCGAGCGCTTTGCCGCCTTCTATCAGGATCCGGTCGGTCAGCGGCCCGCTGGCGCCGAGCCCCTGGACCGCCTGGTGACTCGCGTTGCCGATGCCTACAGCCGTCACCTGACCACTTACCCCGGGCGCCATCTGCTGATCGTCTGCCATGCCGGCGTGATGCGCGCGCTGGTCGGACATTTGCTTGAGGCGGATGCGCGCCGCTGGTATCGCATCCGGATCGACTATGCGGGGTTGGTGAGGGTTCGCCACGGACCCTTTGGTCCAAGCATCGACTGGGTCAACGCCCTGAAGCTGCCCTAGCGAAGCGCAGAAAATCAGAGCGTCCAGCGGGACATGAAGATGGAGCAGTTCGGAAACCGCGCCTTAGAATCGCGTGCTCACGGTTGCCGGGCATGGCGCATGATCAGCTTCTTCCTGGATCATGCGTGCCCGTCCGGCCCCAGTCGCGAACGCATGGCGTTGAATCGGTAGCCATTGGGCTATACTGCCGATTTTTCGACGCCCGTATGATGGCATCCCATGCAAAAGACAGACGATCTGCGCATCCGCGAAATCAAAGAAGTCCGCTCGCCGAACGCGCTGCACCGAGAGTTTCCGATCTCGGAGACGGCCGCTGAAACGGTTTATTCCACGCGTCATGCGATCCAGCAGATCCTCCATGGCCGTGACGATCGACTTTTGGTGGTGGCAGGTCCCTGCTCCGTCCATGATCCCCGTGCCGCATTGGAATATGCCGAGCGACTCAAGAGGGTCCGAGACGATCTGAGTGACCAACTGCTGGTCGTCATGCGTGTCTATTTCGAGAAACCCCGGACCACGGTGGGCTGGAAGGGCCTGATCAATGATCCGCATCTGGACGGGAGCTTCGAGATCAACCAGGGTCTCGGCATTGCACGTAAGCTGCTGGTGGATCTCAACAGTATGCAGATGCCGGCCGGCACCGAGTTCCTGGATCTCATCAGCCCTCAGTACATCGCCGATCTGGTGAGTTGGGGCGCAATCGGTGCACGGACGACGGAGAGTCAGGGCCATCGCGAGCTGGCGTCCGGCCTGTCTTGCCCGGTCGGCTTCAAGAACGCCACCAACGGTGACGTCAAGGTCGCCATCGACGCCATCCATGCGGCGGCACGCCCCCATGTCTTCATGTCGGTCACCAAGGAAGGCCAGTCCGCCATCTTCAGCACGACCGGGAACGTGGATACCCACGTCATCCTTCGCGGCGGCCAGCGGCCGAACTACGACACCGAGAGTGTGAGCATCGCCGCCGAGCAGATCACCGAGTCCGGTCTGACACCCAAGATCATGATCGACTTCAGTCATGCCAACAGCAGCAAGCGACCCGAGAAACAGATCCGGGTCTGCCAGGACGTCGCCGGCCAGATCGCTCGCGGCGATCGTGGCATCATCGGCGTCATGATCGAGAGCCACCTCGTCGGCGGTCGCCAGGATCTGGGTATCAGCGACGGGATGGTCTTCGGACAGAGTGTCACCGATGCCTGTATCGGCTGGGACGACACCGTACCGATGCTGCACGAGCTGGCCGAGGCCATCGCGCGCCGCCGCTCAGTCTAAGTCACGCGGGATATCCGCCGACCGGACGGGCGGGATTCAAAGCCGCTCCAGATAGCGGTTCCCCCCAAGACGACTGGCCTGATCGCTGATCCAGGCCGCGCGTCGTCGCAGCCGTTCCGACGGTTGGTCCAGGCGGTAGTGCCCGGGTGCCGGCAGGACGCCGATCAGGAGCGATGCCTCGCGCATCGTCAGCTCGCTGGCTGGGACATCGAAGTAGCGCAGGCTGGTCGAGCCGACCCCGTAGGTGCTCGGGCTGAACTGCACGATGTTGAGATACACCTCCAGGATCCGCTCCTTCGGCCACAATGCCTCCATCAGGATCGTGAACCATGCCTCGAGGACTTTTCGCGGCCAATCCTGACTCGGCCACAGAAAGAGATTCTTGGCCGTCTGCTGGGTAATGGTGCTGGCCCCGCGGAGTTGCCCGCCGTTGCGGTAGTCGGCCCAGGCGATCCTGATCTCGATGAAGTCGAAGCCGTGATGGGTCGGGAAGCGCTGGTCCTCACCCGCGATCGCCGCGAGCCGCATAGGCGGCGGGATCTGGTCCCAAGGCACCCAGGTATGCTGATAGTACGGGGGGGAGGAGTCGAGCCGCCAGAGGTTGTAGGCGTGCCGGAGCATGAAGGCGGATGCGGGCGGGTCGAGCCACCGCAGCGACAGGACCAGCACGACCGAGACCAGGACCAGGCTGCCCAAGCCTTTGATCAGGAGTCGACCGAAGCGCTTCAGCGGATGTCGACCATGGCCGACGGGCTCGATGCGGAAGGTGTTGTGCTCCCTTGATGCCCCGAGCCGAGCATCCGTGGATGCATTCGCGTCCGGGGTCGGTGTCACCCCGGGCGATTGCACCTGGTCCATCATGGTGCCTCTGGCTCGATAGAGGTGGGGTCCGTCATGTGGAGCGACTCATCGTTCCCCAGGATCCGATGGACCAGGGAGAAGGTTGTGCGCGCGCCGGAGACGACCTCGGCCGGGTCCAGGAGGCCCTTCGCGGCCAAGCGGTCCAAGATGCCAGTGAAACGCTTCCATGCCGCTGACGCCTCCTGCCCGTAGAAATCGAGAAAGGCAGTCGGGCCGAGCGCGGGGCCGATACAACGGCGCAGATGCTTGGCGATGACCCTGCCGCCGAGTGTCGCCCCCTCCAAGACATAGATGCCCCCTAGCGCCGCGTCAGCCTCTCTCGGGACGATGCTCGACGGACCTCTCGGGACGTGCGCACGGCCGTGACTGGCGAGGTCATCGAGGATCGCCGGCAGCTTTTGGCGCAACCCGAGCTCATGTCGCAACTCCTTGCCCAAAGAGGCCAGCAACGTCGCTTCCAAAGCCGCGTAGACATCGGCCAAGACGCGGAGATACTCGAGATAGTCGTTACGGGTGACGGTCGGCGAGGTGAGTTGAGTCATGATGGGCAACCGCTCGACCGCTTGATGGATATCGGCGGTCGCACGGCGCAGGGTGACCGCCAGACCGGCGGTCGTTGCCGTGGGGATCGAGCTGTCGAGGTCTCGCATGGGGCTCGTCGGGATCGCTGCGCTGCGGCCAAGTCTAACACTGGCGCCTGTCATCCCTGAAAGACCGCGGTTCCCCGCTTGGCCTGACGCCGCAGTTGCCGAGCCGACGAGCGGTCGATGATCCAGGTCGGCGGGCTCACGTTCTGAGCCACCCCATACGGCATGCTGTGGTTCCGTCCAGCACAAAGCCAACGGAGCCGACGATGGATAGCCTTGCCGACCTCTTTACGATCCTGTTGTTGTTATCCGGATTCTTTTCGATCCTCACGCTTGTCTGCACCTTTTTCGACCGACTCCCGGCATGGTCCGATGCCGGATCGCGCCGACGGCGCGCCCTTCCGGATCGCCCCAGCCGTCGCTCGCGCGTGGCTAGACCTCGGCGCACTCAGCCGAGACCGGTGCCCAACGAGCAAGCCGCCAGCCTATCCCGTTCAACGGACTCAGCCACGAAGCTCCTGCGCCGGAACCTCCACCAACCGATGGCTCATCAATCGCGCCTCACCTGTTGAACACATTTCCGAGTACAAACCACTACCCCGATCCCGCGCCACCGATCGGCTGCCACCGCTCCGCGGTGGCGCGCCCGCCTCAGGCCTGCCGCGCCAGGTCCTCGGACCCTACGTAGCCTGGATGCAGCGAAGCGGAATCCAGGTTCGCCGGCAAAACGCCGAGTCACCGTGACCCGGCGAGGCCACCCCCGGACTCCGCTAGGCACCATCCGGCCTACAAGCCCCCAAGTCCTCCGCCACCGCACCCCGAACCCCGAACCCCGAACCCCGAACCCCGAACCCCCTTAGGCCGCAAGCCCTCGCCCCTGCAACTCCTTGATCTTGTCGCGGATGGCCGCGGCCTGCTCGAACTCGAGGTTCTTGGCGTGCTGGTACATGGTCTTCTCGAGCGCCTTGAGCTTCTTGCCCATCTGCTGGGGTGTCAGGCTCGCGTACTCGATGATCTCCTCGGCGACCTTGGCGAAATTGCGTGCCTTCATGGGCGCCCCCGGGATGGCGCCCTCCAGGATGTCCGCGACCGCCTTGCGGATGGTCTGCGGGGTGATGCCCTCGGCCGTGTTGTGAATGATCTGCTTGGCGCGGCGCCGTTCGGTCTCGTCGATCGCGCGCCGCATGGAGCCCGTGATCCGGTCGGCATAGAGGATCGCCTTGCCGTTGGCGTTGCGCGCCGCGCGCCCGATGGTCTGGATCAACGAGCCCTCGGAGCGCAGGAACCCCTCCTTGTCGGCGTCCAGGATCGCGACAAGCGACACCTCCGGCATGTCGAGCCCCTCGCGAAGCAGGTTGATGCCGACCAGCACGTCGAACTCGCCCAACCGCAGGTCCCGGATGATCTCGACCCGCTCGACCGTATCGATGTCGGAGTGCAGATACCTGACCTTGACCCCATGCTCATTGAGATAGTCCGTCAGATCCTCCGCCATCCGCTTGGTCAGAGTCGTGACCAGCACCCGCTCCCCGGCGGCGACGCGCAGCCCGATCTCCGAGAGCAGGTCGTCGACCTGGGTCAGGGCAGGGCGGACCTCGACCTCCGGGTCGACCAGCCCCGTGGGCCGAACGACCTGCTCGACGACCGCCCCCGAGTGCTGGATCTCATAGTCGCGTGGTGTCGCCGAGACGAAGATGGTCTGGGGCTGTCGGGCCTGGAACTCCTCGAAGCGCAGCGGGCGGTTGTCGAGCGCCGAGGGCAGCCGGAAGCCATAGTCGACCAGGTTCTCCTTGCGGGAGCGGTCACCCTTGTACATCCCTCCGAGCTGGGGCACGGTGACATGGCTCTCGTCGATGACGACGATGGCGTTCGCGGGCAGATAGTCATACAGGGTCGGCGGCGGCTCGCCGGGTCCGCGTCCGGAGAGATAGCGGCTATAGTTCTCGATCCCGGAGCAGTAGCCCACCTCCAGCATCATCTCCAGGTCGAACAGGGTGCGTTGCTCCAGGCGTTGGGCCTCGACCAGCTTGTCGGTGTCCCGCAACCAGATCAGCCGCTCCTTGAGCTCCACTTTGATCTGATCGACCGCGCCCAGGATGGTCTCGCGCGGGGTGGCGTAGTGGGTCTTCGGGAAGACCGTGTAGCGCGGCACCTTCCGCAGCATCTCCCCGGTCAGAGGGTCGAAGAGCGACAGGGCCTCGATCTCCTCGTCGAAGAGCTCGACCCGCAGGGCCTCGTCGTCGGATTCGGCCGGGTAGATGTCGATCACGTCGCCACGCACCCGGTAGGTCCCTCGTTGCAGCTCGATCTCGTTGCGCCGGTACTGCAGATCCGCGAGCCGCCGCAGCAAGGCACGCTGGTCGATCAGATCACCCCGGTTGAGATGCAGCACCATCCTGAGATAGGCGTCCGGGTCACCGAGACCATAGATCGAGGACACGGTGGCCACGATGATGACGTCGGGACGTTCCAGAAGCGCCTTGGTCGCGGAGAGCCGCATCTGCTCGATGTGCTCGTTGATCGAGGCGTCTTTCTCAATGTAGGTGTCCGTCGAGGGCACATAGGCCTCGGGCTGGTAGTAGTCGTAATAGGACACGAAATACTCAACCGCATTGTGAGGGAAAAACTCCTTCATCTCGCCATAGAGCTGTGCCGCAAGCGTCTTGTTGGGGGCCAGGATCAGAGCCGGACGCTGGACCTCTGCGATCACGTTCGCGATCGTGAAGGTCTTGCCGGAGCCCGTGACGCCGAGCAGGGTCATGGCCGCTTCGCCATCTTGAAATCCCTCGACCAGGCGACGGATCGCCTCCGGCTGGTCGCCCGCCGGTGCGAAATGGGAGACGAGTTGGAAGGTACGTTCAGACATACATTGACCTTTCTGAAGACCGGGTCTTAATCGCCTCATGGCAGCCCGGGTCACCGAGCCGCAACCACTGGGCTCACCCCGCTGGACACTGGATGAGCACATTCACCAAGCCCATCGCACCGCACCGCATCCAACCGATCGGCCGCTGCACCACGGCGAAGCAGGTGCCGCGCGATTTCGGTTTGGTTATGATTGGGAGCGATCACCAGCATGTCCAGTCACCACAGCCACACTAGAGACGATCTTCAGATGACCATCAAGCTCGCCGCGCGCGTTCAGGCCGTCAAACCATCCGCCACCCTGGCCATCACAGCCCGCGCCAAGGCCCTCCGTGCCGAGGGTAAGGATGTCATTGGGCTCGGCGCCGGTGAGCCGGACTTCGACACACCCGATCACATCAAAGACGCAGCCATCGCCGCGATCCGCGCGGGCTTCACCAAATACACGGCGGTGGACGGCACCACCGAGCTCAAGCAGGCCGTGATCGACAAGTTCAAGCGTGAAAACGGCCTCGATTACAGTCACGACCAGATCCTCGTCTCCTGCGGCGGCAAGCAGAGCTTCTTCAACCTTGCCCAGGCGCTATTGGATCCGGGCGACGAGGTCGTGATCCCGGCGCCCTACTGGGTCTCCTATCCGGACATGGTGCTCCTGGCCGGCGGTGCGCCCGTCCTCGTCCATGCGGGGGCTGATCAGCGCTTCAAGATCACCCCGGGACAGCTCAGGGGTAGCCTCACCGACAAGACCCGGCTGGTCGTCATCAACAGCCCATCCAATCCCACGGGCATGGCGTACAGCCGCGCGGAGCTCGAGGCGATCGGCGAGGTGCTGCGCGAGTTTCCGCGCACGCTCATCGCCACCGACGACATGTACGAGCATATTCGCTGGAGCTCAGAGCCCTTCGTCAACATTCTCAATGCCTGTCCGGACCTGACCCCGCGGACCCTGGTGCTGAACGGTGTCTCCAAGGCCTATTCCATGACGGGTTGGCGCATCGGCTATGCCGGCGGACCTGCCGAGGTCATCAAGGCCATGAAGAAGGTTCAGGGCCAGAGCACCTCGAACCCGACATCCATCTCGCAGGTCGCCGCGCAGGCCGCATTGGAAGGACCACAGGAGTGCATCGGCGTCATGCTCAAGGCGTTCAACGAACGCCACGACTTCGTGGTCGAGCGCCTGAATCAGATCCCCGGCATCGAGTGCCTGCCGACCGACGGCACCTTCTACGTATTCCCGAAGGTCCAGAGGGCGATCGAAAAACTGGCAGGGGTCAACAACGACCTGGATTTTGCAGAATATCTGATCGAGCGTGCCGGTGTCGCACTGGTGCCCGGGTCCGCTTTTGGCCTCGGTGGACACGCTCGCATCTCGATCGCGACCAGTCAGGCGAATCTGGAGCAGGCGCTCCAGCGCATCGCCTCGGCCGTCACCTAACCGGCCATGCGTCGCCAATCTTGACGGGGTGGCCACACCCGGATAACATCACCGGCTCGCACAGATCCCTGGTAGCTCAGTCGGTAGAGCGGGTGACTGTTAATCACTAGGTCGGCGGTTCGAGCCCGTCCCAGGGAGCCAATAAAAACAGCGGCTTAGGCGATTCCAGCCTGAGCCGTTTTCGTTTTGAGCAACCAATGAGCAACCATGCGGCGCGGAATCGGGCGCTCAACCGGCCCGCAGGTGTCCAGCCTGGACACCTGGCAGGAAAGCATCCACACGCCACGCGCACCCGGCGCCCCCGATTCTGACCGGGACCGGGCGCCCCCTCTTCTGTAGGAAAGTGCTGTTATCCCGGTCCGCGCGTATCGCCCAGGTGCGAAAGACGCGAAACACGCGAAACACTTGCAACGGCGCGGTTTCGAGCCCTGCGAGAGACATGCGAAAGACGCGCGCAGGGTGCGCTCGGTGGCAACCCTGCCAACCCTCGGGGTGTCCCTGTGTCCGCGCGATACCCCGGAGCCTCGACGCCCCGCGACTGAGCCTCGAGGTCGAGCGGGTCCTCGACGACGTGCTCGGAATGGCCACCACGCCGCGGGCAGCACCATCGTCCAGGTGGGATTGATCATGACTCATCTGTCCTTGCTCCTTGAGTGTGACGCCCGTCCCGTCTGAACAGGTGTGGTGAGGTTGCGCGAAGCGTCCACCGTGGTCAACCGTCCTGCGCTTTCTTCGCGCGGTCGCCGCTGTACGCGACATCCCGGTGTCGCAGGGATCACGCTCCAGCCCGTCAGCCCCTGCGGACCAAGAGCGCCATGGATGCCCCCAGACGACTTCATCACAAGATGGACGGGCGTCACGCTCACCGAGCGCGCGTCCGCACAAGGGCGCAGGCGTTGACTTGTGCCGGATGCCGCGGGATCGACTGTCCAATCGCATGGATCCACCCGGCTCGACCACCCCTTGACCCGGCGCACTGGTTCGCTGGCCGGTTGGCGGCTACCATCCGGATTCGGAGCGATCGCGACGGTGCGTCCGATTCTCCATGGATCATCCGGAGGACCCCGCCGACCATGCAGCTTGAACAGCTTCAGCCCAGCGCGATCATCCGGGGCATCCTCCCGGATGCCTTGGTCGAGGTCGTGAGCGTCCAGTGGTTCGGCTCCGATGCGTTGGAGCTGACCTACAAAACCCCGGCCGGCAAGGTCGCCAACGAGATCATCTACCGCGACGCCGAGCCCCGACTGGAGCTGGCGGAGCTGGGCCGGCCCTGGAGCTTCGACGGCGACGGCGCGTTGTTCCGCCTGGTCTCGGAGGCGCACCGGATCCGCCTGGCGCATCTGTTCGACCCGGTGCTGGCGGTGCATACCTCGCTGGTCGATCCGCTCCCCCATCAGATCACCGCGGTCTACGAGGCGATGCTGCCGCGCCAGCCGCTGCGTTTTCTGCTGGCCGACGATCCCGGCGCCGGCAAGACCATCATGGCGGGGCTCCTGATCAAGGAGTTGGTGGCGCGCGGCGACCTCCAACGCTGTCTGATCGTCTGCCCCGGCAGTCTCGCCGAGCAGTGGCAGGACGAGCTGTCTCGGCGTTTTCATCTGCCTTTCGAGATCCTCACCAACGACAAGCTCGAAGCGGCGCGCACCGGCAACTGGTTCCTCGAGACCAACCTGGTCATCGCCCGGCTCGACAAGCTCTCGCGCAACGAGGAGGTGCAGCAGAAGCTCCTGGCCCCGGACTGCCGCTGGGATTTGGTGGTCTGCGACGAGGCGCACAAGATGTCGGCCAGCATCTTCGGGAACGAGGTCAAATACACCAAGCGCTACCGCCTCGGCCAACTGCTCTCGACCCTGACACGTCACTTCCTGTTGATGTCGGCCACGCCCCACAACGGCAAGGAGGAGGATTTCCAGCTCTTCATGGCCCTGCTCGACGGCGACCGCTTCGAGGGCCGGTTCCGCGACGGCGTGCACACCGCCGATGTCTCGGACCTGATGCGCCGGATGGTCAAGGAGAGCCTGCTCAAGTTCGACGGGACGCCGCTCTTTCCCGAGCGCATCGCCCACACGGTTCCCTACAAGCTCTCGGACGCCGAGGCTGCCTTGTACCAGGCCGTCACCGCCTATGTGCGAGAGGAGTTCAATCGTGCCGAGGCCCTGGAGAACGACAAGCGCGCCGGCACCGTCGGCTTTGCCCTGACGATCCTGCAACGGCGGCTCGCCTCATCGCCCGAGGCCATCCATCAATCACTGCGCCGTCGGCGCGAACGTCTGGAAAGCCGCCTGCGCGAGCTGGAGGTCCTGCAGCGTGGCGGGAGCGGGGGCGTCCCGCCCCCGTCTGCGGCACTGGACGCCGACGACCTCGACGACCTCGACGACGCCCCTGAAGACGAGGTCGCGACTGTCGAGGAAGCAATCCTCGACCAAGCCACCGCGGCACGCTCAATCGCCGAGCTGCGCATCGAGATCGCCACGCTTCAGCATCTCGAAGCACAAGCACTCGCCGTCCGCCGCAGCGGCACCGACACCAAGTGGCGCGAGCTGGCCAGCCTGCTGGGTGAGATCTTCACCACCGCCGCCTTGGCCGACCGCGCCGAAGAGCCCAAGGTCCCCTATGGCGCGGGTCCGATCCCGCCGCCCACGCCCTCGCCGCATCAGAAGCTTGTCATCTTCACCGAGCATCGCGACACCCTGGACTATCTGGAGGGTCGCATCACCACCTTGCTCGGCCGCAAGGACGCCGTGGTCATCATCCACGGCGGGATCGGCCGCAAGGAGCGCCTCGAGGTCCAAGAGTCCTTCAGGCACGACCCGCAAGTTCAGGTCCTGCTCGCCACCGACGCGGCCGGCGAGGGCATCAACCTGCAGCGTGCGCATCTGATGGTCAACTACGACCTGCCCTGGAATCCAAACCGTCTGGAGCAGCGTTTCGGGCGCATCCACCGCATCGGCCAGACCGAGGTCTGTCATCTGTGGAACCTGGTCGCCGAGGAGACCCGCGAGGGCGACGTCTACCGCCGGCTGCTGGAGAAGCTCGAGCAGGCGCGCCAAGCCCTCGGCGGGCAGGTCTTCGACGTGCTCGGCAAGCTGCAGTTCGAGGGCAAATCACTGCGCGACCTGCTGATCGAGGCGATCCGCTACGGCGAGCGCCCCGAGGTCCAAGCCTTCCTCACCACGGTGCTCGATACGGCACTCGACCGCGGTCACCTGCAGGGCCTGCTCGACGAGCGCGTCCTGGCCCACGATGCCATGGATGCCAGCGGCGTGCAGCGCATCCGCGAGGACATGGAGCGCGCCGATGCCCGTCGTCTGCAACCTCACTACATCGAGTCCTTCTTCTTCGAAGCCTTCAAGCGACTCGGCGGCACGGTCAAGCAACGCGAGCCTCGGCGCTACGAGATCACCCACGTCCCCTCTGCCGTGCGCAACCGCGATCGCTCGATCGGCATCGGCGAGCCCGTGCTGCCGCGCTACGAGCGCATCGCCTTCGAGAAGTCCCTGGTCGCCCCGCAGGGCCAGCCCCTGGCCGCCTTCGTGTGCCCCGGCCATCCGCTGCTCGACGCCGTCATCGACCTCACCCTGGAGCGCAACCGCGACCTGCTCAAGCGCGGCACCCTGCTGGTGGACGAGCGCGACCCCGGCACCTCACCGCGCGTGGTGTTCTATCTGGAGCACGCCATCCAGGATGCCGGAGTCACCCGCGCGGGCGAACGCCGCATCGTCTCTAAGCGGATGCTTTTTGTGGAAGTGAGGAGTGAGGAAAGAGGAGTGAGGAGTGAGGAAAGAGGAGTGA
>RRYU01005824.1_pt1 | contig 11577 bp, 13 predicted proteins | sample 2162651 | NCBI WGS metagenome assembly RRYU01 (sample SAMN10267283, study PRJNA491782) | microbial mat metagenome | isolation source: biomat in the production well | place: Japan: Minami-Kanto gas field, natural gas well KTG3 | collected 2017-06 | reverse complement strand
CAGGGCATCATGGAGTAAAATTTCTTGTAGGCATCGTGTTTGAGCAACTTGACGGCCTCCCAGGGCTCGCACATTGAGAATACCAGGTTCTTGCCCGGGTCTTCGCCGGTCACGTGCTCAAGGTTGACCTGAAAATTCTTTTTCCATTTCTCCGGCACTTTCCAGCCGAGCGCCTTGGCATTTTCCTTGATCCTGGCGATGGTCTCGTCGAAGCCCAGCGGGCTTTCGACTTCAATAATCATGTCGGTAGAAGCCTGAGCGCTTTGCATGCCGAGCACCAGCACGAAAGAAGCCAGAGCAATTAGGGTTTTTACGGGTTTAATCATAGTGCACCTTTTTAGATTGGGTTGGTGTTGGTCGAATACTATTATCGCCTGCGTCCAGCTCCCACGCAAAGCTATTCGTTTTCGAATCCGATTACGGCTGCTTTGAGTTTTTCCAGGGAATAATAATATTCAACAAAGCGCAATTGTAATTGACCTGCGTCAGATTAGACTACCCTCAAACAGCCCGACTCGGGGACACGGGACAAATTTATTTTTTGCTTTGTTTTTTCTGCTTATGACAAATACGCTCTCCTGCGGACAAACGCCCCCTGTTTTCAGGCAATACGACAAGGCGCAATCATAACGTATGGCATTGAAATAAAACTATAATATCATGTTTATTCAGGCCCCTGCCGGCACTCCTTTCCCCTAAACCCATGCATCATCAGCCATGCATATGCCTGTATTTGAATTGTTAATATTAGAATGTGCTGTTTGTGGCTAACCTTACTGTTCATGTAGTATTGGTACAGGGAAGTTAGTTTTCCCTGGTGGAGAGACATTTCTTCCAAAAAACCAGTAATCAAGAATACGTATATCTAAACCAAACTGGAGATATCCCATGATAAAAAATCCATTTCTTAAAATGGCCGTGCTCGGGGGCGCTTTTATGCTGACCCTGACCGCTCAGGCCGAAACCCCCAGCGCAGAAGCGTTGGCCTACACCTGCGTTGGTTGCCATGGCGCCGGTGGTGTCAGCAACGGCCCGGCAACACCCAGCATCGCCGGAATTTCCGAAGACTTCTTTACCGAGAACATGGCAGGTTACGCTTCCGGCGAGATCCCCTCGACCATCATGGGACGTATCGCCAAGGGTTACACCGAAGAGGAGATCGGCTTGCTGGCCGGCTATTTTTCACAGCAGACTTTCGTTGCCGCCGCGCAGGACAGTGACGCGACCGCCGCTCAAGCAGGCGCCAAGCTTCATGACAAGTACTGCGAAAAATGTCACGCTGAAGGCGGCTCATCCGCTGAAGATGATGCCGGCATCCTGAAAGGTCAGTGGAAACCTTACGTCGAGTGGACCATGAATGACTACATCTCCGGTCATCGCGAGATGTACAAGAAAATGGCCAAGCAGGTCAACAAGATGCTGGACAAGAAAGGCGAAGAGAGCCTTGGTCAGCTTCTGGAATACTACGCCTCTGGCGAATAACAGGAGACACGCAATGAATACAATTAATCGCAGAAAAGTTTTACAACTGGGTGGTGCTGCAGTCGTTGCTGGCGCTTCCGTGGGCTTCAGCCCTTTCGCTATCGCCTCTGGCAGCAAGAAAGTCGTCGTGGTTGGCGGCGGTATCGGCGGCGCAACCGCGGCCAAGTACCTTCGCATGATGGACAGCTCTATCGAGGTGACCCTGGTTGAGCCCAACGCCGACTACCACACCTGCTTCATGAGCAATGAAGTGCTGAACGGTTCACGTGACATCTCCTCGATCCGTTTCACCTACGATGGTCTGAAAGGCCACGGCGTCAACGTGGTCAAGGACATGGTCACCGGTATCGATGCAGCCAAGCAGACCGTGATGACCGCAGGCGGTCAATCCCTGCCTTACGACAGTTGTGTCGTCTCTCCGGGTGTTGATTTCAAGTGGGAAACCATGGAAGGCTATGACGCCGAAGTGGCCGAGAAAGTACCGCACGCCTGGAAGGCCGGTTCTCAAACCGTTACCCTGCGCAAGCAACTCGAGGCCATGCCTGACGGCGGCACCTTCCTGATGGTCGCTCCGCCCAACCCTTTCCGCTGCCCACCTGGACCGTACGAGCGCGCATCCCAGGTTGCCGCATACTTCAAGGCTAACAAGCCCAAGTCAAAGGTAGTGATCCTGGACCCGAAGGAAAAGTTCTCCAAGTTCGGACTGTTTACCTCCGGTTGGGAGCGCCACTACGGTTACGGCACCGACAACTCAATGATCGATTGGATCAATTCCGAAAATGGTGGTGCCGCAACTGCCTTTGACGCTGGCTCCATGACCGTTACTGCGGGTGCGGGAAGCTTCAAAGCTGACGTGGTCAACATCATTCCGGCGCAAAAAGCGGGCAAGATCGCTTCCGACGCGGGTCTGACCGACGACAAGGGCTGGTGCCCGGTTGAAGGCAAGACCTTTGAATCAAGCATTCACAAAAACGTCTACGTGATCGGTGATTCGTCTATTGCCGGGCCGCTGCCGAAGTCCGGTTATGCTGCAAACTCTGAAGCCAAGGTCGCTGCTGCCGCAATCGTCGCAGCACTCAACGGCAAGGATGCACCGCAACCGACCTACGTCAACACCTGCTACAGCGTAATCGCTCCGGGTGACGGCATATCGGTGGCAATGGTGTACAACTATAGCGACGGTCAAATCAACAAGGTCGAAGGCTCAGGTGGTCTCACGCCTTCTGAGTTCAACGCCGATTTCCGCGCACGTGAAGTGCAGTACGCGCACTCCTGGTTCAAGAATATCACCGCCGATGTCTTTGGCTAAAATCACTTGATCCAGTAAAGCAAAAGGCGCCCTCAGTGGCGCCTTTTGTGTTTTAATATTTCGAAACAGTTTAACCCTAAAAAAATCAGGAAGTAGAGGTATTCCGATGGCATCCAAACGCTCTATATTTTTTGTTGCTGGTGTCTTTATCGCCGGTATTCTGGCCACTTTCGCGTTCAACGCTGGCCTCGGATATACCAACGAAATGGAGTTTTGCACCTCCTGCCACTCGATGAAAGTCAACCTGGAGGAGTACCAGGAAACCGTCCACTACAAGAATGCTTCCGGCGTTCGTGCAACCTGTGCTGACTGCCACGTACCAAAAGCGTTCATTCCGAAAATGAAAGCCAAGATCCTGGCCGCAAAGGATGTCTACCACGAGATCATGGGCACCATCGATACCGAGGAAAAATACGAAGCCTATCGCTGGAACATGGCCGTACGCGTCTGGGACAAGATGAAGGCCTCGGATTCACGTGAATGTAAGAGTTGCCACGACTGGGACCAGATGGACCTGAGCGAACAGGACCGCATTGCGCGAAGACGACATGGCGGCGCCCAGGACGAGGGCAAGACCTGCATCGACTGTCACAGGGGCATCGCCCACGAAGAGCCGGATGAGCCTGACGACTGGGAAGATGACGAGGAGGAGGATGAAGACGACGAGGGCGCAGACGAAGACGACGCCGAAGAAAAAGACAACAAAGAAGATGAATAAACCTCACATCGGACAGGGTAAAATACGGTATATATGAACTGGACGAATAAGATGAACAGGTTCTTACTACAGATAGCACTGGTTGTTCTGACGCTAAGCTCTGGGGCAATATTTGCCGACAACGAAGACGAAGCGGAGAGCGCGGGCAAGGATTTTCGCATGGCAGCACTGATCGGTGATGATGAGACCGTCAACCAGCTTCTCGACGAAGGCATAGTCGAGGTAGACGACGGGAATGCATTTGGTAAAACCGCGCTGATGATGGCGGTTGAAGGTGACAACTTCACAACCGTGACAACCCTGCTCAACCGGGGGGCGGATGTCAACAAGGTCACGGTTGCCGGTTGTACCGCGCTGACCTTCGCAGCGGAAAATGGTCACACCGGTATCATGGCCATGCTGCTGGAACGTGGCGCCATTCTTGAAAACCGCACCCGCTCCGGCTGGAACGCGCTGATGATCGCCTCACAATACGGGCTTCGGGACGTCGTTGAACAGTTGCTGTTCAAGGGTGCAGATCCCAACGCCATCGATCAGGACAATCGCACGCCGGTCATCCTGGCGGTGTCTGAGGGTCACGCCAACGTGGTTCCCGTCCTGGCCGAGTACGGCGCCAACCTCGATTTCCGTGATCGGAACGGCACCAGCGCATTGATGCTGGCCGTCGCCGACGGGAACGAAGCACTGGCCCGCCTGCTGCTGGAAAAGGGCGCCAGCGTCGACCTGCGTGACCGCGACGGCGTGTCGGCCCTGATGGAAGCGGTGTCGATCGAGTCCCCGGCAATGACCCGTCTGCTACTCGAATATGGCGCTGACCCGGACCAGGCCGACGACGACGGTCACTCGGTGCGCGACATGGCCCAGCAAAGCGGTAATGCCGAACTGGCAGCACTGTTCAAATAACCCCCTGCGCGCAAACATGGAAAAAGGGCTGCCAGATGGCAGCCCTTTTTAATTCGGGCCGAAACCCGGACTAAAACCTAGTTTTCCTTTCGCTCCTTTTCCTTTTCCCGTTCCTGTACCGACAACCGCAAGGTTCTGCTGCGATACTGATCATCCTCATCACGCGAATACCTGGGAAAATCGGGGTTGTACCAGCCATCGGGCGCCAGTTTCTCTTCGGGCGGTTCCAGGTAGGAGGTATAACTCAACACGTCATACATATCACCCGAATGGAAGGTCCTGATCTGCTCGACCATGTCCTCGTCGGCATTCATGCGGCGACCAATGCGGATCCAGTCAAACTGGCGCACCAGGTACTCATAGTGCTGGCCCTGTATGGCGGGCACGTGATCCTCGTTATTGCCTTCACCCTCTTCGCCATGGCAATCCGCACAATACGTGGCATAAAGCTCTTCACCACGGCGAGCTCGACTGCGTGAACCCCTGCCATTGTCCCAGGTCATGGGTAACTGGGCAACGTAGGCAGACACATCTGCAATATCCTGGGCATCCTTGAGGATGCGGCCCGAAGCGAAGGGGTACATCATCGGGTTACCGCGGTTACCTGCGCGGATATCTGCAAGCTGCTTGATAATGACGTTGGGAAGCTGCCCGGCAATCTGCGGATAAACGCCGTTGCGACGACCCCAGCCCTCGGGGTCGTGACATACTGCACACTGCTCGTACAGTTGACGCCCATTCTCCAGGTCCGGCTCCAGCTGCAGTGCGGCCTCATATTCTTCCATAGCCAGCTCTTCCGCTGTCTCAGCAGATAAAGGCGTGGAAACCAGGCTCAGGGCAGCCAATACACCCGGCACGGCCCACCATCGGGTTTTCTCCTCTATCAGGTTCTTTCTTTTCAGCATGGTGGTCTTCATTAGACTTTTGGCAAATAAAGATACCACCATTCACGCGCGGTAATCAAACTATTTGAGCTTGGGCTCGCGCTGAATCCGCTTATCACTCATCGTTGATCCGATACGCTGCAAAACCGTCAATACACCAATGCCAAGCACAGCCAGGCTGCTGCTTCCGGTCTTTCCTGTGGTATGGTTTGCGAAAACATCTATATTCACAATCAATCATGGTACTGGACAGGTACCAACGACCAGATATTGCGAATTCTTTTGTCGGAAGATCGTATCAGCAACCTGGCGCTGGCCGGGCAAATCGGGCTGCCGCCTTCGGCCTGCCTGCACCCGGTTCAGGAGCTGGAGCGCCGGGGAACGATCAAGGGATACCTGGCGGCGCTTGGCAGCTACCGGCTGGACCGGGGCCGAGCCGGCTCAACGCGCAAGAGGGAACGCGCCGAACCGGGTACGGGTAATCCTCAGTCTATTGGCCTATTCAGACCAGAACGGCTTGGCGGCTTCCTCGAGCGCGGCAGCCCGGCTGACACCGATATCGCGGAGTTGCTCGGCGCTCAAGCCGACGAGATGCCGACGTTGTGAAACGCGTGCCTGCCACAGGGAAACCAGGCTGACTGCGTGCTTGATAACCAGGCGCAGATCATCTGATCTTCCCAGGTGTGTGTACTTGAGTGTTGCAGTTGTCATCTCCTTACCTCGGATAGATTGAATACCAGGCGATATGTTGCACTTATTTTATTTGACTCACAAGCGCATTTTTATTAGCCTAAGACTTAGTTATTATTATTCTTATAGCAATCTAATGCGCCTGCCCCCGCTCAATTCCCTCAAAGCCTTCGAGGTTGCTGCCCGGCGCGGGGGCTTTGTCGCCGCTGCTGACGAACTCAACGTCACCCCGGCCGCGGTTAGCCACCAGGTCAAAACCCTGGAGTCCTTCCTCGATATTCAACTGTTTCGGCGCCTGCCGCGCGGACTGGAACTGACCGAATCGGGGCGCGAACTGCTGCCTGAGCTGTCCCGGGGCTTTGACCATTTTTCCCGCGCGCTGGGCAGCCTGACAGCCGGAGAACTCACTGGCAAACTGACGGTTTCGGTGCTGCATTCCTTCGCAACGCTGTGGTTCGTGCCCCGCCTGGAGAGCTTTCTACAGACCTATCCCGAAATCCAGTTGCGCGTGTTAGCCTCGAACCAGCCCACCGGTCTCGAAGATGGCAGCGCCGACATCCTGCTGGCCTACAGCATGGGTCGCTACCCGGGCCTGAGCAGCAAGCTGCTGATGCGAGACTACATTTTCCCGGTGTGCGCGCCTTCCCTGATCAACAATCTGCCATTGCGGCGTTACAAGGACCTGGAGCAGCATACCCTGCTGCACGATATCGACGTCGGCTTCGACGAGCCCACCATGACCTGGAAGCGCTGGCTGCGGGACGCCGGGCTCGGCGATGTCACCCCCAGTCGCAACGTGGAGTTTGAGAACTCGCTGCTCCTGACCGAGGCCGCGGTTCGCGGTCAGGGCGTGGCCCTCGGCCGGTTATCACTGGTGCGCGACCACCTGGCGACCGGCCGCCTGATCCGCCCGCTGCCGACCGCGCGCCCGGGCGACTATGCCTACTACGCCGTCACCACGCAGGCTGGCGCGAAGCATCCCCGGGTACAGACCTTCCTGGCCTGGCTGGAGGCACAGGTTGACAACGATGCAATCGAGGAACCACTGGATTAGCACCTGGCGACCGGAACCCAGCCCCGAAATAACGATCCAAACAGTATGCAAAGCTATATCAACGTCCTGCAAACCTACATGAGTGCACTGGGGATGGGGGATTTCACCACCATCACGGCCCTGTTTACCGAAAATGCCAGGGTCAGTTCACCATTCCTTGGCGAGATGCCGGCAGCAGCTTTTTTCGACAAGCTGAAAGAGAATACCAGCGAAAGCATCATCACCCCGATAGATATTTTCCTCAGCACCACCGACAGGAACCACGCCACTGCCTTTTTTCAGTATGACTGGACTCTCAAGGACGGTGCCCAGTTTTCCTTCAAGGTGATGGACCTGTTTACCTTTGAACCGGGCAGCGACCGGGTCAGTCATCTCGACCTGATCTACGACACCCACCCCATCCGCGCCAGCGTCGGCAACAAGTACGAGTAAACCGGCCCCGCTGTCAAGCGGGCGTGTATCCACGGCTAGAGTTGCTGCTCGGGTACGATTTTCAGAAACCAGGCAGAAAAGCGCCGCCACCAGCTGGTGAGCGGCTCACGGGTCTCAACGACCGCTTCGCCATCGATGTCGGCATGCCAGCGTATGTTGTCCTGTTCGTCCAGTTCAAGGCGATAGGCAAACCCGGGGATAGAATCCAGCGATTCCCCAACCATCTCGCCCACCAGCGCCTCCGATTCGATCAGCAGCCCCATCTCGGTGTTGATGTCGATGGAGCGCGGGTCCAGGTTCAGGGAACCGACAAACACCTGTGACTGATCTATCAGGATACCCTTGGTGTGCAGCGTCAACGGCTCGCTCAGGCTGGTATCCTTGCCGGGCACCACGATCTGTACCGCGTCGGCCCGCGCTTCCCAAAGCTCAACACCGAGTTTTAGCAGCTCCTTACGATAGCGGGAGTAGGCGGAATGCACCGCCGTATGGTTGTTGCTGGCCAGCGAGTTGGTAACCAGCACGATTCTGACACCCCGGTCTCGCATGCCCCGGATAAACTCGACCCCACTGTCCCCGGGAATAAAATAGGGTGTAAAGATGATGACCTGCTTCTGCGCCTGTTCCATGACCCCGGCGATTTCTGTGGCTACAACCTGGTACTCATTACTGATCTTCTGGCGTAGCTTCCCGGGATCGTCGACGATCACGCGCGCGGGCGCCAGGATCGGCGAAATCTCGTCATTCCCGAACTGCTGCACCAGCGGGGCGTGCAGCGCCCGCGCATAGACCGTATTGCCAGATTCGAGCATTGCTTCTCGAACGAGCGCCCAGTCTTTTTCCAGCTCAGTCTGATCGGGTTTATCGGCGAGGGCCTCGATGGGAATGGCCAGTTCGTTGTTCCAGTAACGGTCAAACGAAGCCGAAACCTCCCGGACAATCGGGCCGGAACACAACATGTCAAAATCGATAAACTCGCCGGTGGTTTCAAGCTGGAAATACTCCTCGGCAATGTTACGCCCCCCCACGACCGCCACCTGGTTGTCAACGATGAATGACTTGTTATGCATCCGCCGGTTGGCGAGGCTGAAATGCCCGATATAGTTGAGCGCAAACAGCCCCTTGCGTGAGATCGGGTTGAAAATTCTCACCTCGACATTGGGGTGCGCGTTCATGAAGCTGAAATAGGCATCATCCACCGTGGTAAAGATGTCATCCAGCAACAGGCGCACACGGACGCCCCGGTCCGCGGCTTCGAGCAACTTGTCGGTAAACACCAGGCCCGCGTTGTCCGGTTTCATCAGGAAATACTGGGCGTCGATACTCGCGTCGGCGCTATCCATCAGCGCCAGGCGCATGCCGAAAGCGTCCCTGCCCTCGTGCAGCGGGTAAAAGCCATTCTCCTCGTGGCGCCCATCGCGCCACTGCAGGCTTTCCGCAGCGAGTTGCGTTTCTGTAGTGTCGACCAGGGCAGCACTCTGCGCCCTGGGATAATCAAGCGGTACGCTGACACAACCGCCCAGCCAGAGGGCAGCCAGCAGCATGGCCCAGCCACAGCGGTGTCGCGATCTTAGCCGACGTTTTCGACCGGCATCGATCCCGGTCACGGTCCGGGTTAAATCGTGATGTGCATCTGGCTGCATTATTTTCTTCCTCTGTGGCAATGACCTGGCACCACCAGTGGGTCTGACGGGCCCGCTGAAATTGTATCGATTAAATGCTGGTGGTGAAACCGGGATAACAGTGATCTTGCCCTCGACGGTAGACCACCAGCTACCCTCTTGGTATAACACAGTTTTGTTTCAATGCGGGCGCGGAAAACCGTATACTAGTCGCGGCGCAAACACGATCATCCCGTGCGGCAGGAATAATATAATTATTTTTAAAACCCGATCTCAGGGAGCTTGATGAACAGGGAACTGCAAACCTTTATCACTGTCCTGCTCAGCTGCCTGCGCGATCTGCTGCCAATCGTCCTGGTGATCCTGTTCTTCCAGTTGCTGGTACTGCAGCAGCCCATCCCCAACATGTACGACCTGCTGCTGGGCACGCTGCTGGTGGTGCTCGGCCTGACACTATTCACCTTTGGCCTGGAGATGGGCCTGTTTCCGATCGGCGAGGCAATGGCCCGTGCCTTCGCCAGCAAGGGCAGCGTTTTCTGGCTGCTGCTGTTCTCCTTTACCCTCGGCTTTGGAACCACCGTTGCAGAACCGGCCCTGATCGCGGTCGCCGATGAAGCCGCGCGCATCGCCGCAAAAGGGGGCATCATACAACCCGGTGCGGCCAGCCAGGAAAGCTACGCCAGCGGCCTGCGCTTGACCGTGGCGTTCTCGGTGGGGCTGGCTATCGTCATCGGCGTCATGCGTATTCTCAAGGCCTGGCCAATCCATGTCATGATCGCCATCGGCTACTTGATGGTAGTCATCATGACTGCCTTTGCACCAGAGTTCATTATCGGTATCGCCTACGACTCGGGCGGGGTCACCACATCGACCATCACCGTGCCCCTGGTGACCGCGCTGGGTGTCGGGCTGGCATCCAGCATCAAGGGGCGCAACCCGATGCTGGACGGCTTTGGCCTGATCGCTTTCGCCTCTCTGACACCGATCATTTTTGTGCTGGTTTACGGGATGCTGGTGTCATGAACTGGCTGCTCGGATTTTTCACAGCGCTGGGGGGTACGATCATCGACGTGCTGCCGATCGTCGCTATCATATTCGGTTTCCAGCTGCTGGTCATACGCAAGCCGATCACCAATCCCCGGCGCACGCTCACCGGGTTCGTATACGTCCTGCTGGGGCTGACGCTGTTTCTGCAGGGCCTGGAACAGGCCCTGTTCCCGCTGGGTCGAATCATGGCCAGCCAGTTGACCCAACTCGAGTTTATTACCCCGGAAGCAGGTGGCCCCATCGACTGGGACGAATACTACTGGGTCTACTTTTTCGCTTTCCTGATCGGCTTCAGCACAACCATCGCCGAACCTTCACTACTGGCAGTGGCCATGAAGGCCAACCAGGTATCCGGCGGCAGCATCAGCGCCATGGGGCTACGCATCGCGGTGGCGCTGGGGGTTGCAGTGGGCTTGGCGCTGGGCGCCTGGCGCATCGTGGTCGGTTACCCCCTGCACTATTTCATCATCGTCGGTTATATCGTGGTGATTATCCAGACCTTCTATACACCGAAAATGATCGTTCCGCTGGCCTATGATTCAGGTGGCGTCACCACCTCGACCGTCACCGTGCCCCTGGTCGCTGCGCTGGGTCTGGGCCTCTCGGAAAGCGTGCCCGGCCGCAACCCGCTGATCGACGGTTTTGGCCTGATCGCCTTCGCCAGCCTGTTCCCGATCGTGAGCGTGATGCTCTACGCATCGCTGTCCGAATTCATGGTAAAACGCCTGAAACATTATCGCCATCGCAAAGAGGAGCTTTAAATCATGCACTTTAAACTGATAATTGCCTTTGTTGAGGACAACCGCACCAACAAGGTTATCGAGAGCGCCAAGTCAGCCGGCGCCACCGGGGTGACCGTTATCTCCAATGCGCGTGGAGAAGGCCCCGAGGGCAGCCAGTCCTTTTTCGGCCTGTCACTGGAATCCCAGCGCGACATGTTGTTGTTCCTGGTTGAAGAACACGTGTGTCGTCATATCCTGGAACTGATCGGCGAGGTCGGCAAGCTGGACGCCGCCAGCGGCGCGGGGGTTGCCTTTCAAATTGATGTCGAAGATGCCATCGGCCTGGGCCGTCAGGCCGAAATGCTGGTTGAACGCGTGGAGGAAGCACTATGATCGAGCGGGAAATTATCCGGGTCAGGGACGTGATGCTGACCGATTTTGACATGGTCTCAGGGCAGGCGACGGTCAGCGAGGCGCTGGCCTCTATGCGCTACCCCAGCACACGCCTGTTCGTCGTCAACAAGCGCCATGAGGATGACGAATACGGCATCGTCCGTCTCGGCGATATCGCCCGCCAGGTACTGGCGAAGGACCGATCACCCGAGCGCGTCAACATATACGAGATCATGAGCAAGCCGGTCATCAGCGTGGCGCCGTCTATGGATATCCGCTACTGCGCACGCCTGTTCCAGCGTTTCGGCCTGCAACGCGCAC
>RRYU01007057.1_pt1 | contig 11587 bp, 7 predicted proteins | sample 2162651 | NCBI WGS metagenome assembly RRYU01 (sample SAMN10267283, study PRJNA491782) | microbial mat metagenome | isolation source: biomat in the production well | place: Japan: Minami-Kanto gas field, natural gas well KTG3 | collected 2017-06 | reverse complement strand
CAAGCAAAAATTTCATGCTGAGTTGGAACCTAATTATTGGACTTGGGGATTCCATGCTTCGCTAAATACATCCGATTTTTATGACCTTTTTGGGCCCACAAAGCGCAGCCGTGCAGGATATTCAATCGGAATCAGCAATAAGAAATCGATGACCATCAGAGCGCCTTTTCGTTGGCATTATAGTTTCAACATTAACCACTATGGCGATTTGGAGGTGCTGCCTGAGTTCCAGAATATTGCTTCACCTATACGCAGCCTGCAGAGTGTTTCGGGGGATATTGGCATTTCAAAGCTCAGGAGAAGCCTGGGAGGCGAGGGTGATGAAATGGGTTACAGTTGGAATATATTGGGTTATAGCTATATTGTAAAAGGCAGCATATATCCGTCACTCATTTCAGAACAGCATGTGGGATGGCTGATTCCCGGACTGCGTAATACCAGCTTTTGGATACGGAATAGCGCCGGCCAGTCATTTGGTAAACGTGATGCTCCATATTCAAGTTTTTATTTTGGTAGTTTTCGAAATAATTATGTTGATTGGCAGGCCCCTGAGCAATATAGAAAAGTTTTGGCTTTTCCTGGGGTAGACATTGATGCCTTGCAGGCGCATAATTTTTTAAAAACAATGGCCGACCTCAATATAAGACCTTTAAGGCTGAGAGATGTGGGTGCCACCTGGTTGTATCCTACTTTTCTTAAAAGTGCTGTTTTTTGTACCCATATGGTACTAAATCCTGATTACGCCAGCGAAACACGGCATGTGTTCAATGCCGGAGTTCAATTTGACCTTGAGTTGGTACTGTTCTCATACCTCAAAACAACCTGGTCAGTGGGCTATGCGCGCAAGTTTGAGGAAAGGCTTGGACCGTCCGAACAATGGATGTTTTCGCTCAAATTGCTCGGCAACTAGTTTTTTATCTTAATTTTAGGATTTGAAATTTTCTGCCATGAATATGTATAAAACCACCTTCTCATTTATTCTGATTTTTATTGCTGTGATGCAAGCATTGGGACAAAAGCCAAAACTGGTTTTTTCTGCCCATTGGATGCCGCAAGCCCAGTTTGCGGGTTACTATGCTGCAAAAGATCAAGGATATTATGAGGAGGCCGGAATCGAGGTGGATATTATTCATCCTTCAGCCTCGGTGAATGTGATTGAGTTTTTGACAACAGGACAAGCGGATGTGATATCGCTTTTTTTAATTACAGCCATGCAGGTTAAGCATAAAGGGCTTGATGTAGTTAATATTGCACAGCTTTCGCAGCATTCAGCCATTATGTTTGTGGCCAAAAAAGATAGTGGCATTGAAACTATTGAGGATTTTGACGGCAAGCAAGTCGGGATTTGGTTGAGTGGATTCGATGAACTGCCACGGGCTCTGATGGATAAGTTCGCTGTTGAGGTGGAATGGGTACCATTATTGTCAACTGTAAACCTCTTTTTACTGGGAGGCATTGATGTGATGACTGTGATGTACTATAACGAATTCAATCAGATATATCTAAGTGGGATTGATCGTGAAGAACTCAATATTTTTTTCGCAACCGATTATGGATTCAATATTCCTGAAGATGGGCTCTACACTTTACGGGAGACAGCAGTCAACAAAAAGGAAGAGCTTCGTGCTTTTGTCGATGCAACTTTGCGCGGTTGGGCTTTTGCAGCGAAGAATAAAGACTATGTGCTGCAATTGGTGATCGATATCATGCGAGATAACAGGATTCCTTCTAACAAAGCCCACCAAAGCTGGATGTTGGATAAGGTGCTGGAAATGATAGATCTGGATAGTAAGAATTTGATTCCCGGCAAGCTTCATAGGGATGACTTTATGCAAGCTTTTGAGATTATTCGCTATCAGTACGATCTTGATTTTCAGTTGGAATACAATGAATTTTTCAAACCGGCATTGAACATACCCCAAAGCAATTAAAAGATGCTAAATAAGAAGAGTTTGTCATTTCGTATAATCACCAGGGTACTACTCATAACTGCAACTCTTTTTGTACTGATTCTCACCCTTTACTATTTTTATGCCCGAAACAGCATCCAGAAGACTACCAGGGAATATGCCATTCAACTGGCCGGAAACATTGTTGGTAAAGTTGAAAGCGAATTGAAACCTCTGGAAAAGATCCCCCAATTGGTTAGCGCTTCTATAGGTTTGGGATTTTTCCAGGAGGATAGCCTGATCCGGATTCTGGAAGAAATTGTGGAGCGTAACCCCAGTATCGATGGTAGCTGTATAGCTTTTGAACCCTATTATTTTTCTGATAAAGGCAAGTTTTTCATGCCTTATGTGTATCGCCATAATGATGAAATCAATACCAGTTTCCTTGGTGGCAATGAGTACCAATATTTTTATATGGATTGGTATCAAATACCCAAAATGCTAAATATGCCATATTGGTCAGAGCCTTATTTTGATGAAGGTGGGGGTAATATGCTGATGACCACCTATTCTCATCCCATTTATATTAACCGGGATGGGACCCCCCGTTTTATTGGTGTGGCCACTATCGATGTGGAGTTAGACAAATTAACGGACTACATATCCGAAGTTAAAATTTTTGAAACCGGCTATGCTTTTATGATCACACGCAACGGAGTGGCTGTTACGCACCCCGACAAAACGCAAATCATGAATACAAGCATCTTTTCTACTTCGGAGGAGTGGAATGCCCCTGTTATGCGAGAAATAGGCCGCGAGCTTATGCAGGGGAAAAGCAATTTTAGGTCCTATAATATCCCCGGTCGAAACAAAAGATGGATCTATTATACCCACCTCAACTCACTCCGCTGGTCCATTGCTGTGGTTTATCCCGATGATGAGATGTATGCCTCATTAAAACAGATGAATTTGCTATTGTTGGTGTTGATTGCAGTGGGATTACTGATAATCAGCCTAGTAACTACAGGGATCGTGAGAAGGCTGGCTGCTCCATTGCAGCAGTTCTCAAACTCCGCACATGAAATTGCACAGGGAAATTTTGAAGTGGAATTGCCCAAAGAACTGAACAGCATTGAGATGCAAGAGTTGAACAATGCCTTTAAGTATATGCAGGACCAACTGGCTATTTATATAGAAGATCTTAAAAAAACCACTTCAGCAAAGGAGAAAATCGAAAGTGAATTGCGCATTGCACGCGATATTCAGATGTCGATGATCCCACACTCTTTTCCACCTTTTCCCGATTTACCACAGATAGATCTATATGCCATGCTTAATTCTGCCAAGGAAGTGGGCGGTGATCTATATGATTTTTTTGTGCTCGATAAAAATAAATTCTGCTTTGCCATTGGTGATGTATCGGGAAAGGGTGTTCCTGCATCGCTATTCATGGCTGTAACGCGTACGCTGTTGCGATCTATTGCCGACAAGCATAAAACTCCATCAGCCATTATGAATGTACTTAACAAATCACTTTCGCTCAATAACGATTCATGTATGTTTGTTACCTTCTTTCTTGGAATACTGGATATTGAAACCGGGGAACTTAGGTATGCAAATGCAGGACACAACCCACCACTATATATAAAGAAAAATGGTAAGGTGTTGTTTATGGATATGGGTACTTCAATTCCGCTGGGGCTTGTGGGAGATTATCCATATAGTGAATCCACGATCAAATTGCTTCACGGAGAAAAGATATTTACCTACACGGATGGTGTTAGTGAAGCAGAAAATGCCAGCCATGAACTTTTTGGCGAAGAAAAAATTCATGAAGTAATTTCAAAATACAATGATGCTGATCCTCAAAGCATGATCCGGTTTATGACCGAGAGTATCGATAAGCATGTTGACGGGTTTGAGCAATCAGATGATATCACAATGATGTCCATTAATTTTAAAGGTAATGGAAGTGCATAGAAAGAAACTTAAACTTTCAAATAAAATCAGTGAACTGGAAACTATAAGACAGTTCCTAGCAGAACTTGGGGTCGCATGGAACATTGCACCTCCAGTGATATTGACCTTAAACCTGGTGATCGAAGAGGCCTTCACCAATGTGGTAGGTTATGCATTTGATGATAAGCTCGAACACACCATCGAGATTGTATTTGATAAGCAGGACAATATACTGTCAATCAGCATGATTGACGACGGAAAAGCCTTTGACCCCACTCAAAATGCAGAACCTGATATCAATCTTCCCGTTGCAGAAAGATCAGTTGGTGGCCTTGGTGTTTACCTGATCAAATCAATGATGGATCAGGTTGAATATAAATACAAAGCGAATAAAAATATCTTAATTATGCGAAAAAAACTTGAAAGCTGATATGATGATTCTGACAAAACTTTTGTGGAAAATCAATTTTTCAGTACAAAGCTGAATTGAGAACCTTCTCCGAAAACTTATATTAGCCAGATTACCTACGAACCATATAAAAGCAAAATAACAGCAATGAAGAATATTATTAAAGACCTTTGGCTCGCTGTTACTTTAATCACAGCGGCTTCGGCGGTATTGTTGTTCTCGGATATGAGTCAGCGAAAACAGCAAAGGCCAGGACAACAGGTTGATTTTCCAAAAATTGCCATCATGCAACTTGCCTCCACACATGCGCTTGATAAACATGTGGCTGGCGTCATAGACCGCTTACAGGAAAGGGGTTATGTGGCTCCGGGGAACGGAAACATCAAAGGATTTAACCCGCAAGGCGATTTCGGTACCGCTAACGCCATTGCACGTGAGATTGTAAATGGCCCTTATGATCTGATCATCAGCTCAAGCACCGTGGCCCTGCAAGTGCTATCAAAAGCTAATCAACATATTAAGAAATGGCATGTATTTGGCGCTGTAACTGACCCTTATGGGACAGGAGTTGGCATAACCGGCTCCGCTCCCGACCAACACCCGCCTTATATGGCCGGTATCGGAACTTTTCAACCTGTTGAAACGACATTCCATGTTTTGCACGAACTGAATCCTGCCATTCGAAAAGTAGGCGTGGTCTGGAACCCGGGCGAGCATTGTTCAGAGGCATGCCTGATAGAAGCACGTGCTATTTGTGAAAAACTTGGCATAGAATTGATTGAAGCCATTGCCGGTAACACTTCTGAAGTTTCCGATGCCATACGTGCACTGCTGGCTAAAGGTGCAGAAGCCATATGGGTCGGTGGCGATACGGTTGCCATGGCCTCCATTAACTTGATTGTCAACCTTGCTGGTCAATACAAAATTCCTGTTTTCTCTAACGATCCCGGCGACATAAAGGATGGTGTGCTGTTTGGGCTGGGCGCTGATTATTATACCGTTGGAGTATATACTGCAGATCTGGCCATCGCCATCCTCGAAGGCAAAAACCCTTCTTCGATAAGGATTGAAAATGTTGTGCCCGAAGTGCTAGCCTTAAACAATGCAATTCTAAAAACATTGGGAAATGCCTGGAAAATTACAACCTTTGTGCAAGAAAAAATCAATGCAAGCCTTCTGCCGGGCGAGGAGCAGCAGATCAGCCTCGATCTTGCCGCTCTTAGAGCCCAGGGTATTGAACCGACAGCCAAACAAATTTACGAAGCCAACCATTATCTGAACGTAGCTGAGAAAAATGGAAGGCCTGCGCAAGTGGCCTTCATTACCTTGGTTGAGAATCGCCTGCTCGAAGAGGCTGATCTGGGTCTCGTGAATGGCATGCAATGGAGTGGACTTCTTGAAGATGTTGATTATACCATCAGGAGATATAATGCACAGGGCGAGATCGCACAGCTGCCACAAATTATTGATGCAGCCGTGCAGGATAATCCTGATGTTATTGTTACGATCACTACACCGGTGATCGTAGCTGTAGTAAACAAAGTAAAGGATATTCCGGTTGTTTTCACGGTGTCAAGCGATCCGGCAAAAGTAGGGTTGTTTAGTAAAGTTCGACAGGCAAATGTCTGCGGTGTGCATGATGATCCGCCTGTTGATGTGTTGCTGGATATGGCCAGTGATTATCTTGGAGGCTTATCCAAGGTAGGTATTGTATATGATGCATCCCAGTTTAATTCGGTTTTATCTGTTGAAAAGCTCAGGTTGGCAGCCCGGGAGCGAAATGTCAAAGTAATTGAAGCCACAGCCACATCAGTTGCAGAACTAGGTATGGCCACGCAATCTGTACTTCAGCGTGGTGCAGAGGTGATCATCATTTCGGCTGACAATCTGGCAAATACCGGATTTGCTTCAATTAAACGTGCTGCGAATGCAGCCAATGTGCCTATTTTTGCTACTGAACCACAGCTGGTTGCACAGGGAGCAACAGCTGCTTATGGAGATGATTTTTTTGAGTGGGGAAAGCAATCAGGTAAAATGGTCGCCAAGATAATTGCCGGGGTCCCGGCTGCAGATTTACCAATAACTACCACGGAAGTACAAAAACGCATAGATCCGGTGAAGCATCGGAAGTTTCCGGCATCAACTGGTATGCTGAAATTGAGCCTGGTTCATTATAGTGATACAGAGTTTGCAGAGCGTTGCCACGAGGGTCTTTTAGATGGGATTAGTGCTGCCGGTTTGATTGAAGGCAGGGAATACAACCTGAAGGTATATAATGCCCAGGGCGATATGTCAACGCTCTCAAGTATCATGACAACGGTTAAATCGGATCGGGTAGATTTGTTGATGGTGATATCTACACCTGCCCTTCAGGCAGCCATGAGGCAAGCCGGGGATGATACCAAAATTGTATTTACGGGTGTAGGCGATGCCGTACTGGCAGGGGCAGGTGAAAGCGAGACCAATCATTTACCACATATTACAGGGATAACCACCCGGTCACCATTCGCGGGCATGGCACGATTGATCAGGGAAATTGCACCTCATGTGAAAATGGTGGGCACCTTGTTCACACCCTCCGAGATCAACAGCGTATTATATAAGGATTGGTTTGCTGAAGCCTTGGAGCATGAAGGTATTGGATTGGTCAGCTTACCGGTTACCTCAAGTGCCGATCTTAGTCAGGCTGCTTCAGAATTGGTCAGACAAGATATTCAACTTGTTTGTCAGGTTGTTGATAATATGACCCGGCCCGGTTTTGCACTCATAGCGCGTAGGGCAGCCGAAAGCAATTTACCGGTTTTTGTTTTCGACAGTGATCAGATGCGCGAAGGAGGTGCCGTTTGTCTTGCACGGGATTATTATGATGCAGGATTGGAGGCAGCCGAAAAAGCTGTACGCGTACTCAGGGGAGAAAGCCCTGCCACTATTCCCTTTAGCAATACTCAATCGGAGAAACTGCTGTATAATCCTAAGCTTACGGAAAGATTCAATCTTCAACTTACACCTTCATTTTTGTCAAAGGCGCAAGTATTCAATAATTCAAAGTAATTCACATCATGCAAATCACACTGGAGAAGAGCGGCATCTACATCATCATCAGGGCCAACGGGCGACTTGATGCTTCCTGGTCGGAGTATTTTTTGGAAAGCTGCTTTGAGCAAGTACGTAATGGACAGCATCATATGATTATTGATGCTGAGAAGCTTGCCTTTTTGAGCTCGGCCGGAATCCGTTCACTGGTGAGAATTTATAAAGAACTAAATAAGGTTAATGGTAGCTTCCTGATTGTCCGTGCACAACAGTTTGTGGCCAAAACCATAGGGATGACTGGTTTCAAACACTGGCTTTCAGAAGATTGGCCTGAGGGAACTCAACAGAACGATATTCAGCAAGAAGCAGTAGATTCACCCTCAGCGGAGGTTTATACCTTAGATCAATCAGCCTCAATTGAGATGGAAGTCATTGCTGATTGGGTTCCCTGGACAAGCATGGAGGCTTTCAAAGTTCGGCGGCTAGCCTTTCCAAAATCAGTATTTGCTCTGGGTATTGGTGGTGCAGCCCAGGATGATCATGCTACAGAACCGGCTTATGGTGAATTTATAGCCGTTGGAGGACACGTTGTTTTTCAACCGGCTGAAGAAAAGTCAAGACCTGATTATTTGTTTGCTGAAAAAGAGTATATCCCCGAGATGGAGGTGCTGCAAGCGGTTTATTGTAAGGGTGAGATGGCCGGACTTTTCCGATTCTCACCTCACGGAGAAAAACTAAGCTTCCCTCTATCTGAGCTTGCGGAGCAGGCGCTGTCCATGACCGAGACTGAAGCTGCAGCCCTGGTCATACTGGGTGAAACAGATGGTCTGGTTGGAGCTGTCCTCACCAAACCGCCTGTTGCCGGGACAGAAATACCTCCGGCGAATTATCCTGATATGCGTGAATGGTTATCCTTTAGCGGTGATAGAATATATGCCGGTGAACAGACCCTGATTTTTGGGGTGGTTAGTAAGGTTCAAAAGGATTACCGCATTTTGAGGCCATTGCCTTCGAAACCTGGATTGAACGGGCATTTTCATGCGACAGTGATCACTTATCAGCCATTGGAAAATGGTAAAATAGATCTTCATCAGCAGGTTAGTAAATTGTTAAATGGGCCACCGCCTAAGGCCTTGATCCACTTGATCGATGACAACAGACCTGCTGCAGGCTTGGGACAAAGTTCCCTTGTCAGAGGTGCTTGCTGGTGTTCACCAATTAAAAATGTGGAGGATTTATTATGAACTTAGTTATTGGTGCTTTTACGATGGGTCTAATTCTGTCGCTTTTATCTCTTGGTATGTTGATCAGCTTTCGCATGATCAGGTTTACCGATATCACCGTTGATGGTAGCATCACCCTTGGGGCTTCGCTTACTGCAGTACTTATCATGTCGGGGATGTCGCCCTGGCTGGCATGCCTTATCGCTTTTTTGGGTGGGGCAGCTGCCGGTATGATCACAGGTATCTTACACACACGTTTTAAGATACAGCAAATACTGGCCGGCATACTTATGATGACGGCATTATACTCCATTAATCTGCGTATTATGGGTCGCAGCAATATTCCACTACTGGATACAGAAACCATATCAGGTTCAACGGAATCATTACTCGTGAATTTAAGTGGGGGAGTTACAAAAATAAGCCTGTTCGGGTGGCCTGTGCCTGCAGGTGATCTGGCTGTGTTTATCAGTAGCCTGGCAATTTGTGTGCTGCTTAGTATTGCCCTGTCTGCATTTCTGAAAACTCATTTTGGAACAGCGTTGCGGGCTACCGGGAACAATTCGCAGATGGTTCGTGCACAGGGCATCAACAACCATACTATGGTTGTTTTCAGTCTGGCCTTATCGAATGGCCTGGTAGCCTTATCCGGAGGCTTGCTGGCACAATACCAGGGATTTGCCGATGTACAAATGGGAATCGGAATGATGGTTTGGGGTTTAGCCAGTATCATCATCGGAGAGGCTCTGGTGGGTAAGTCCGGTATTGGAATTACCATAATAGGTGCCATACTGGGCACCATTTTATTCAGGCTGCTCATAGCCATTGCCTTGCGCTGGGGTTTAAACCCAAACGACCTCAAGCTGGTCACAGCAGTATTTGTATTTCTTGCGCTGGTGGCTCCCACACTATTTAAAACGCTCACCAAATCCATTTTCGGAGGACAAAGGCATGCTTAAAATTGATCAACTCAGTAAAACATTTTATCCCAATACGGTCAACGAAGTGAGGGCATTGCAAAAGGTAAGTTTAACCATCGAAGAGGGGTGCTTCACAGCAATAATCGGCACCAATGGATCAGGGAAAAGCACCTTACTCAATGCCATTGCCGGCACATTCATCCCTGATACTGGTAGTATTACACTTGATGGACAAAACATCAGCAAATGGTATGAATACAGGCGGGCAAGCCTTATCGGGCGGGTTTTTCAGAATCCTTTTGCCGGATCGGCAGCTGAAATGAGCATTGCTGAGAATATAGTGATGGCCATGAAGCGAGGTCAAAACCGAAGCTTACGTCAGGCCGTGACCCAGCGGGTCAGGAATGAGATTGCAGATCGTGTAAGTGTCCTTAAAATGGGTTTGGAAGATCGTATTGACAATCCGATCGGAACGCTTTCAGGAGGACAGCGCCAGGCACTGACCCTGCTAATGGCCACATGGCTAAAGCCCAAGCTGTTGCTGCTGGATGAGCATACTGCAGCACTCGACCCGAAAAGTGCTGCAAAAGTGGCTGAACTTACAAAGTATATTATTGAAAAAGAAAACCTTACTGCCTTGATGGTTACCCACTCCATGCAGCAGGCCATTGACCTCACACAACGCATTGTCATGATGCACCGTGGACGGATCGTTGAGGATTATCGTGATGAGATGAAGAAACGAGTGCGGGTGCATGATTTGATTGATACCTTCGACAGATTGCAGAAGCGCGAACTGTTCGACGAAAGTGTGGCTGAACTGTTGTTAAAGCAGTATGTTTAGGTGAATTCTGATTCACTAAAAGGGAATTCTCTGATATAGAAACCTTTCGTTTTCAATCAATCAAATCCAGATTCCATGAGTTTTTGGCAAAGGATCGATGCTGCGACAGTGGATATTTTACGTTGTGGTAACGGAAGGGTGTAGCATATTATCGGAAGAACCCACTCCAACAATGCCAGATAATAAGGGTATACTTCAGTGTGATCTGCAACGGCTTGTTTGGCATAAGTCCGCATCTTATATGTTACGAACAACTGCTTACGGATACTTTTTTCTGTATTATTCTCCCAATTGGCTTTGGACAAATCAAATACCTCAGACTGATAAAATTCGCTTAAAAAGTCCGCATAGGCGAGCCACGCCTCCTTTGAATCCACTACGGCACGGTCAACCATCATGATGGCCTCAAGCCTTGCAAAATCGGCTATGGCAGCCCTGGGCCTTGTCTCCGAAAAGTCAATTAGGTAAATATTCATGGACTCATCCAGTAATATATTCTGCATGTTCAGGTCACCATGGCAAACAGCTGTCGGGTAGTTGTGCTTGAAGTCCCTGTATTTGGCATATTTATACTTCAGATACCAGTACGGGTTGAGGTATTGTTTTCCTTCGATCGTCATATATTGCTCATCGGCATCAATGCCCCACACATTCAGGGCAACATCAAAAATATGAGGGAAAAAGGTAAAGGTCGGATCATGCTCGCTGAATAGCTTCAAATCTTTGTCTACTGTTTGTCCGTACCATGGTTTAAGGATCTGAAGGAATATTTTATCAAACAGTGGCTCAAGATCATCCGGTTCAAGTTGCTCATAATACTTGGTGAGCCATTGCAGTCGGCTTTCTTCGCCTCCAATACCAACAAAATTGTATCGCAGGGCTCCCAAATCGCCAAAATAAGTGGTACCTAATACAACGGCGCTGTTGTTAAAAATATAGGGCAAAGCATATTGCTGGCATCCGGCCGATTCCCTTTCAATTAGGTTGCGGGGAGCAATCTTCAATACTGTAGGCCGCAGTTTCCTGCTTTCATGGTCGAAGGAATTAACAGAGAAGGTTTGCGCTGAAAAACCGCCATGTAATTGATCAATAACCAACCTGGAGGAATCGGTATAAAGCTGTCTGGCTAAAAATGCTTTTTCAGACTCAAACTCAAGTGAATTGGTTGTTTCGATACTGAGCAGCTGTTGTTTCCCATCAACCAGTTCTGTTGCACGAAAAATCCACATCAATGGCTGATAAATATTTGCGTGCTCATCAAATGCCCGGACCCCAACAATGTTCTCAAAACCCAAATGCCGGTCAATGAA